>ENA-ORUR01000344-ORUR01000344.1-human-gut-metagenome-genome-assembly--contig:-NODE-344-length-26689-cov-126.758_pt1 | contig 26689 bp, 23 predicted proteins | sample MGYA00242086_ERZ509223 | MGnify/ENA primary metagenome ERZ509223 (study PRJEB26280, sample SAMEA2338820) | human gut metagenome | biome: human gut; feature: human-associated habitat; material: faeces... | reverse complement strand
TAATTGAAGTTATGGGACGTGCTATTTTACCAGGTCGTCTGAAGAGTGAACTTGAGGAAGTAAAGAAGTACTGGCTAGGTCAAGATAACCAAATGGCAGCCAGCCATCAGGAATGGGCTGACCAAATTAAGGCTGAAAATGAAATTACTAGTGCCAATGTTGACACTGTGATGGAGCAAGCCCTAGTTGAAGTCTTTGAACAAGTCTTGCAAGATGCTGGCGTTTTTAAGAATAATGAATATGGCGATCAAGGCTGGGATAAATTTATTACTGCTTTAACTGAGAATATTTAGGATAAATTAGACAGAAAGCGAGATCTAATGGGTTTCGTTTTTTTGTTAGCGGTAACTGATATATTCTGCTGGGCAAATAATTTATAATATTTTTGAAAGCGAATACAAACACGGGAGAATAAGCAAATGAAGACAAGTTTTATTAAATATGGTCGCAAAGACAACAAGGATCTTTGTGAGGTTACGTTGGAAAACGATCATGGTATGACCGCGAAAGTTCTCAACTATGGTGCAACCTTAGAAAAAGTTTTGCTTGATGGTGAAAACATGATTTTATCATTGGACAAACCAGAAGATTACGACAAGGAACGCAATTATTTAGGCGGTACAGTAGGACGAATTGCTGGCCGCGTGCGTCGTGGCATCTGGCGCCATGGCTTAGAAATGCACCAATTGCCAATTAATGAAGGAGAAAACCATATTCATGGTGGCAGCGGCATTGACACCGAAGTGTGGGACTTTCAGCCAAGTTGCGATGACAAGGCCGCTTGTGTTGATCTGACCTTGCTTGATCCTAATGGTCATAATGATTATCCGGGCGATTTAAAGATTCATGTACGTTATGAATTGGATAATGATAATACTTTGCACTATTCAATGAATGCAGTTAGTGATAAGCTGACTATTTTTAACCCAGTTAACCATACTTACTTCACCTTGGGTGAACCAGAAACGATCAAAGATTTGCAAATGCAAATGAATGCTGATTATTATTTGCCGGTTGATAAGACCGGTTTACCTGATCAAGGAATGACTGAAGTGGCTGGTACGGCCTTTGACTTTAGAAAAATGAAGCGAGTTGGAGATGCGCTAGAAAGTAGTGATCCGCAAATTAAAAACCGCGATGGAATGGACCATCCATTTATTTTGAATGGTAATCTGCCTAATGCCGTCTTAACGTCATCTAAGCATAAGCTAACAGTGACGACTGATGCTCCTTCCTTGATTATTTATACGGGTAATGGTTTTGATCATACTGGTAAATATACTTCAAACTTTGGTCCATATTGCGGAATTACTTTTGAAGCGCAAGTGCCACCGGCAGAGGGTGACGATTTAGGTCGGATTACACTTTTGCCAGGTGAAGAATTTAAGCGGACCGTTGATTGGAAATTTGAATAGAAGATATTGAAGAAAACAGAATTCGTATTTTGAGATTCTGTTTTTTTCGTATCTAAATATTTTGAAAAAAAAACCATGGACATTATAATAAATCTTTAGGTTGATCTCGAAAATTAAGGTGAGTGTACAAGTTAGGTAATGAGTAATAAAAAATAACAAACTGCTAGTATATTACATAAGTTGTATATGAATCAATAATTATGGGAGGAATTATATGAGTAAGAATAATTTCCAAGAACGTTTAAGAAAAATGGAAGACACTAAACAGCGTTTTTCAATTAGAAAGTTTAGTATAGGTGCAGCTTCGGTCTTAATTGGACTGACTATTTTTGGCATGGGCAATGAAACTGTTCATGCGGCTGAACAGCCTGCTCAAAACCAAAATGGGGGGGTACAGACTTCTGCTGTAAATAAAGAAGAGAGTGATGCTTCTAAAGCAAAGCAAGAAGCTGAAACCTCTGTAAATGTAAATTCTGAAGTAACTGAAAACATGCAAGAAGTTTCAGTTGATCAAAAGGCCAATACAGCACAACTTGAAAAGAAAGCACCAGCATCTGCTGTGAAGGAAGAAAAGACTGTTGCTGATCCTACTCCAGCAAAGGAGCAAAATGCTACAAGTAAACAAGACTCAGCTTCAGCACAAACTAGTCAACCTGCTGTTGATTCTGTTAAGCAAAATGCAAAAAAAACACAGCAAGCAGGCAATGGTAAGGCAGCATTAGCAACAACTATAACTCTTAATGAACCCAAAAGCAGTGTAGTTGAATTAACTGAAAGTAAAGCTACAGTTCAAGATGAAAATTCTACCACTGTTGTAACAAGTGCTAAAGGATTAATTGATGCAATTCAAAAGGGAACCGCAAATACAATTAACATTGGTGCGAATATTGATTTAGGTACTATTAGCAGCTATACCAATACCAATATTTCTAATAAACGTAACATCATAATTCAATCTGTTGCTGGCAAGCACTGTACTGTAGACTTTAACGGTTATGGCTTTAACATGTACAGTAGCAATTATGGAGTTACTTTCAAAAACTTAGACTTATATGGTAGAAGTTATTACGGTATTGTTAGAAGTGCTGGATCATATACTTTTGATAATGTTAACTATACCGGGGCAGAATTAATTTATACTGATCCGGGATATAACACGACAGTTAACTTTGATGGTAATGTTACTGCTTATTCAGTGGGTTCATATACCGCTCCACTAAATGGTAAGCTTCGATTGTGTCAGGGTGGCAATAATCAACAGGTAATTCAATTTGCCGATGGAAAAAATACGATCAACTTTAATTCTGGGAGTAATGTTACCTTAACCACTACTAATTCAAACGTTGTTGAAGTTGATAAGGGAACAACAACGATCAACGTTAAGAATGGTGCTCAAGTTTCCTTAAATCCACATACTCAAATTTTCACAGAACAACATAGGATGAGGATGGATGGTATTGCCCGTGGTATTGCTTCAGATGGTAATACTACTTTGAACATTGATCAGGGTGGTAACCTAGACATTAACTTGACAAAGAATACCAAAGATTGGTACCTTTCTGGTGCTCTTTACTTGAATTCTGGTGCAACGATTAACGTTAATGGTAATTTGAACATTAATTCTAATGGTAAACCATATTACCGCTCTCAAGGCTGGGATGATCCGGTTTACATCAACAGTAATGCCACCATCAATGTTAATGGTGGTTCATTCAAGGTTAATGCTACTAACATGGGTGATGATTACAAAGGTTCAATTGTTACTTCAAATGGAAAGATCGCCATTAATCACCATGGTACCTTTGATGTGACTGGTGATGGCGCAAAGGCTACTGGTGTATCACTTGGTAATGGTAGTACCTTTACTTCAACTCAACCAGAGTTATTTAACATTTCAATGCCAGATGGCGCCACTGCAATTAAGAACGGTAAAGTTCAATTTAATGGTGTAAAGACCTCAGCTGATAGTCAACCAATCGGTGAAATTGACATTACTTATGCTAGTGATGGTACTCCAAAAGTTACTAAGGTAACTAGTTATGATGAAGCTACAACTACAGCAACTAGAACTGCTGGAAATAATGCTAAAAACAAGATTAACTTAGTTGCTGCTGGTAAAGAAGTTGACTTAAAAGATATCATGTTTACTAAAGACGCTGATGGGAACTATATCATGAGTGGTATTGCAAATACCGCTGATAATAATGGCGCATATGTTTACATTTCAGTAAATGGCACAGTTCATCAAGTTGCTCCAACAGATTCACAAACTCTTTATACAGTTGGAGAAACTGGCGACCCAACTCCTTCTCAAGTCCCTTACACTGCTGAAACAGGAGCAAATGGTAAATTTAGCGTTAACTTAGGTAAATTAAAAGATACTGACCAAGTTTCACTTTATGCAGCTAAGGACTTTGTAACTAGTGATACAGATACCAAGACCGTTTCTGAATGGATGACTAGTTTTTACCGTGATCAATTGCAAAAGTTAGTTGATGAAGCCTCTACTGTTGAAGTTGGTTCTAATTACATTAATGCTACTGACAGTCTTAAGACTGCTTATACTAATGCAATTAGTGATGGTAGTGCTCTTCTTCAAAATCCTAGTGTTACTTCAGAACAACTTGAAGCTGCAGCTACTGCCATCACGACTGCCAAGACTGCTTTAAACGGTGATCTCAACAAAGTAAAACAAGATCTTCAAGCTGCTGTTGACGCAGCTCCAGACTTTGAAAATACCTCTGCAACTTATTACAATGCCGCTTCTGCTAAGCAACAAGCATATAACACAGCAATTAGTGCTGGTAGCGATGCCTTAAAGGCTCAAAATCCAACAGTTGAAAGCTTAACAGATGCATTAAATAAGATTAACGATGCAAAGGCTGCATTAGATGGCCAACCAACCAATAAGCAAGCTCTTCAAGCTGCAGTTAATAATTCTAAAGACGTCAAGGACAGCAATAACTACGCTAATGCCGATCAAAATGCAAAGACAGCATACGACAATGCAGTAACAGCTGCTCAAGGCGTTTTGGGCAACTCAAACGCAACCCAAGCTCAAGTAACTCAAGCATTGCAAGATCTTAATACTGCCAATGATAATTTGAACGGTGATGCTAAGACAGAAGCTGCTAACAGGCAAGCTCTTGAAGATGCAGTAAAAGAAGCACCAACAGTTGAAAAGACTGATTCTAAGTACTATAACGGCACTGAAAAAGCACAAGATGACTATAAGAATGCCGTATCAGAAGGTCAAAAAGTATTAGATAATGCAAATGCTACAGCAGATCAAATAAAGACAGCTTTAGATAATATTAATGCTGCAAAAGGCGCGTTAGACGGAGATCCAACAAATAAAACTATTTTACAAAATAGTGTAGATAATGCAGTAGATCTGGATAAAAGCAATGCTGATGCTCAAGCTAAGAAAGATTACACCGATGCTCTGAATAAAGCTAAACAAGTATTGGCATATCCAAATGCAACACAACAAGCAGTAAATGAAGCAAACGCAGCATTAACTAATGCAAAGACAGCATTAGATAATAGCTCAGCATTACAAAATGCCAAAGATGCATTGCAAAGAGCAGTAGATGCCAAGTCAACTACAGAAAAGACTCCAGCATACTACAATGCCGCTTCTGCTAAGCAACAAGCATATAACACAGCAATTAGTGCTGGTAGTGATGCCTTAAAGGCTCAAAATCCAACAGTTGAAAGTTTAACAACTGCATTGAATAAGATTAATGAAGCAAAGAGCGCATTAGATGGTAAGGCAACTGATACCAGCAAGCTTAAAGCAGCAGTCGATAATGCCAATACCGTAAAAGCAAGCAATGACTACAAAGATGCTAGTGCTGATGATCAAAAGCAATACGATGATGCAGTAAAAGCAGGTCAACAATTATTGGATCCAACTACAGCACCATCTCCATTGACTCAAGCCGATGTTGATAGAGCAGCTAAGGCAATTACAGACGCACAAAGTGCTTTAACTACTAGTGCTACAACTAATGTTAAGGATGCTAAGGGAAAAGCTACTGCTGATTTAACTAATGCTGTTGATGCCTCTAAGAAGGCAATCGATCAAGATACCAACTTAACTGAAGATGAAAGAAATGCAGCTAAAGCACAAGTAGATAGCGATGCTAGCGCTGCAAAAGAAGCTATCAATAAGGCAACTACTAACGATGCTGTAACTTCTGCTGCAACTGCCGGTAAAGTTACCATCGACAAGACTGTCGCAAATGCTGCAATTGACAACGCTGCAGCTGGCAAGAATAAGGCAATCGATGGATCTTCATTAACTGATGAAGAAAAGAACGGCATTAAAGATCAAGTAGCTCAAGCAGTAAAGACCGCTAAGGATATAATTTCTGCCGCTGATACTGAACAAGCAGTAACTACTGCTCAAAAGAATGGTGTTGCCGCAATTGACGGTATTAAGGTTCCAACTGAATCAGCAACTAAGACAGCTGCAGATAAGGCAATCGATGAAGCTCTTGCTAATAAGCAAGCAGAGATCAACAAGTCTACTACTCTAACTGATGAAGAAAAGGCTAACTTGAATCAGCAAGCTCAGAACGCTGCAAATACAGCTAAGCAAAATATTGCTAATGCTAAGACAGATTCAGCTGTAGCAACGGCCCAAGAGAATGGTGTTGCCGCAATTGACGGTATTAAAGTTCCAACTGAATCAGCAACTAAGACAGCTGCAGATAAGGCAATCGATGAAGCTCTTGCTAATAAGCAAGCAGAGATCAACAAGTCTACTACTCTAACTGATGAAGAAAAGGCTAACTTGAATCAGCAAGCTCAGAACGCTGCAAATACAGCTAAGCAAAATATTGCTAATGCTAAGACAGATTCAGCTGTAGCAACAGCCCAAGACAATGGTGTTGCCGCAATTGACGGTATTAAGGTTTCAGCTAACTCAACAGCTAAGGATCAGGCTAAGAGCAACATCACTGATGCCGCTGATAAAGCTAAGCAAACAATTGATCAGGACAATAATTTAACCAATGATCAAAAGCAAGCAGCTAAGGCTCAAGTAGATGCTGATGCTAAGACAGCCCAAGAAGCAATCAATAAGGCTACTACCAATGATGATGTAACTTCTGCCACAAATACTGGTAAGCTTGCTATTGACAAGGCAGTTGCCAACGCCGCCATTGATAATGCCGTTGCTAGCAAGAAAGCAGAAATTAGTAATGCTAAGGATTTAAGCAGTGATGACGTAAAAGCATTGAATAATGAAGTTGATCAAGCTGCTAATGATGCTAAGAATGCCATTAGTTCAGCTACTACTGAAAAGGCAGTTAAGACAGCCCAAACTGATGGTGTAGATAAGATCAATGCAATTGATGTTGCTACAACTGCCGCTAAGGACAAGGCTAAGTCAGATATTGATCAAACTGCTAACGATGCTAAGAAGGCGATTGATGACAACAAGGACTTAACTGACGATCAGAAGACAGCTGCTAAGGACCAAATTGATCAAGACGCAACTAAGGCTAAGGACAATATTAATAACGCTAAGACCGACAAGGATGTCGAAGATGCTAATAATGCTGGTCAATTAGCAATTGCTAAGGATGGTGCCAAGGCTGCTATTCAAGGAGCTTTGAACAAGAAGCTTAATGAAATTGATAGTGCTTCTGCCTTAACTTCAGATGAAAAAGCTAAGTTAACCAATGATGCTAACACAGCTGCAACTAATGCTAATAAGGCAATTGATGCTGCAACTACACCAATTGAGGTAACTTCAGCCCAAACGGCTGGTATCCAGGATATTGAGAATGTTAAGGTTCCAGCTGAATCAACAACTAAGGATCAGGCTAAGAGCAACATCACTGATGCCGCTGATAAAGCTAAGCAAACAATTGATCAGGACAATAATTTAACCAATGATCAAAAGCAAGCAGCTAAGGATCAAGTTGATACTGATGCTAAGAATGCTCAAGATGCCATCGACAACGCTAAGACCGATGCTGATGTCAATAACGCCGCTGATAACGGTAAGATTGCAATTGATAAGACAGTCGCCGATGCTGCAATCGATAATGCAGTGGCTGGTAAGATTAAGGACGTTAAGGCTCCATTAACTACTGATGAGCAAAAGACCTTGACTGATTTGATCAAGGAAACTGGTGAAAATGCTAAGCAAAATATTGCCAATGCAACTACTCCAGCAGAGGTAACGATAGCTCAAGACGCTGGCGTAAATGCTATTGACCAGATCAATGTTCCAACTACTTCTCCAGTTAAGGATGCCGCAGATAAGGCAATTGATGAAGCTTTAAAGAATAAGACTGCTGCAATTAACAAAGCTGACAATATCACTGATCAAGAAAAGCACAGCTTAATTGATAAAGTCAACAAGGCTGCAGATGATGCAACAAGTGCAATCAAGAATGCTACAACTGATAATGCAGTTAAGGATGCTGAAACTAAGGGCTTGAATGAGATTAATGGTGTTACTATTCCAACTCTTGCTGAAAAACAACAAGCAGCAAATGTAGCTATTGATCAGGCAGCCAAGGCTAAGAAAGCTGAGATTGCTAAAGCGTTACAAGCTGGCAATATTGATCAAGCTAAGGCAGACAGCTTAAATACTGAAGTTGATAATGATGTCACTAACGCTATGAAGGCTATTGCAAACGCTACAACTAATGCCGCAGTAGTTGTAGCTCAAAATGATGGTATCCACAAGATTAAAGCCATTAAGGTGCCATCATCTACTTACAACCCAGATATCACGAATAATACTTCAACTGGGTCTGGTGATACAGACTCAACTTCAACTAAGCCTGCTGAAGAAGCTACACTTAAGCTTATTCTTACCCACAATGCTTACATCTACAACAAGGATTACCAAATTACTTACAAGGATAATAAGCGGGTAGTTCTTAAGAAGGGTACGCAAATCATTGCTCTTGATAATGGTAAGAAGTACTTAATCAAGGGTAAGGAATTCTACCGGATTGGTGATAATCAATACGTCAAGGTTTCTAACACGATTAGCTATTACTACCTTGTACACAACTCATTCTTGTACAACAAGCATGGTAAGACTATCAAGCGTAACGGCAAACGTATCCTTGTTAGAAAAGGTGTAAGACTTGAAGCTAACAAGGTAAAGGTAGTCAAGATTAATGGCAAGAAATTCTACAAGGTGGGCAAGAGCACTTACATTAAGTTTAGAAATATTAAATTAATTATAAGTCCTAACAACTAGTTAGATTGTAAGCGTAAAAAACTGAAGTATCTTAAAACCCCACCTTGGCTTGTGCTAAGATGGGGTTAATTATATTCAAAATTTATCTGCAGCTTGCCTGCACTTGCTTTGTCCATGGCAAATAAGCCGACAGTGCTTCTTTGTCTGTCAGAGTTGATTCATTGGGTAATTTATAGAGCAAATATTTTAGATATTTTTCTGGATCTAAATCATTGCGTTTTGCAGTTTCAATCAAACTAAGAATGATAGCTGAAGATTTGGCTCCGTTAAAACTCTGAGAGAATAACCAGTTCTTGCGCCCAATTACTAGCGTCTTGATTGCCCGTTCAGCTAAATTGTTGGATAAAGCCAGTCGGCCATTTAATAAAACATGTTTGAATGTTGTTTCATGATTCAAAGAGTAAGCAAAGGCTTTTCCCAACTTGGAATTAGGCAGAGTCATTGCTTTATGTTTTGGTTAGATAGGTTTTCCCAGTCTTTTTCTAGGACAAACATTCTATCGCAATAACGTACGCCTTGATTAGATATTGACTTGTTTGAGGCTTCAGGCGGAACGGCTTCGAAAAATTTTCTTCTGATTTGGTTTCAGTCTTACTCATTAGGATCTTCCGCTCTTTTTTAGATAATTTAAAGCATGCCAGAAACGCACGCAAAATCAATAGAAATTGCGGCTCTATAATTTTTCCTGTTGATGACTTATCTCTGTGATAAGCTGTTAACAGGATTTTTTATTGCATAAAAAAGGAGGACATAGTCCTCTCTACAATAAAAAATCCGTTCCACCAAACATTTTATTTGTATAAACAAAGGTATTACTATGTCCTCTTTAAATGATTATATTAGATTTGCTCTTGATATTGAAGACCACAACATTGTTTTTAAAGATTATTTTTATAAAATTCTCAATGGTACTAAATATAAAATTTATGAGGCTGAGCTCATTCAGCCAGCCTGTCCTTTTTGTGGCTCAGTTAGTCTGATTCATAACGGACACCTTAAGATCCACGTACGCTATATCACTGCTAATGCTAGTGTCCCTGTCTTAATTAGGCTGTTTAAGCAAAGGATCAAATGTCGTGACTGCAGTAAAAGATCCATGGCTCAAAGCAGCTTGGTAAATAAATACTGCTGTATCTCTAACACTTCAAAGCTAAAGATCCTTAGTGCCTTAACTGAGGATCGTTCAATGACTAGTATTGCTCGCGAGCACAATACTTCAGTTAATACAGTTCAAAGGGTACTGGCATCTTGCTCTCATCGCTTTATTGACGGCTATGACTATTTGCCTGAACATCTTGCTTTTGATGAGTTTAAGGGAGTAGACAGAAAGCTTAATTTCATCTGCTTAAATGGCGAAACTCATGAAATAGTCCAAATTCTCAGAAACAGGTTCAAGAAGAATCTATTAAAATACTTTGGCAAGTTTACGCTTAAAGCTAGAGCCAATGTTAAGACCATAACCATGGATCTTAACTTCTATTACCAGGATATCGTTAGAGCATGTTTCCCTAATGCTCAGATTATTATTGATCGCTTCCACATGGTGCAGATGCTTACCAGATCTCTAAATTCTCTAAGAGTAGCTGTTATGAAGAAGTTTAAAAAAGGCACCAGAGAATACAGCCTGCTCAAATCTCCTTGGAAGCTATATCTTAAGAAGTTTGATGATTTAGAAAAGATCCATCCCAGATACAACTGGCATTACAAGGATTCGCTTACTCAAGAACAAATCGTCATGGAAGGCATTGAATGTGACGACACTCTAACTAACTCCTACAACTTGTTGCAGGCCTTCTTTACGGCACTTGATAAACATGATACTAAAGCTATGAAAGATATTATCTACTCTAAAGAAAAGGTTGGACCTTTAATGCATAGGACGCTTTTAACCTTTAGGCATAACCTAAAAGCCGTTCTAAACGGTGCTAGTCTGCCTTATTCCAATGGCTGTCTTGAAGGCTTCAACCGCAAGATAAAACAAATCGAAAGAACTGCTTACGGCTACTCTAACTTTATCAATCTCTTAACTAGAATCAGACTGGAAGAAAACAAGGTAAAAGAAAAAGGACCAAGCAATTTATTAATTGCTTAATCCTCATCTTTTACTCTTCATCAACAGGATTTCTTGACAAAGAGCCGGTTTTATTTTGCTTTATGCCTTTTTTCTTAAGGTAATAAAGATTGCGATAAAACTTAGAATATAGGCAATTACGTTAATTGTCCATCCTAAGTTGTAAGAATGGGTTTGGTCGAAGAATAGACCTACCAAGTATACTGATAGCGACATTGCGAATGCTCCCAGCATGTTGATTACGGACAAAATATTACTATAATCTTTTTCGCCAAATTGCTTTTGGATTAAGTATGGTAGAGCCACTAGGCAGACACCTTGACCTAAACCAAGAATAAAAGCAGAGATAGTCAGCAGGGTACTGTTAGTCAAGAAGATTTGGCCACTCCAACCTAAAATGCCAAAAAGTGAGTAGACCAACAATACTAAAATTGGACTTAATTTATCCAAGAAATAACCAATGGAAATTTTACCAACAGCTGCACCGATCATTACACCGGATACCACACTAGCTGCTAAAACTGGTGAAATTCCTAAATTAGTAATGTGGCCTGAAATATGCTGAACGCTTCCCGACACAAATTGCAAAGCTAACATCGCAAAGGCTAAGGCATAAAAGACTGGTTGATGAAGTGCTTCTTTAAGCGTAATGCCGTTTAAGAGTGAATTTGATTCAGACTTAGTCGTTGTGCCGTAAGCAGGGTGCTTTTCATCAGGGTTAGGTCTAATTGAAGCAGCAAGTGGCATTAAGATCAAGCCAATTAAAAGACCTTCTGCGATAAAGCCGCCACGCCAGCCGAATTTAGTAATGATATCTGCGATAATCGGGTTAAAAATGGTTCCACCGAATGCGGATAGGCCCAGAGAAATACCCATTACTGTGCCGAGTTTTTGGTTAAACCAATTACTTAAAAGAACGGGAATTGATAAAGTAATTGCAATTGGCTGACAAATACCAATGATGATCCAAGCAATGTAAAAATGCGTTAAGCTGTGAGCTGCAGCGAGCGTTAACATACTGATGGCGATTATGCTGAAACATGCAGTTAGTAACCAGCGCAAGTTTACTTTCTTCATAACTTTTCCTGCAAAAAGGAGTGAAATAGCGGCAGCTGCGTTCTGCAGGGTAGTCATCAAGGCTACGCTGGCACGGCCAACATGAAATTCCTGGCTGATCGGCCCAAAGAACAGACCGATAGTATTAACAATCAGGCCAAAGCCAATCATTGAAATAAAACAACAAACAATAAAAATCGCCCAAGGAGTGATGGTTCTTTTTTGGGTCACTTTCTTTCCTACTTTCTAAATTGAAAAATCATAATTAATATTGTATCGAATTTTTTCATTAGAATAGGTTAAGGATTTTTAAAATATTATTTTTGGCTTATTTATAGATTGACTTTGGCTTTTTCGAGGGTGATTTTTGCAGGAATAGTAAAAATTAACGCCTCTTTTTTGCTGTAACATGTATACTAAACATATAAAAAGTCTTGAGTGGAAGGGAAAAAATCATGCGTTGGAGAAGAATTTTACTAGGTGGAGTTTTGGCAATCGGTGTTGTCACAGCGATGTTTACTTGGTCGGTAGATAGGGTAGAGACCGGCGATAAGGATCTGCCCACGCAGGTTAAGGACTACATGAAGTGGCACCACATCAATGGTGTAGCCTTGGTTAGCGGTAAAAAAGGCCAGCCCGTTGTGGTGAAAAACAAAGAAACTTCGAATAAAGAAAAAGTGGTCGAAGCTAATCGCTTGTTTCCAATTGCTTCTTTGCAAAAGATCATGACTGGGACTGCTATTTATAAATTAAAGCAAACAGGCCAACTTGATTGGAATACGTCGCTATCCACGTATTATCCTCAAATTCCGGGTAGCAAGAGCATAACGATCCGTGAATTGCTCAACCACACTAGTGGTTTAATCAATAATGCCCGGCCAGATTCGCCGCTAAAAGGTGAAAAGGAGCAGACTGCTTTCATGCTCAAGCACATCAAGTACGACCACCTTCACACTTGGGACTATCAAGACATTGACTATGAATTGTTAGCAGCAATTATTAGTAAGCAGACGCATCTGAGCTACAATGACTATATTAAACAGACTTTTGCGGGGCCACTTAACCTTAGACAAATTAAGGATTTTTCTGAGGTTGCCAAAAATGAGGTGCCTCAGCCTGTAAATAATGTTAGCTGGCATGAGGTTACAGTAACTACATCTTCTGATTTTGGAGCAGGGAACTTATTCATGTCGCCAAAAGATTATTGGAAGTTTATAAATCAGGCAGTGCTAAAGAATCCTAAGATGATCAATACTTTTTCTCAACAGACTCAGCATGAAGAGGTGGCCTATTTTGGCGGCGTATATTTCCATAATAATGTGATCGCCGGCAATGGAAGCATCCCCGGTTATAATTCGTGCTTTATCGCCAATTACAAGACGAATGAAACGGTTATGATGTTTTCTAATAATATCGATTATTGGGATTTGAAAGAAGATTCGGATTACATTTTGCATCATTATGTTGGCTATCGCCCAGAGTTTAGATTTTAGTATAGAAAAAACGCAGTTCCAATTAAGGAATTGCGCTTTTTGTTTACTTTTTCATTTGCTGCATCTTCTTCATCATCGCAGCACGTTTAGCCATTTGCTTTTGCAAAGACTTAGCTTGCTTAATTGATAAAACCTTCCAATTCTTTGGCACATTGAAAGTATATTCACGATGCTTCAACTCATTATTGTGACCAAACCAGCCAAACAAGAATTGATTCCAGCCATTACTGAAAACGTAGCGTTCAGTCTTGATTGTCATTGAAGGCTTAGCTGCAGTTTTCATACTAGCGTGAGTTTTATCGGTTTTAATTGGGGTAGGCTTCTTATCTGTATTTTTTGTTTTATATAAATAGATCTTTTCTGTTCCGTTGCCAAGTGGTTGGTATAAAAGAACTGGCAATTGCGGGGATGCAGAAGAGACCAATTCTTTTTTAACAGTGGTAGTTTGGGTCTTCATACCATAGTGATTGTAGTCGTGAGCTACGATTCCAGCGATACTCAATACTGCGATGAGTAGTGAAATAATCGCAAGCGGCATATAACCTTTTTTAGGAATTACATTGAAATAGATAAAGGCAATAACTGCCAGAATTAAGATAATTAAAATCATTAGCTGTCCACCTTCTCTGAACGTTCACGTGCACGATTACCTTTCTTCAAGAAGAATGAAAGAACTAAGGCGATCAATGCAAAGAGAATACTGATTGCAAATGAGGCATGGAAACCATCAAGTGTCGCATTAATTGCACCATTCTTATATTGAAGTGGCAACGTCTTAAGCATTGACTTGGCTGGCATATTGTTGTTAGTAGTTGTAGTCAATACTGAAACAAGGATGGCAGTACCAATTGATGATAATACCTGTCTAAAGGTGTTGTTAACGGCGGTACCATGAGAAATCTTATCTAATGGAAGTGAGTTCATCCCTGAAGTAGTAACGTTCATCATAACCAGAGCAACACCAACCATTCTGATTGCGTAGAGAATAATAATCATTAAGAATGAACTATTCTCAGTTAAAAATACGAATGGAATAGTTCCCAAAGTAAGAAGTGTCATACCAGTAATGGCCATTTTTCTTGCACCATAACGGTCAAAGATTCGACCAGTAATTGGTGACATAATCCCAATCATCAAAGCACCTGGAAGTAAGATCAAGCCAGAGTGAAATGCGGATTCACCACGTAAGTTTTGAATATAAAGTGGTAAAACCATTTCGATTCCAACCATGGCTAGGTTAGTAACACCTGAAAGAATAGCAGCAAGTGAGAATTCGAAGTGCTTGAATACTCTAATATCAAGAAATGGATCATCCATCTTCAATTGGCGAATACCAAAGAGAATTACGAAGATGATACCGACAAAAATAAAGGCTAAAATTTCAGGATTTGTCCAACCTTTATTACCAGCTTCTGAAAAACCATATAGTAGAGAACCGAATCCGATAGTTGAAGTGGCAACTGAAAAGACATCGATTTTTTCATCCTTAGTTGGCAAAACGTCTTTTACTAAAAAGGCAGCAAGGATTACAACAATTCCGGCAATTGGAGCAATAATGCTGAAAAGGTAACGCCAGGAAAGATTGTCGACTACCCAACCAGATAATGTTGGCCCAATAGCTGGAGCTAGGCCAATAACGATGCCGACTGTCCCCATGGCGGCCCCACGTTTATTAGCTGGGAAGATTGAAAGCATGATTGTCTGAAGCAGTGGCATGGTGACCCCAACACCTAGACCTTGAATAATTCTCCCTGCTAAAAGTGTCTGAAAGTTAGGTGCAATAGCGGCAATTACCGTTCCAATGAAGAAGGTTGACATTGCTGAAAGGTACATCTTTCTAGAGCCGAAGCGATTGATTAGCCAAGCAGAAATAGGAATCATTACTCCATTTACTAATAAGAAAGCGGTAGAAAGCCATTCTGCAGTAGCAGTACTAATCTTGAAGTCTCTCATAATAGAAGGTAAAGCAGTCGACAAAAGCGTACCATTCAATACCGTACAAAATGAGCCGATGATCAATACTAGTACTAATAAGTTACGATTGTATTGTTTTTCATGAATATCGACAGGTTGTTTATTCATGTTCATCCCCCTTTTTGTGAAAATTAAGTTCGGTAACTAATATAAGCCTAAAAAATATCAATGTCAAATAATCTTACACAAGTGATATAAAATATGACACCAAAGTTGAAAAATCTAACATAAATTAATATAATTGTGATAATTAGTGAGGCTGATAAATATGGAAAATGTAAAGAAAAAGAAATTACATCAACTTTTTGAAAATCTAGAAATAGGTATAGGCGGCGTAAGTAGTAGCTTGGGCGTATCGCAGCGTCAACTTAGATATTGGGAGAAAAAGGGCTATATCAAGCCAATCAATGAAGGTTCTGGCGTGCGGCATTACAGTTTGGCAACAGTTTATTTGATTGCTTTTATTAAAGATCAACTTGATGCAGGTTATACCCTAGAAGCAGCTTTCAAGAAGTCAAAAGAAATCCGGATTAAAAGTAAGATTGCTCGCAAATTATTGCGCAATGCTTTTGATGATATTGAAGTAACTGATGAGGCCAAAGGTTACGGTAAAATTGAAATGGGGACAATAAAAGTTGGAGATAAAAATGCTGAAGTAGTCGGGATTGTCGATGAAGATGGCAGCCATTTTGAATTGAAGGAAGAATAAAAGACATCTATCAATGAAATTCATTGGTAGGTGTCTTTTTTGCAATTTTAAAAGATTTTTATAGAAAATTATGATTTGCTAATAATCCCATGACCTTCAAAGAAAAGTCAAAAAGCATTGTTATAATAATAGAAACGAAAGAAGGGACTAATGTTGAATATTTACGGAAAATACGCCCCCCACACTGGATAAGATACTTAACCAGTTAATGAATCGTTTTGATGAATTAAACAACAATTACCAAAAAGTTCATCATGAGCGTTTATATGAACACTTAAATGGCCGTGTAAAAAGTGAAGCTAGTATGGAAGAAAAATGTACCAGAAAGCATTATCCATTTACTGCACACTCGGCTTTGCGTGAAGTGCGTGACAGTATCGGCTTGCGTGTTGTCTGCAACTTTATTGATGACATTTATACCTGTATTGACTACATCAAGAGTTGGGATGATGTAAGTGTTTATAACGAAAAAGACTATATTACTAACGCTAAGCCTAATGGTTATCGTTCATATCATATGATTCTTGAAATTACCGTACCCGACGAAGATGTCGACGGCAATATTCCAGGTCATCATTTTCTTGAAGTGCAGCTAAGAACAATTGCCATGGACACTTGGGCAAGTCTTGAACATGAAATGAAATATAAACATCAGATCAAGAATCCTGAGATGATCGGGAAAGAATTAAAACGAGTAGCTGACGAGCTTGCTTCTTGAGATGTAAGCATGCAGACGATTCGTCAGTAATGGACGGTATTACTGCGCTGAAGAAGATCAGAGAAAGCGACGATAAGACTTATATTTTGATGCTTACCGCTAAAGCCGAAGTTGACGACCGCGTAACTGGCCTTGATAGTGGTGCCGATGACTATATTACTAAGCCATTTTCATTAAAAGAGCTCCTTGCGAGATTGTGTTCAAAAGAACGGCGCGAAGATGATTACACTCCTAATTTATTGACTGTGGGGGATGTAACACTTAACGTTGAACAACAAAACCTGGCCAGTCATAATTCCATTCAATTAAGCGGCCCTGAGACCCAATTGATGAATTATTTTTTTGCTAAATGAAAATAAAGAATTATCAACCGAAGATATTTTTAATCGCGTTTTGAAGAACGACGAAGATGCCAATCCAGAAGTAGTCTGGGTTTATGTTTCATATTTACGCCAAAAACTGCGGTCAATCGGTAGCACAGTTAAAATTGAAGGCGAAAAAGGTGGTAGTTATGAATTAGTTAAGTAGGTGATTAGATAATTCAAAAATTCCGTTGGAAGTTCATCGGGACTTCCGTTGCTGCATTGCTACTGGTTTTGTTAATCACTCTGGGCGGTCTTGTCGGGATCAGTGGATGCGTCACACCGTGTGACCGTAGTTAACGATAATAATGTTTATCAGGTTAACAGTACGAAAATTAAAAGCATTACAAGAAAGGCTTTATCTGACCATCAAGATTCAGGCAGCGTAGATGTAGGTCGAAATCAATATGCTTACAGGGTTGCCAAAAACTCCGTTGGTCAAACAATGGTCGTATTTTTAAACGAAACGCTAATTTACAACCGTTTCTGGCTGTTATTTAGAGTGGCCGTGGTACTGGGGATCGGTTCACTGATCGTCTTTGCCGTAGTTTTGAAGATTGCTAAATAGGTTTTGCCAATAGCTGTATAATTAAGCTAAAGAAATGGGGCATTAATTTGGCAAAGAAAAAATCTATTTATACCAAAGATGTTGTATTAGTGATGGCTGCATCTTTCTTCTTTATGTTTAGTACGATGTTCGTTAATCCGTTGATCAATGGCTATGCCAAGAACTTAGGGGCAAGCAGCGCTTTTGCCGGTGTAATCGTAGGTATTATGAGCGTTGCCGCAATGTTTTTGCGTCCTATTGCCGGCAATTTGACAGATAAGTTTTCAAAATATCGTCTATCTTTTATTGGCGGTGTTTTGATTTTAATTGGTGTATTAGGCTATGTCTTTACGCCATCAAGTGCTTGGCTGCTTTTATTCAGATTGATCAATGGTACCGGCTATGTTTTGTGTACCGTTTGTATGACAACTTGGCTGGCATTCTTGGTGCCGCGGCAGCACGTGGGCGAAGCAATGGGCTTTTATGGTTTGATGAATGCCTTAGCCATGGCTTTGGCACCGGCATTATCGATTAATATTTATCAAAAAATCGGTTATCGTGAGAGCTTGATCGCTTCGGCTATTTCCGCATTATTAATGGTAATAGCTATCCAATTCGTGGGTGATCATGCCAAGCCAATTGTTAAAGATAAAAGCAAGATGCCTAAAAAGCATTTCAAGATTATTCAGATGAATGTTTTACCGGTAGCGATTTTGACTACCTTGTTTGCGACACCATATTTTGTAACGCAGGCAGATCTCGTTACCTATGTTGAACAAAAGCATTTGTCTGTTGCCGTAGGATCATATTTCTTGATCTATGCGGTAGTACTACTGATCATCAGAATTGGGTTGAAACGCTATTTTGATACTGTTCGCTTCGGTGTTTGGTTCTGGATTAGCTTAATCTCAACCATCGCATATATCAGCTTATTAGCCATGATGAACAATAATTGGCAAATGGCTTTAGCCGCAGCCGGAATGGCAATGGGCTATGGCATTATTTATTCAGTTTTACAATCAACCTCACTTTTACTTGCTCCGATTGAGGAACAAGGTTTAGCTAGTTCTACCTTTTATTTAGGACTTGATATTGCGATGGCCTTTGGCCCAATGCTAAGCGGAGTAGTTGATAGCGTGTTGCCAATTGAATGGTTTTATCCAGTAGAACTAGTATTGATTCCATTCATGCTGCTAGTTTACTTTATCTGGCGCAAACGTTTAAACGAAGCAATTGACCACCATTAATTTACGAAGAAAGGATCAACATTATGAGTGAATATTTAGTAAAGTCCAAGCTTGAAGACACAGAATGGCAAATTGCTAACCAGGCCCGTGAGCATGAATTTATCTGTGATGACAACGATAAGGAACATGATAAGGGCCCTAACCCGGTCGAATATCTATGTGGTAGCGTAAATTCCTGCATCGTAATGTCCGCAGGAATGGTCGCTAAGTCACATGGTTTAGACGTGAAAAATTTTCGTGTAGAAAATAATGCTAAAACTGAAAATCTAGGTCACGGCAAATCGGTCGTAACTGAAATGAACATAAAAGTCTTCTTTGACTCAGAAATGTCAAAGGATGAGAAGGAGAAGTTTTTAGCTCATACTTTGCATGTCTCAACTGTTTATCAAACTGTCAAAGAAGCTATCAAAATTTATGTTGAATTAGCTTAAGGAGAGAAATGATTTAATGTCATTATTAGATGAAGCAGTTGTTTTGAATGATGGTAGCTTGATGCCAAAAGTTGGCGTCACTGTTACCAGTGATGAAGATGTCGCAAGGGCAATGAAGGCAGGCTATCGTTTGCTTAATTGCACTGCGGATGAAAAAATCGATTTTAAAAATCTGAGTCCACAAACTTACGTGGAAATTCAGGTTTCTGAAAAAGTTAATACGCGTGAAGAGATGCGTAATAATTTGAAAGAAATCAGAAATAATCTAGTTGCTAAACATGCCGATTTGGCTATGCTTCGCTTAAGTGATGACGCCGAACGTAATAATCAACTTTGGCAAGAATTAGAACAAGTTAAAATCCAAGGCTGGCTCAAGAATATTGGTGTAACCAATGCTAATGGTGATACCTTGGCTGCTATTTTGAAAGCACCTAAGATTAAGCCCAGCGTAATTCATTTGGATTACGAAGATGGATCTTTAATCAAATTAGCTAGAGAAAACAAGATGCAAGTGGAACTTTCGGTTGCAGGCAATATTGATGCATTGGCCGAAATCGCCGGCCATTATGGTACAAGCACGATGGAATTAGTTTTGCGCTACTTTGCCCAAAAGAGAATTGTGCCAATTGTTCAAGTAGATGATATCGTTGAAAATCCGCAAACTGACTTTACGATTGCCCCAGAAGATATGGAAACAATCGGCCAGCTCTTTGCGGGGAAGTAATTAATGCAATTTCCTAAATAATGTTATAATTAAATTATAAGAGTTTTGTTTTTAGGAGATTTTATAAATGAAAACTAAAAAATTATTTACTTCATTAGCAGCTGCTGTGATGCTTTCAGCAGGTCTTGCTGGTACTGGCATGGCAATGGGTCAACCAGTTCATGCCGCAGGCACCACTCAATCTTCAAATACTAAGACTGGTAATGTTAGTGTAAAACATAGAACTGTTTCAGCTATTGTAAATAGTGATAATCCAAAGCTTGTTGTCGTAGCTAAGGATCAAGCCAATCCAGACCAAATTGATTCAAATTATACTAAGGGTCAAACCATTAATGTTTTATGGTCAATTGAAGCTAAGCAAGGCGACAAGACCGTAACTTTGTACTACATTGAAAATAGAACAATCAATGGTAAAGACAGCTTTGTCTTCATTCCATCAACTGATGTAACTACTTCAGGCAATGTTCCAACTGAATCAGCCTTTGTTGAACAAGCAAACAACGATGTAAAGGCCATTCAAGATGCTTACAAAAGAAGCTTGCAATACATTACTGTAACCCCTAAGTCAAAGAAGGGTGCTAAGATCTACTACGCTTACAAGAAGAGTAAGAAGTCAAAGAAGATTACCTTCGCTGCAAGCAAGAAGACTATTAAGTATGGCAAGAAGTACAAGTCATCAATGATTGTTAAGAACGGTAAGACTAGATACGTTTACATTGGCAAGAAGAGATACGTAAAGCAATCAGCATTGAAGATTGTTAGTGCTAAGTATGCTCCACTTAACTTACCAGATGATCTTAAGAATTTGATCGTTGAAAACTAGAATTTATTAATAAAATGAAAGGGCGCTACGAAAGTAGCGTCTTTTTTATATTTTAAAAATTTAATAGTGTTATTATTTGCATCTTATATAAATTAATATATTAACAGAAATTAAAATGCTACCGCTTACAAGCTTAGCATAAATCAGTATAAAGAATTACAATGTTAGTCGTGCTATCAAGTTAAAAGTAGGGGAGTAGAAAATAGATATGGAAAAGAAATGGAGCATTTCTTTTATTTTAGCGTATCTTCTAACATTGTTTGTTATTAAACCATAATCAGTTGCAGCTAAGGAATTGAGTCCTTTCCAAACAAAGATGATTGGTAATGGTAATTTCGGGATTTACCAAAGACTTACACGTAGAGGACCTGCATGTTGGATCGATGGTCACAGAGCTGGCTGGGTAAATCAACGCGCTTTTTTGAGAAATAAGATCTCAGTTGCTCATGACATCAGCTTGGTAAAGAATCCAAATTATGATTTTCCAACTAGGGATGCCATCAACTTTGCTACAGATAAGTCAGGTACTGTAATTAAACCATGTAAGGTGAATGTTTCAGAAGATAAGATCACTACTAATGCTCATGTACGGTAAAGAAGCAAGCAACCGAAAACAATAGATAGACCGCCAGCACTACACTATTCCGAACCAAAGACCAAAAGATAAGCATTTTGAGAAAATCTAAACTTTTGGATTTTCCTACAATGCCGACTACGGCGGAATCCCTCCCACTCCTTATATATTTCTTTCTGTATACATTGAATTTGTATTTAGTAAAATGCAGACAACACCACGGATCGGCTTTTGGCTGGACAATTCCAACCAAACACCGCAGCAGACAGTAGAAACCATTCTGAACGTTAGGAAGCCGGTATGATTGTTACATATAAGGGGAAGAAAAATTTCTTTTAGATACTTGTTTTCCTAAAACTGATGTGATATAATAATTCAATTCCAGAAAAGGAGTAAAAAATATGCGGCAAGGTATTCTTAAATAAAACTATAATCAAATAGTGGGAACAAAGGATTATGATAGTCCCTTTTGTAGGGGCTTAGTTTTTTGTACCCAATTTAAGAATACTTTTGCCTTATCAATTTTGACATACACATATACAGCACTCACAAACAGGTGTATGCTGTATATGTGTATGTCCGCAAATTATCATCCCCAGTGGTAAAAGTATTTTACTGCTGGGGATTTTTATGCCCTTCGGGGCAGTAAAGGGAGGACAATCACATGAAAATAATCAATATTGGAATTCTTGCCCATGTAGACGCTGGAAAGACGACCTTGACGGAGAGCCTGCTATATGCCAGCGGAGCCATTTCAGAACCGGGGAGCGTCGAAAAAGGGACAACGAGGACGGACACCATGTTTTTGGAGCGGCAGCGTGGGATTACCATTCAAGCGGCAGTCACTTCCTTCCAGTGGCACAGATGTAAAGTCAACATTGTGGATACGCCCGGCCACATGGATTTTTTGGCGGAGGTGTACCGCTCTTTGGCTGTTTTAGATGGGGCCATCTTGGTGATCTCCGCTAAAGATGGCGTGCAGGCCCAGACCCGTATTCTGTTCCATGCCCTGCGGAAAATGAACATTCCCACCGTTATCTTTATCAACAAGATCGACCAGGCTGGCGTTGATTTGCAGAGCGTGGTTCAGTCTGTTCGGGATAAGCTCTCCGCCGATATTATCATCAAGCAGACGGTGTCGCTGTCCCCGGAAATAGTCCTGGAGGAAAATACCGACATAGAAGCATGGGATGCGGTCATCGAAAATAACGATAAATTATTGGAAAAGTATATCGCAGGAGAACCAATCAGCCGGGAAAAACTTGTGCGGGAGGAACAGCGGCGGGTTCAAGACGCCTCCCTGTTCCCGGTCTATTATGGCAGCGCCAAAAAGGGCCTTGGCATTCAACCGTTGATGGATGCGGTGACAGGGCTGTTCCAACCGATTGGGGAACAGGGGAGCGCCGCCCTATGCGGCAGCGTTTTCAAGGTGGAGTATACAGATTGCGGCCAGCGGCGTGTCTATCTACGGCTATACAGCGGAACGCTGCGCCTGCGGGATACGGTGGCCCTGGCCGGGAGAGAAAAGCTGAAAATCACAGAGATGCGTATTCCATCCAAAGGGAAAATTGTTCGGACAGACACCGCTTATCCGGGTGAAATTGTTATCCTTCCCAGCGACAGCGTGAGGTTAAACGATGTATTAGGGGACCCAACCCGGCTCCCTCGTAAAAGGTGGCGTGAGGACCCCCTCCCCATGCTGCGGACGTCGATTGCGCCGAAAACGGCAGCGCAAAGAGAACGGCTGCTGGACGCTCTTACGCAACTTGCGGATACTGACCCGCTTTTGCGCTGCGAGGTGGATTCCATCACCCATGAGATCATTCTTTCTTTTTTGGGCCGGGTGCAGTTGGAGGTTGTTTCCGCTTTGCTGTCGGAAAAATACAAGCTTGAAACAGTGGTAAAGGAACCCACCGTCATTTATATGGAGCGGCCGCTCAAAGCAGCCAGCCACACCATCCATATCGAGGTGCCGCCCAACCCGTTTTGGGCATCCATCGGACTGTCTGTTACACCACTCCCGCTTGGCTCCGGTGTACAATACGAGAGCCGGGTTTCGCTGGGATACTTGAACCAGAGTTTTCAAAACGCTGTCAGGGATGGTATCCGTTACGGGCTGGAGCAGGGCTTGTTCGGCTGGAACGTAACGGACTGTAAGATTTGCTTTGAATACGGGCTTTATTACAGTCCGGTCAGCACGCCGGCGGACTTCCGCTCATTGGCCCCGATTGTATTGGAACAGGCATTGAAGGAATCAGGGACGCAACTGCTGGAACCTTATCTCTCCTTCACCCTCTATGCGCCCCGGGAATATCTTTCCAGGGCTTATCATGATGCACCGAAATACTGTGCCACCATCGAAACGGTCCAGGTAAAAAAGGATGAAGTTGTCTTTACTGGCGAGATTCCCGCCCGCTGTATACAGGCATACCGTACTGATCTGGCCTCTTACACCAACGGGCAGAGCGTATGCCTTACAGAACTGAAAGGGTATCAGGCCGCTGTCGGCAAGCCAGTCATCCAGCCCCGCCGTCCAAACAGCCGCCTGGACAAGGTGCGCTATATGTTTCAGAAGAGTAAGCGTCAAATAAAATAGTGTACTTAAAAACCGTCCCAGTTACTGTTATACTGAGACGGTTATTTAAGTTCTTTTATTTACAATTCTTCTGGATCTTCTCTTGCCACGGTAAATAAGCTTCAAGGGTTTCCGAATCCAGAATCTCTTCATTCGGTAATTTCTGAAGCAAATAATTCAAGTACTTTTCAGGATCAAGGCCATTTCTCTTGGCAGTTTCAATTAAGCTTAGAATAAAGCCACTTGCAGTTGCACCCTCAAAACTTTGAGAAAATAACCAATTCTTCCGGCCCATGACGAGTGATTTTACAGCGTGTTCGGCCTTATTGTTAGATAATTCTAAATTGCCATCAAGCAAGACATGCTCAAAAGTAGCTTGATGCTTGAGGGTATAATTAATGGCTCTTCCCAATTTAGAGCCTGGCAAAACGGTGATTTTATTTTTCTCACACCAGTTGAAGAACTCTTGCATTAGAGGCTTGAGCTTTGCTTGTCTTAGCTGGTAACGTTCTTGTTTGCTCAAATTCTCCCAGGTTTGTTCTAAGTAAAACATGCGATTGCAGTAGTTGAGTCCTTTTTGGGCAAGGGACTTTTCAGAAGCCTGTTGTGGTACGGCTTCGTGAAACTTTCTTCTAACATGAGCCCAGCAGCCAACTAAAGTTGCTTTCGGCAATTGCTCATAAGCCTGCCACATATCACAGTGCAAATAACCGGGATAGTTTCCTAAAAAGTTTAAGGCAACCTTGCCACTCCGGGAAGGATCATGATGATAGAGTGTAATCCCGTATTGATCATGTTTGCCTGAAAGGAAGACCCAATAGTAAGTCTTGATTGTTTTACTTTCTAAGACTGTGTAATAAGTTTCATCGGCATGTAAAATTGGCCGCATTAACAGCTTTTGCTTAAGCAGATCATACACTGGTTTAAAGTAGTATTGACTGCTTTTCAAATCCCAATAATTTAACATCTGTCTTGAAACTTTTAGTCCCATCTTCTTCCAGTCGCTTTCTTGGCGATAGTCCGGCACCTTCATTTCATATTTTTGATAGAGTGAATGAGCGATGAGTGAAGCTGAACCTAGACCATGGTTTAGGGGAGCTTTAGGTACTGCAGCTTTAATGATCTTGTCGCTATAATTTCTTTGACTGCAATATTTACATTTGTAAGCATGTTGGATATGGTCTAGCCTTTTAAGTTGAGCTGGGATAAACAATAATTCTTGGCGAACTGACTGCTTGCCTATCTCAATCAGTTCATGATGACAATCAGGACAATACTTGTCGCCTAGTTCATGGTGAACCTCTTCAGCTGGAAGGGCAGCTAGTAAGTCAGCACGCTTTCGTTTGTGAGCTTGTCTTTTATAAGTAATAGTCTGAACGGCGGCGTCGGGGACGTTCTCCGTCATCTTGAGCATCAGGTTCATCAAAGAGACTTGTTTGTCCATTTAAAGGCATTTGTTCTGAAGATTTGCCATAACGTTTTTGCGTTAAGTAAGCTACTTGTTCACGGAGGAGCTTGATTTCATCAGTTAAGTTTTGAATAGTAGTTGCTTGTTGTGCAATAATCTTTTCCAAATTTTCTTGTGACATGAGTTAAACTTCCTCCTAAATTTATTAGTTAAAAGAATATCAAAAAAGCGTGCGATGTCAAGTGTTAGTAGAATTCGCACGCTTTCGTGTTCTTTATTTTTGGATTGATTGCGAAGCCCTTCATTAGCCAGTCGACCTGCTCAGAAGATAAAGCTTGAACTTCATTTTGATTTCTGGGCCAGTTCAATTTTCCATTTTCAAATCTTTTGTAGAGCAGCCAAAAACCTTGTCCGTCCCAATAAAGGGCTTTGAAGCGGTCCTTGCTTCCGCCGCAAAAGAGGAAGACTTTGCCGCCAAAAGGATCAAGTTCAAACTGTTCTTTGACTAAGGTTGCTAGGCCATCAATGCCTTTACGCAGATCCGTCTTGCCGCAAACGATATAGACTTGCCCTAAGTCACTGAGCTTAATCATGGCAAGACTTTCTCAAGCAGCTTATTCATAATTTCAGGGTCTAAGCTGCTGTAAAAATTCAGCTCTAAGTCATTCTTCTTTAAACTAAGCAACAGATTATTGCGTGGTGGACGAGCCTTCTTAGGTTTAGAAGAGTGGCCAAGTGCCACAATGGGTTGTTGTTTTTCGATCATATTCTTAACCTCCATTAAATTGATGAGATTAGAATACCTGAAAAATGAAGACTAAAAAAGATACTCGGTTATATGACGCTTACATTTGATGAGATTAGAATACCTGAAAAATACGGACTAAAAAAGATACTCGGTTATATGACGCTTACTCAGAAGATAATGTAACGTCTTGCGCAATGCAAGCGTTCATTGCTGGCTATTGCGAAATATCATTGATAAAATCAGTATCAGAGAGGAGAAACTATTTTGAACCAGGAACAGACGAATATTACAACAGGAAAGCAAATACGTCATCTGCGAACACAATTGGGAATGACACAGGAAGAACTAGCCGGGGAATTGAATGTTACCCGGCAGGCACTATCGAATTGGGAGAGAGATGTTAATGAACCCGATTTAAATATGTTGAAAAAAATTTGCTTTCTTTTTGGAGTCAACATGGACGATTTTGCGAAGGAGGTAATAACAAAGATGGAAACATATGAAAAAAAGGAGAAACGACAATTTAATGAAAAACGCCCGAAAATCCCCGTATTTTAATGCGGGGATGGATAGGGCT
>ENA-ORUR01000343-ORUR01000343.1-human-gut-metagenome-genome-assembly--contig:-NODE-343-length-26749-cov-3.48284_pt1 | contig 26749 bp, 20 predicted proteins | sample MGYA00242086_ERZ509223 | MGnify/ENA primary metagenome ERZ509223 (study PRJEB26280, sample SAMEA2338820) | human gut metagenome | biome: human gut; feature: human-associated habitat; material: faeces... | reverse complement strand
AATCTTTTTATTTCTTTGCCATCTAGTAAATAAGACTAGTACTACAATCAAACTTAATAGAACTATTGTAGATATACCAATCGTAATATAGATAAGTGTTTTTAGTGCGATTACTTCATTTACTGAGTACTTAGATATATTTTGTAAGAGTACTAGATATTTCTTGGCGTAATGAATTATCGTCGTCACTAAAATACCCATAATAGAGATAAAAAGTACAAATACTACTCCTGTTAAAAAAATCTTCGAAATTGATTGATCTGCTTCCAATTTGCTTCTCTCTACTAGCAACTTCTTATCACTCATTTGACGTAATTCGGCCAACTTGTCGTATAACTTCTCATTTCGGTATTCTTTTCTTGCTACCGAGCTAACCACTAACTTTCTCAGATTTTTGATATCCATTTTACTACCTCCTCCACTTTTCTAAGTATACTCTATTTTGTATGCTGATATAAAAATAGGATAGCTAAGCAAAAAATCAAATACATATTTTGCAATCAAAATATTAAAAAAGTATAATTTTGTTTTAGTTTTGATTGCAAATTTAGGAATAAAATCGTACAATATCCTATGAAATGAGGTGATTATCGTGGCAAATACCCCAAATAATTACGATAAGTATTACAGAAAATATAAAAATTACGGTATACGCCTAAATACAGAGCGTGAACTAGATAGAAAAATAATCGACTTTATCGAACAAGGCAAAGCTGAAATGGGTTTAAATAACTTTTTCCGCAAAATCATTTCAGAATATATGCGGGTTCACGATGACAAAGTTGATGCGTTTATTTCGCTAGAAGATCGGCTCCGCAACTTTGAAGTTGTTACACTGCAGACAAAGGGGGATTCTAATGATGACCATTAAATACGACCCTAATTTTATATCACCCTACGAACATCTAGACTTACCACATGCTCCCATAATTTTCCCAGGAATTAAGCCCGGGGAATTTAACTTTGCGGCTGAATGGGTAGTTGTTGGTTATAATCTACCTGAACAAAAAGTCATTATCCGAGGGACCGAAGAAAACTGGCAACTTCAGTTTACTGACTGGAATACTCCGGAAGAATTAGAACAAAATATGCGTGATTTTCCATTAGACTTGGTAGAATACAATGCTGAAGTTGTAACCAAGCTTGAAGCGGGGGAAATCACCCCTCAACAAGCAACAAAATTGTATGCAGAACCTTTTTTCATCACACCGGAATTCTTTATCGAAGATGAGTGGCTTGAAAGTCACCCTAGCCCGGCCGAAGAAGAAATCGGCTGGATTACTGATATGAAAAATTTTCTCAAAAATGTCTCGGCTGAAGATGAGGCCCGCCTTGATGAGATTAGAGAACAAGCAAACTCAGATAGCAACTCTAACAATGATAATAACTAAACAAAGAATTAATCAAAAAAGCAATCACTTTCTTAGCAACTAAGCTTCTGCTAAGGTCGTGATTGCTTTTTGGTATAAAAAATTAAAAACGAAAATTATTGTTTGAACCTAATCCTTAGTATACCGTCGTCACTAGGCATCTACAAGTTTTAACTCTTGCGGCTATGATTATTGTTAAGGTTAGTATCAGGCGTAATTACTTTCCGATAAGGACTGATCCCATTTTCTTTCTCAGGTACCGTTTGCGTAATTTCTGAACTCGCCTGTGGATCAATTACCTGGCGGTAAGGACTTTGGTAAACGGAACTTGGTTCACTACTAAATTGTTGTTGTGGCGTGCTTACAACTGTTCTAGCTTCAGGTGCGGTTACTTCAGCTGTGGTTGCTGTTGCTTGTAACCCCGAGGTTTGATTATATTCTACCTCAGGAGTATAAGCCTCAGTTGGGTGATAGTTAATTCCGACTGTACTCTCACTGACAACTTGGCCACCAGTAATAGTTTGTTGTTGCTGGACTTGGACGCCTTGTGTTGGCGCTTGGGCTTGCATTTGAACTGGAGCTTGCCCTTGCATGGTTTCACCACTAACTCCCGGGCCTGCCATCTCTGAAGTAATTGCTGTTACTGAATTGGTTTCTGAGTTCACATCTAAGCCGTCAAAACTCGTTTCGACAGTATTAGCGACCCCCATATTATCTTCTCCATTCACACCTGCTTGTAGTCCGGTATTTTCTTCAGCATTAACTCCTTCAACGTTAGCTCCCGTTAAACTACTAGCACTTTGATTTGGTTCAGTTAAGCCTTGATTTGTCCCATAATGAGCAGTATTCGGACCAGTGCGCTGCTTATATGGCGTAGTCTTTTCACTAGTAGTTAAACCCATGCCATCTTGTTCATCAGCTAAGTCACTTTGTTGGTCCGTCTCAGCCTTATTCTCAGCTGTTCCTAGTCCGGTAGCCGCTTCTGCTAGACCGCCAGCCTCAGCATTATTTTCAGTAGTATCTAGACCACCTGCTGTTTCTGTATCTTCTAAACCACTCGCCGCTTGTGAAGGACTTTCGGATAAACCAAGTTCTTGTTCCTGTGGGGCTTCTGCTAACTGTTGTTCACGCTCTACTTCGGCTTGCTCCTGCTGGAAATTATCTGTAATCGCTTGTTCATTATGAGCCCGCATTTCTTCATCAGGTTGGTGGATTGGTTGATTTTCATCACTGATTACCTTACCAGCTAATTGATCTTCAGCTGTTGGATATGGATTTTGGGTAGTAGTTTCAGCTGTTTCTTTACCTTGTTGGTAAGCCTCATTCAAGCCACCTTTAACCTTGTTCAAGCCACCTTTAACCTTGTTAGTTGCCTTGTCTAACTTATTACCTAACGCATCAGTGGCATTAAAGATTGCCCCCTTAGCGGTATTAGCAACCCCTTGTTGTCCAATGTTATTAGCTAAACCGCCAGCAGCTCCAGCGGTTTTGGCTAAGCCTTGGCCAACATTACTGCCGACATTGCGAGCCATACTTGGTAAGCCAGTTGCGACTGCCCCGGCAAGCTTAGTTGCGCCCCAAGCCGTTTGGCCAGCACTCTTAGCAGCACTACCTAAAGTATTGGCCGCCATCATAGCCCCCATAAGTTGCTGTGTGCTTGCACCTTGCGAAGTTGAAACACCTAACCAGCGCTCAATAATTGTGACCCCTTGCATTGCACCAAAGAAGGTCCCTAGGTAAATAATGATTGAGCCAATTGTTTGTTCAAAGCCAGTTAGATTACCCGCAATCATTGCCGGCGCATCACGCATTATTTCTAAGGTAACCCGCAAAATTACTACTTCAAAAAACATTCCCGCTAAAGTTCCAATCATAGTTGTTAATAGTTCTTTGAACTTTTTGCTCGAGTCAACCGAACTATACCCTTGGACTGGGGCAATAATCCCGGTTATTACTAACTCAAACAGTGATTTGACAAATTTGATTGACATTAACCCAAGTAAAATAATTACCGTAACCAGCTGAGCATATAGTGCCCACCAGTTGACCTTATACCGAAGATAAACGGCTTCTAAGGCATTCATGCCTTTGAAGAAGCGGTGTTCGCTCATGCTGTCGATTCCAGAGTCATCATCATTTATCTTGTGTTCAAACAACCCTTTTAGTCCCTTTAAATCAGGATTCTTTTTCTCCCAATTCTCTGCGATTCCAGGATTAGTTACACCTAACGTTGAACCAAATTTCAAACGAGTTGGGTAATTGATACTTGCCGGATCAGTACTTAAGTAGCTAGCTTTACCACTATCAGGCTTTAAATAGCCAGCATTATCTAATTTAAATTTGCTAGTGTCAAAGTTATTCAACGCTAAGTATTTTAAATCAACTACGTTGTTAACGAACGGCTGGATTGCTAAGGTTTGAACTGTATCTTTACCAGCGCCACCTTCCATACCCCGAACCGTTTTAGCTTCGCTTTGAACCATTTTAGTTAAACTATATTCTTGTGCTTGTTTACCAGTCACGTTAATCAAGAGAGGGAAAACTGACAGGGACACCGTTACTAGTAGTACATTATTAATCGTATCTTTATACTTGATATTCTTACCAAGTAGGCCAAAAATCACCCTAACTGTTAATAACAGTACAAATAGTGAGACACCAACTACTTGCATACCAAGGTACAGTTTTCCAATTAAGGTTTGATCATTACCTAAGTAACCAAATAACCCAAACAACTTAAATAGGCTGTTGAATACATTCTCTAAGGAATTAGCAATTACAAATAACGCTTTAGCTATCCACCCTAAGACAATGTAAACCACTGACATTACCGCGGAGACTGGGTCTAAATAATTTCCCCACTGATGATAAAACTGTTGTAGTAATTCTGCTGGTTTACCAGTAATATCGCCGTTAAAGAGCCCGTTAAAATCGAAATTCTGCAATAAACTTTTATCACCAGCCATTTTCTTAGCTAATTCTGTAAAGGATTTAAATTCCATTAGCTCGCCCCTTTCTTATTTTCTTGACTATCAGGCAACTTTATCGTGTCGCCCGGCTAATTCACAATCGTTAGCTTTTTCAAGTCGATTATGCCAATCACGCATTTTTTCCCAAGCATTATCTGCTTTAACGGCAACGTCATTTAAATCTAAATCCCGGTGCTTAGATTCAATTGGAATATCACCCACGGTGGTACTCTGATCAAATTCGTCGGCTAAAAACATGTACCGATAAGGTAATTCGGTTTTGCCGTGCACGAAAATTGGATCCGGCGTTACCTTCCGGCCGGCTTTATCTTGAGCTTTAACCCCCCGAATAATTACCGCTTCACCGGATTCTAACTTCGATAGCTGGTTAGCAGTTAACAAACGTTGTTCCGGATTACGGGTATTAATATGTGGATTAGCTTCATTCAAAATATTAGTACCCTTTTCCCGCTTGGTAATTGTTTTAACCCCTAAAGCTTTGCTATAAGCTTCGGCCGTCTTAGCTGAGGTCGATTTAATCAAGATATTTAAAGAACAGTTACCGATAATTGAAGCGGTATTTTCTTTACCATACTTATCTTCAATCTGTTCTAAGTTCTGAACAAACATCATAAAGCAAATATTTTGCCCGAGTCCAATTGACAACTTAGTGGCCATGTTAGGAATTTTAGAAATATTCGCAAGCTCGTCTAGGATAAACTGAACTCTAACCGTAGTCTTACGAGAATCAGAGGCTAGAGCTAGTTCATAATTAGCATTAAAAATCTGATCAATCATTAATGAGACTAAATCATAGTACTCAGGTTTATCAGGTGGCGTTACCATGAACAAAGCTATTGGTTTTTCGCTGTAAACAAATTCAATTTCGGCCGGATCAACTAACGCCCTTGGTTTCGACGTCGGCTTAGTAATCTCTCGTAAATTAATTCCGGTTAAAATTGCTTCACCAGTGTATTCGTCAGTTCCTTGATAAATCTTATTACCTACCCATTTATAAGTTTGACCGTCAAGTTCGATTTCTAAATAAAAACGCTTAGGTAATTGGGGTTGTAAATTGAAGTTAAGGTAACCACGACCGTCTAAGAGTACCTTGCTTTCTTTAACAAAATACTTTTTTCTAGCACTTCTTAGCCGGCCACCACCTAGCCGCCCTTTACCTTGCTTTGGTCCATTAGCTTCGCTGTAAAAGCTAATTAAAGCCGGCTTGTGAGCATATCGGTTAGCTTGGTTGTTGATACTGCTTGACTTAAACCGAATTGATAACCGTCTAGGATTTCCAATTGAACGTAAATCAAGCGAATTTTTAGACGTTAACCGGGCAATGTTATCTTGTAAGAATAGATTAAGGCCTGACATCATTGAGGAATAGACGTTACCTTTAGTTTCTTCTGACGCAAAATCACTGGCCCGAAAATTAATATCAGCCATTTCCCTAAATTTAGAGAACCTAATCACATTGACTTGACGTAATTCATCGAAGTAATCAGTCAGCTTTGATTTCATCACAATTCGATTTCTAGTTGATTTTTCTAAGTCAATAACTGAATCCGACCCTAAGTCGTTTAAAAACTTGGCCACATTTCTAATTGTAATTGTGTCCCAAGCATCAATTTCCGGATTAGTTGCTTTCTGTGAAGTTTCATTAGCCCGGTCAATTAAGGCCATAGTAATCGCATTGAATAAAGCGATACTAGTATCTTCCCAATATTTTTCGTTACCGGCCCCTTTTCCAAGACTCTTACGGTAAATTGCTTCCGCAACCGAATTTACATAGGCTTGCGTCTTTTCATAATATCCGTGCTTAGCCGCATCAATTGCTAAAGCAAGCGGATTATAAGACATTGACCAATCCATATCCATATAGGATAAGACCTGCACATTGTAACCACGTTTACGTAAAATTTTGTATGAGGCTTGATACAATTCACCCTTAGCGTCACTTAAGATTAAACTTGATTTTTCTTCGGCTCGACTTGCAATATCAATGGCTGGATTAACAAGCCCCTCACCTTTACCTGAGCGGGTCATACCGGTAATTAAGGCATTAATCGTATCATCTTCAAGATAATAATATCCGGCCGGGACTTTGTTTAGGCCTAAAATATACTCCGACCATAAGAACCACTTAGAAAACCAGCGAGCCCGAAATTTCATTTGTGAGTTTAAGGCCCAGCCTGGCAAATTATTTTTGTTAACATGAATAACCGGTACCCCACTATGTCCCGGGTAAGTTTTAGCCTTATCCGGAATCCGTTTATACTGACGTTTGAGCTCTGATAATTTAGCAAACCGATCATCGCCAGACTCATTGTGATTGTAATCTCGATATTGTTCCCAGTTGATCCAAGCAGATTTCCAAACAACCACTTCTAAGGTCAAAAAGATTGGCCAAGCTAAAATTGGCGCTTGATTGAACATACCAAACTTAAATAAGTTACTTAATAACAGACTACGGATATCAAACGATGCCTTGCCTAGGTTATATATGAGTGGGATAACTCCCCGCAACAGGCAAACTAGCCAGCTAGTTAACATCAAGGCCCCGATACTACCTACTAACCCCATTGCTAGCCATGAACGCCAAGTCCGAAACCTCAGAAAAGGTTGTGATTCTTTTTGAAATCTTTTCCGAGCTAAATTAACAAAGGGCAACTTATAAATCAATTGGAAAAACAGATTTCCAACCGTTAACGACAGTAACGCAATTCCAACTGAGAGATTACCCTGCCAGCCGATTTCTAATATATGCTTCCAAACTGCCTTTAGAAGCCGGCCTAGTTTTAATATTTCAACCTTAGCTAGGTTAAATAACGTCTTTAAGCTAGGCTTGGTTTGGTAGCAAAAATATATCAGCCGAGCAACTAAATAGGCGATTATACTTAAGCAGGTCCACTTGGAAAATAAAAGTAATTCAAAAATTTTCAGTGGAATGAAAAAAATCAACTTACACAATATAATCAAGATTGCCCAAATTGTTGCCATCTCCTCACTTCCTCTCCGATAAAGTAAAGGCCGACCAACTGGGGCGCGGTCGGCCTTTAGAACTGAATGGTAATTTGGATTGATTTTATTCGTTTATGGCACTGGAACTAGTAGCACTGCTAGCGCTAGCTTGAGCTTGTTTTTCACTACTTTGAGCTTGGCTACTTTGAAGTTTTGTTACCTCTTTAGTAAGTTTTTTCACTTTAGATTGTGCTTTACTCTTCTCTTTTTCAAGTTGAGTTTGATTTTTAGACAAGTTGTCATTAGTCTGTTGAACTTTTACAACTTGACGATTAAGGTTGGCCAACTTAGCTTGAGTTTGCTGATGATAAGCATACCCGGCCACCCCAGCACCTGAAAATACTAGCGTACTAGCTGTAAACAGTAACACTTTCTTCAGACTTGAGTTTGATTTCTTAGGTGATTCAGTAGTTTGTGTTGCTTCAGAATTAGGTGAGATAGTCTTTTGCTCTGTCAGTGTTTGCGTTGGTGCGGAACTTAGGTTACTTAGCAGATTGATTTTTTCATCAACAGCTTTCTTCTTTTCGTCAAGCACAGCATTTCTTAACTGACTGTTAACCTGGTTTAGATTATCTCGTTCCTGTTGTAATTGAACTATCTGAGCGTTCATCTTTTTAGCATCAGTTGAACTTTGAGCTAATTGCTCTCTAGTTTGGGTATTACTCAACCACCTTTTTAAAGCAAGTCGGTGTTCAGCTTGATATTGGGCTTCAAACTTACTTAACTCAGCCTTGTACTGCTTATAGTAAGTTTGGCCAACAGTTTCACCAACGGCTTCTAGTTGTTGATTAATTGCAGATTGCTTAGCAAGTTTATTCTGAGCTAAATTCGTTAAATCTTCATTCAAGTCTGCCTGTAATTTAGCACTGGCGTCATAGTATGCTTTAGCATATTCATCTTGCGCTAACTTAAGCGTAGCTTGATCATGACTAGTTGCAGTCTCATAGCGTTTCTTATCATAGTTACTTTTAGTTTGCGCCACTTCATGTTCATACTGATTCTTCAAGGCAGTTAACTGCTGTTTTTCGGCTTGATTCAGCTCTGTTAAGGCCTTCTCTAACTTAGCATCTTGTTGCTTTCTAACTTGCGCAACAATGCTTTGTTTTAAATCAGCACGGTGATCTAGCTTTTCGTACTTATGATTTAGTGCTTCTAATTCAACTTGTTCAAAACTTTGAAGTTGCTGGTCAGCTGCTTGATTGGCTAAGCGTTGATTTTGCTCCTCTTTTTGAGCTAACTCTCGATTAAATTCACTTCGTTTTTGATCTAACTTCCACTGGACATATTCAGCTTCGTGAGCTTGAAATGACTTTGACCAGCGGGCTTCTTCAAAACGAGGAAACTTTATCGTTGGCTTTTGGGCAATAAAGTCCGACTTCACCTTAGGTGGAGTAAAATCCAGGTTTACTTCAGTTTCATTTGCCCGTAGCGGTGGTAAAGTTACCGTAGTTGTGCCTGGTCTGCTAGTAGTCCGGCTCCGGTTACTTTCACGTTCTGCAACCACATTGTCCGTATTAGCAATTCCTTCTTTTTTAGCTGCAATCTGTTGTTCTACTTCATCTAGGTCTAAACTAGAAATATCTACCTCAGAGGCAGCTTCAGCTTCAATTGCACTACTTAGTTCGTTGTTCTCACTAGCGGTTGACTGTGCTTTAGCGTCCGGTTTAACTTCAGTTGGCTCTACAACAGGAATTTCAGCTTGGAACTGGTGATCTTCCACTGGCGCCTTAGGAGTTTCTGCTAGTACCTTTTCAGGAAATTCTACTGTAATTTTTCCTTCAGCATTTTTAACCTCTGCTTCGCTCGGAAAAATAGGCAGGAGCTCTGAGGAAATACCGGTACTACTAGAATATGCAAAGTAAATCTTGTCAAAATAATCGCGTTTATCCTCGTACTCAATATCGTTAAATCGCTTAGAGTTAAGAACTTCTTCAATTAATGCTTTTAAAATGCCATTGTAGTTATGATCGATTATAAAGGGCTTAATAAAGGCTTCATTCTTAGTGGTCACTTCTTTTTCGCCCTGTTCACGGTAACATACCTGCAAGCGAGCCAGCTTTATTTGGTCAACGTCGCCGTTATCAATCAAGTCAGCTTTTAAATTACTAAATAAGGCTTCAGCATTACCAAAGGTTAAATACGGTAACGTTTTTTCTATCAAAGTTTGCCGTTTATTTTCTTCTTGGGCTTGATCTAACTTTTTAATTACTTTAAGAACTTCTTCTGACTTATCATTAAAGTCCTTGCCCCATTCAAGTAATAAGAAAGTCTCATCTTCAAGCGCCATCGAAGCACGATGCTTTCTTTTAATCCAGGCCATGGTGTTTCAATCCTTCCATTCAATTTTTAATTAAGACCGTTTTGTTGTACAAACGCTAAGAGCCAGGCGACAAACATAGCTCCACCTGACACAACGATGACCCCAATAATGGTATCACCCATCTTCTTCTTAGCTGCACCTTTTAGTTCACGACCCCCAGCGGAATATACAATCCCTGAAATAACTAGAACTAAAACAAAGACCCCGGTGGCCACCAATCTAAATTTACCTGCCCAGCCATTAAAAAGGCCTTGAGCAGCAGCGAATGGATCAGCCGCAGCTAAACCAGTAAAATATGCTAATCTTAATTGATTTAACAAATTAATCATTCCTTTCAAAAAAATTTGCCATAGCGCTATGACTATCTAAGCCTAGCACAAAATAAAAATCTCATTTATTTGGGACACTATTATTAGGGACACTTTGAATTTGAATCGAAATTTTACGATGATCTAACAGTTCATCTACTCCATTCGGCTTTTTACCGTCAACCACGACTTTAACTCTATAAAGTTGCTGGTTACTGTTCAACTTGGGCAACTTTAAAAGTTCAGTTGCAATTGGTGCTAGCACTTTACGATTAATTAATCTCATTAAAGGCCTAGCCCCGTTATTAACGTCAGTCCCATTAAAAGTTAAATAATCTAGTAAATCCTCGTCATACACTAAATAAGCCCCTTGTTTTTTCATACGATTGTTTAAAATCTCTAAATCCTTTATCGCAATTTCCCTAATAACCGGCTCACTTAGCATTTTAAAAACAATCTTATACTCAATCCGGTTAATAAATTCCGGTCTAAATTCAGATTGTAATTCAATCTCCATCGCCTCGATAAACTGCTGGTATTCACGCTCGGTTAGTTGGTCAACTTCGCCTTTTAATTCCGCATTCATTCTAATTTTCTCGGCCCCGATATTGGTTGTCATAATAATAATCGTATTTTTGAAATTAATTAGCCTACCGGTTCCATCGGTTAGCCGGCCATCATCTAAAATTTGTAACAACAAGTCATGAACTTCCCGGTCACCTTTTTCTAACTCATCAAATAAAACAATCGAATACGGATTATGTTTAACCGCTTCTGTTAGGACCCCTTTTTCTTTACGAGTCCCAATTAATTTTAGTGATGAGCCTGGTTGCGAATATTCAGACATATCAAGCCGAATCATAGCATGTTCACTATCAAAAACTACTTCTGCTAAAGCTTTGGCCAATTCAGTTTTACCAACCCCGGTCGTACCTAAGAAAAGAAAAGTCGCTAGCGGTTTATCTTCATCTTGAAGTCCGGCTTTAGAGATTGTGACCGCATTAGCTACAGCTTGAATTGCAAGTGCTTGTCCTTTGACACGTCTACTTAACTTACTTTCAATGTTAGTTAAGCGGCTAGCTTCATCTTTTAAAATCGTCGTCACTGGAATACCAGTCCGGCGTTTTAACACTTCAGCAATGCTTTCTTCAGTAACTACAGATTTATTTTGAGCACTAACAATTGTGCAAGCCTCATCTAACAAGTCTAAAGCTTTGTCCGGTAAGTAACGGTCCGGTAAATACCTAATTGATAAATTGACAGCTTCAGTTAGCGCTTGTTTACTGATTGTTACTTGATGATAGTGTGCATAATTAGGCGCAACCCCTTGCAAAATTACTTGTGCTTGGTCTGCAGTTGGTTCTTTGACTTCAATTTGTTGAAACCGTCGCTCTAAGGCTTTGTCAGTTTCAATTGACTCATGATATTCATCAATTGTAGTCGCACCAATCATTTGAATTTCACCCCGGGCTAAAGCAGGTTTTAAAACGTTACCCGCATCTAGGGCATTACCATCAGCACTACCCGTTCCTACTAAGGTATGAATTTCATCAATGAAAAGTAAATTTTCCCCCTTAGTTGCAACTAGCTCATCAATCAATCCCCGAAATTTGGTAATAAAAATACCATCTTCATTTTCATTCATTAAAGTTGATAATTCTAAAGTCCTAACTGTTAGTGCTTGTAACTTAGGCGGAACTTGCCCTTGGAAAATACGCAGTGCTAAACCTTCCACAATTGCGGTTTTCCCAGTACCTGCTTCCCCAACTAGTAACGGACTATTCTTATTTTTACGTAGTAAGGCAATTGTCACCGCCTCAATTTCACTATCCCGGCCAAATGCCTCGTAACTTGCTGGATTTGCCGCTACTTTAGCACTCAAATTAGTTGTATATTTATCAAGCAAGGGCGTTGTAGGTTCTTCAGTAATCAACTCGGTTTGTTCATCAAGTAAAAGGTCTTCAGCTGGAATAAATTCTGCTAACACTTACTCACCCCCTAAAAAACTGAATTATAATCAAGTGGATCAGGATCCTCATCAGCTTCTTCAACATCTTCGGCAGTTGTTATTGGTTCTTGATTACTCTTATGTTTAGGAAATTCAAAGTTTTCATTTTCAACTTCTTTATCTGTATTAGTTGTAGACTCTGTTTGATTTTGCTTAGTGTCTGCTGCTTCGTTACCTTCATTGGCCAACTTATTTTCTAGCTGGGCCATTAAATCGACCTCGGCTGGTGCTTCTTGCTGTTGGCCCTTCTTTTTAGTATTAGATTGGTTCTTAGCTTTCTTCACCAAATCTTCGTCCGTTAATTGAACTAGGTTAATCGGAATTTTAGGAACTAAGACCGCTGGCTCGTGCGTTTCTGAGTCAATCCCGTACATTGCTTTGATTTCATCATCAGTTAATTCAATTGGCTTTGATTCTGCTTTTGCCTCGACTTGATTTTCTGCCGTTTCTGCATTAAGAGCAGGCTCATAACCACCTAGGTAACAATTAAATTCAAATTCATTTTCTTCTTCCAGTTTCACATTAGCTAAATACTTAGTAGCGATTGGGAAATGGATTACCTTATCTTCAATTTCTAGTCCTACCAAAAAAGCGTCAATTTCACCTAACTTTACTAGCTTGACTTCCTTTACAATTCCACTTAATTTCATCTTGTTTCTCCTTTTTCTAACAATTTTTCAAAATACAAGTACAAACTAAACCCAACAACTACATTTTCTCGTAACTGCTTTAACTCAGGGTTTAATCTAGGAGTGGTTTGCAACTTCTTCAAAAAACTATCGTACGTTGTAATTTCATATTGCTTAGCCAATTGAATTAGATGGGTTAGTTTCTTTCGGTTATCTTCTCGCATTGCGTCACTTCCCATACTTAGCTTTGATCTCATTAACTTGGGTAACAATTTCTTCTTGAATTTTATCGACAAACAGTTTGCCGTCTAATTTGCCTTGCCCAATTAGCTTTAGCCCTTCTTCCCAAATCTTAGTTGTGTTTGGATCTGCAACTGAGTTAGCTTTCAAATAATTCATTAGCACCTCGGCTTTGCCAGTCGGATATAATTCACCTTTGCCGTTTTTAGTTACATATTTCTTTTCTAAGATTCTTTCAATGATTCCTGCTCTAGTTGCCGGAGTCCCAAGAGAATACTTAGGAAACAGCGTACCAATCAGCTTAGCTTCCGTTATCCGATTAGGAACTTTAGTTTTATCTTCTGTTAATTGCGGTTTAATTTGGAGCTGCTGCCCCACTTGATAATTAGGCAATAACTGGTTTGGTTCAGAATTGCTTTCTGATAAATACTGTTTAAACCCTAAATCAACAACTTGTTTACCTCCAGTTCCTAATAAAACTCCACCAGCTTTGATAATTACTCTAGTTAGTTTGTATTTGTAGTCTGCAGCAAACATTAAACAAGTTCGTTTAACGACCGTTTCATACACTAGCCGTTCATCTGCTGTTAATTCAGCTAGATCAGCTAGATTTGGCACCACATCGGTTGGAATTATCGCAAAGTGTTCTTGAACTTTTTTATCATTGACATACTTAGAGCGAGCTTGTAAATTTACCGCATTAAAACTTAAATTCAAAACCTTTTGGTAAGCTGCTAAGTTTTCTTTAAGATAAGCAAATTCTAAGTTAGTAATATATTGGCAATCGGTCCGGGGATAGGTTAGGTACTTCTTTTGATACAAACTTTGGCATAAGTCTAAGATTTGTTTCCCGGACTTTTTCCAATGCTTACCGCCATAAGCTTGCAACTTAGTTAAATTAAACAGTTTATCACTACTTACTTGTTTATCTTCATGTTCAACCTCGACTACTTGGGCTTGTGGACTAATCATGGCCAAAATTTCTTCTGCTTTAGCCTTATTCATTATTTTTCCAAGCGCCTTAGATTTAAATGTGACTTGATTAGCTTCATCTAAACCAGTAATCTTCCAAAATGGCCGAGAAACAAAATTTTTTATCGCTAGATCATTATCGTAAACTAGCTTTACTGCTGGTGTTTGCACCCGGCCAATACTGAAGCTATCGGCCTTTTTACCAACTAGTTTTTGTTTTTCAATATCTAACGTAAAGGCTGGCGAGTAATTATAGCCTATTAGCCAGTCAGCCTGTGCCCTGGCCTCAGCCTCGTAATAAAAGTTAATTGTGCTGCTAGCGTCCTTTAAACTTTGAAAACTATGCTGGATTCCCTTAGCCGTCATTGAATTAACCCATAAGCGTTTCGTTGCTTTTTTTCTAGTAGCCATAGGTAGTTTTGATAAGATACTGTAAGCTATCCGTTCACCTTCACGGTCAGCATCTGTACCAATAATGATTAAATTAGCTCGGTTTGCTTCCTGCTTAATCTGCTTAAAGCGATACTTGGCATCAGTACTATCTGCCACTTTAAATGTAAAGTCCGGATTAACTATCGGTAACTTGGCAAATGACCAACGCTTATCCGGTTTTAAATCGTAATCCATTATGTGTCCCCGGGCAGCAACAATATGAATTTCACCTGGGTAATACTGCGAATTTCTAATAACTAGCGTTCCGCTTTTTTGTTTTTCAATATCTTTACTTAAAGCTTTAGCATATTCTCGTGCTTGATCAGGTTTTTCTGCTAAGACTAATGTATACATGACCTAACCACCCTTCTTTATTCTTGCCTCTAGTTTATACAAAATTTCTCGACTCATTTATTTGGGACACTTTTTTGACCAAAGCACAAAAAAAGCGGTAAGTTTCCTTACCACTCTTTTAGTTACATGCTCCGGCCAAAACTATAATTTTGAACATAATCTAAGGTTACCTCAACATTCTTAGTGCGGTTCGTTATGACTGCAATCATATTATTAGTTGCCTTCCTAGAATCGCTTAAGGTGGTCGTAAGCTTGGTATCACTCAATTTATTTAAGCGTCCAGCCCAATCGGCCGCTTTAGTCACCTCAACTTCATTAACTAATCCAAAGTGTCGTTTAACCAGGTAACTAGTTAATTCTTTTTGAAGTTTAAATCTATCAGGCTGTTTATGTTCGTGCCGATTAGCTTTCTTTTCAGTTGTCCGGGAACTTTCTTCAATTGTCTGACTTCGATAACGCGGATTATCAATCACGGCACTAACTAAATCATCAATTTGTTTTGACAAGGTTTCAGCTGTGGGTGGTATTTGCATTACAGGTTTAGCTTGAACACTGTAACGTTTAGCATAATCATCTAAGCCGGCCTGGAAATTTTTGACGGTTTCTAAATCGTTATAATCATACCTGTGTGACCAAACTTGTTGCAACAGTGGAAAATATTCTTGCTTCAAGTTAGTTTGTTCTATCGTATAAACGTGATAATTCTTATAGTCATCTGCTTGATTTTTGCTAGGTCCTCGTTTCAAAAAGCCCTTATGGCCACCGTTTTTCCGCTGCTCCAGTGGACTTAATTGATCTTCTCTGCGCATAACCCGCTTGCCATCAATATAATATGGCCGGCCATACTCATCATAAGCCGGATACCACTTTTTCTTCTTGAGCAAGCGAATTCCCCGGGCACCCTTTAAAATCCCTAACTTTTTCTTTTCATAGCGTCGCTCATCAATTTCTTTATTCAAAAACTCATCAGGTTGGTAACCTTTCTTTTCTAACAGCTCTTTAACTTGATTCCAGGCCGCAAATGTACCCACCCCTTTAGTGCCTGGATTCATTGCTTGAATAATCGCTGCATTTCTAAAATCAAACTTCGGATTTTCTGCCATGAAGTCCATATACACCTTAAAACCATCACCATTGCCGTCATAGCCTCTGATAAACTTTACAGCCTGATCAGCCACTTCATTCATAGGCTTGTTTAGGTAGTCAAACCCGTCAGTTCCTACTAAAGATTGTTCCGGCAACTTAGGTGGAGCATAGGTCTTTTTACGCCGTTTCGGAAACGGGACAAATTTCTTTTCTACTTCAGGTTCCTTACTCGGTTTAGGCTCAGGTTGCTTTGGCTTAGTTTGCCTAACTTGATAACCTTTTTGCTCCTTTAAGTAATCGTTCCAGTCAACCTTAATCAAATTGTTAGGGTTAGGCGGTAAATCCACTTTAATTGGCATTACCTGCAAATCCTTAAAACGCTCAACGAATTGTCTCCCCCGTTGGTCATTGTCGACCGCCAAAATAATCTCATAACCTGCTTCTTTGAGGGCCGCTTGGGTTTTAGCTACCCCGTAAGTTTGTGCAAAATGTTGATCAAATTTCTTTAACCAGCCGTCAGGTTGCTTATCATCTTGACCCTTTTTAAAGAGTTCTCGGCAATAATTATCAACTGTTGCCGGTTTAAGTCCGTCCATTGAAATTAATTTAACATCGGCCAAATTATCTTTATGCAACTCATAGTAGCTCATTAAGTCAATCGAAGATTCACAAAAGACTAGCTTCTTGGGTTGCCCAATTTGCACACTTAAACCAAAGTTCCCATCACTATTAGCAACAATTTCTTTGCGATAACCATGGCCATACTTTGCATCATAGCGTGTTCCCTGCAAAGTCGCACCGCGCAATTTTCCTTGGTCATCAAACGCCTTAAAGGTAATGACCGGTTCAGGTTTATCGCCATTTTTAAACAAACGGGTTGCTTCAGAAACTACTCCTTGTTTCAAAAAGAAATCAATGGTTTCTTTGCTTAGGCCCCGCTCTTTGGTTAGGTACTCATAGCCATGATTAAAGCTTTTATGATCTCGTAACTTATATTCAAATGGCCGCTTTTCTACTTTAGCTAAATTAGCTGGTACCTTACCCTTGAACTTGTCTTGTAACAGATATTCAACTGCTTCAGCATACTTAACACCTAAAACAGCTTGAACTAGGTCAATCGGATCACCTTGAGCTCCGGTCGAAAACCACTTAAAATTGTTATTCTTAGGAAAAATCGTCAAACTATCGTGTTCACGCCATTTATAAGTTTGCCCCACCTTAGTCAGTTCCATGCCCAACACATCGGCTACCTCTAAGATATTGCGTGACTTAGCTACTTTTTTTCGCTCTTGATAGGCGACCTGTTTTTGAGCTGCATAATTGGGCTTTGGTTGCTTAGCAACGCTAGCTTCATCATTGTTAGCCTGTGCTTTTTCTTTACTTGGTTGAACCTGAGAAGAAGGTGCGGCTACCTGTTGTTTCGATTTCTCCCTGGAAACGGTAGTCTCTTCGCTATTCTCTTGAGCCGTGGCTTTTTCTTGGCGCTCTTTGGATTTTGAATTTGTTGACTCATTAGTTACTTCGGGGCTTTCTTCAGCTTTTGATGCTCCCATAACTGCCTTAGTCTCCGCCTGTTGCATGGTCAATAATTCATTAACTCTCTGCTCTGCTTCGTCGGTGGTTGGTTGATATTTAGGATTGCTACTTAACTTAAAATTACCCGTTTCGTCAACTTCAAAGGCTACTTTACGCAAGCCCTTTACAAAGTAAAAGACCGGCTTCTTTTCCCACTGGTTGACTGCACCTTCGTCAATCAATTTCTGCGCCCCTGGGCTTAACGTAACTTGCGAGCGTTTAGCCATTTCTTCTAACTTAACTAATTCGTTACGGTAACGTTCAATAGTTTTACGGGTAAATCTGCTTTCGCCACGTTCAAAACGTTCAATCTCCTCTTTAATTCGGGGAATATTTTTAACAGAAAGTTCTAAACCATTGCCATTACGGTTAAATCCTAGACGCCTATTTTCTTCTTGCCATTCTAGAGCCTCTACTCGTTCCCTTTGCTTTTCAACTTCCCCACTGAGTCTAATAGCTTTGTCTTCTAACTGATTAGCTCGCTTGAAAAATGAAGCGCCGTTACGTTTGTCATTCATCGGTTGACCATTAGTTTGCTTATAGTGGTCAAATACCTGTTGACCCGCTTCGCTAACCTCACCTTCTAATCGAGCTAATTTTTGGCGTGCTCGTCTTAGCCGGTAGGATTCTTCAACTTCTTGATTTGTATCTGTTTTCTCAATTTCTGACTCAGCTTGAGCTTCATTAGTCTTTGAAGTTTCTTCAACTTGGGGCGTATCATCACTCGTTGAAGCTTTTTCTTGATTTGTCTGTTCCTCAGAAGAAACTTCCGTTTGCTTGGATTCTACTTTTTCTTCAGCTGCTGACGGTTGAACCGTTTGCTCTTGCGCTGCCTCAACTTCTTTTGACTCTGCAACGACTTCCACTTTTTGTTCTTCGGCTTCAAGTGACTGTGTGAATACTTTGACTTTTGCCTCTAAATCAGGGAACTGTTGTTTGAAATAGTACTGGATTTTTTCAGTTAATTCAGGCGTCTGATAGGGCAAATACTGTGGTTCAGTTGAATATAACTCGGGTGTTTTTAACAGCGGTGTTTGTAAGCCTAAATTGCTTAAATAAACTTCAAAACCACGGGCCCATACTTCCGTTGGCGTTCCGTAATAGCTTTGTTTTTGCACTTGGCCTTTCAACTCTGTTTGCGTGCTTAAACGTTCCCGGTAGGCATGAACGATTTCTTTAAATTTCGGTGTCATACTGAGAATTTGGCCGGTCTTATCGTTGTAGTCCAGGAAATGCCCGTACTCATGTACAAACGACTCAACTGAGTTATCTCTAAAATCGACTGCAATTGTATTAACACCAGGTACATATAGCCCAGCCGCTGGCATACCGGCTGTCTTGATATTCCCTAGTTTTCGCAAACGTAAGGCCGGCTTAGGTTCTCGTAACGGTAAAGCTTTCATCAACTTAACAGCTGCCGCTTCAAACTTTTTGAATTTATCTAAATCAACCTGATTATCCAGTTCCACATAGCTGAAATTCTTTAAGAGCTCAGTTTCAGTCATTACAGCTTGGGTAGCCTTGTTAATGTGTTTCTTGGTTTCCCAGGCCCTCGCACGAGTTGCGTTATTAGCACTGCGCAAGTTTTCGTGCTGTAACACCAGGTCGTAAGTATCGTTTAAGTACGACTCTAAAACATCAATCGGGATTCCTCGTTCTTTCGTGTAGAAATAATATGCGTCGCCATCTCTAAATGTTTTGCGATGTTCTTCTAGTGAGAGGTCATACGTACTTCGTTGGTCAAACTCACTTATGCTGTGCCATTTTGATTTTGACTGCCGTCGCTTTTTATTAGCGGAACCGTCGTTTAAATCATTTATGAGCGCTTTAAAATTATCTTTTAGTCTACTCTTTACACGTTCCGGCTCTATTTCACTAGCTGAAAGTTGAGAATTATCTTTAAATTCCTCAATCTTAACCAAATCACTTTGTTCGTACTTACGCTCTAACTTTTGTTCTAAATCTTCTAGATTAGCACTCAAGTCTGAATAAATTTTGCTATAACCTAAACTGCGGTCTAAATCCCCAATTATCACGTCATTAACGCCTAGATGATTTGGGTAAAACCAATTAGGAATAACCCGCCCGTGACCGTTTCGTTGTTTATTTTTCGCATCAAGCGAGACCAAGTACGTCTTGTTCTCTTGCTCACCAGTTTCTTGATTCTCGGTTGTTAAAGTTACTTTGTAGTACTTTCTTTCTTCAGTGGCTTTAGTGTCGTATTCTTTAACCCCAGCTAAGCCCGATACGTTTTCTTCAGTTGCAATCTCAACCTGGTAAGTATATTTGTCATTTCCTTTGGTATTGCCACCTATGTCTAAGTAGCTAATATTTGTCCTGACTAAGATTTCAGCGGCCCGTTTTTCATCTTCAACTGACCACTCACCACTTTGACCAATGTACTTGGCCAACTTTCTAAAACTCGTGTAAAGATTATCATTTTCAGAGAACCGCACCCGGCCTGGGCTGGTTACTCCAAACCTGGTCTTCATCAAGCTTCCTAACCGTTCAGCAGCACTTTCAACCATGAGTCCGCCCCCTTCCCCCTCTTAGGGCTAATCTACTTTGAGTGCCAGGCTCACGCTGTGCGACTAACGCCGGCCCGTCAACTTTAACATTAGCTAAAGCGTCAAAATGATTTAAAACCGTCACTAATGTTTTAAGCGTCACATCTCGTTGAACCGGATCTTCAATATACTTCGTGTCTTTGATTTCTAGACGTAAAAAACGCCGAAAAGCCGTGGCAGAAAATAAGATTTTGTTTGGATTTTTCCGCATCATAACCACCTCCTGAAGTTAGTTTATACAAATTTTTTTGTCTCATTTATTTGGGACAAAAAAACACCGGCTCATCTGAACCGGTGCTTATCTCCAACGTTCTTGTTGTTCTTCATATTCAATTTGGGCATCATCTTGAAGCTTCATTCTCAAAGCGTGTAACTCTTCTTGTTCAGCCCGCTTAATGATCTTGTTAAGTCCTTGGGTAAATCTTAATCCTAAGTGCGGTCGAACTGGAGTATAGTTAGCCCGGGGCGGATTGGCTACTTGAATAGGCTTAAATTCTTCTCTAGTGGTAGCTTTCTTTTGTTCATTTTCAAGCTTTAACTTACTTCGCCGCTGTGCTGATTTTAAGTCGGTAACTCGATAAACTTGTAGACGTTCTTGCAAGTCCCTTAGCATTTTGGCATTATCTCGTTTGAGCTTACTTTTTTCTACCTCTGAAGTTGTGCTTATTAATGCTTTGTTATTTTGATTAACTTGCCGTTTAATGTTTAAAATCGCTAGTTGTTGCTTCAGTTTAAGTAAGTATATTTCCTTGTTTGGAACTCCAAAGATAGTAAAGATACTCTCATCTTGTACGGCTTGAGCAACTTTAAATTCCTCAGTAATTCGCCGAGCTTGCGCATCAAAAAATGATTGATTGACTGTCTTTAGACTAACTTTGCTAGGATCAGCATATTTCTTTAGTAAGTTCTTCTTCGCCCTTTTTTCGGCTTCACTCAACTGATAAGTGGGCTTTAGTTGATAAGCTACCAGAGCCCTTAATTTAAGATTTTCAGCTTGTTTTAAACTAACAAAGGGTTTATCTGTCGCTAAGGCTTTTATTTGTGTTAAACGTAAATTTTGAGCTTCTAGGCTGGTTTGTTTATCAAGCAGGTTCCTCTGTCTCAAAGCATAACGGTATCTACCTAATAATTGACTGTTAACGTTGCCTCTTTGCTTCAATAAGTCGATAACTTGTCCTAAATCTTTCAAGTCTAATTGAACTAAGTCATTGACATTAGGTAACCTTAATCGTTGTTTTTGCCCCTTGCTTGCCTGCTGCTTATCATAGGCTTTTAATTCCTTTAGTAGCTTATTTCCAAGCCGCGAGCGCAACTCTAGGCGACGCTTATCAAAAGCTTCTGCCAATGGTGTCGCGCTCTTAGTGTATACTTGCTGATAATTAGCTAGATAGTCTTTGCTTTCCTCAACAAAGAGCTGGTAATCCTGACTAGCAGCTAGGTAGTTATCCAAATACTTATCTAGGAAGAACTTGCTTACTTGAAAATCCTGAGCATTAGACTTGTAACGCCATAACCTCTTGTTTGTTGGTAGATTGCGGTAAACTTGACCTAAGAGGAAAACTTGTTGATCTTGCTCCTTATTGACTGGCGAACTAATCTTTTTAACAACTTCTTTTTTCAAAAAATCTATGTAGGCTGTCTGATTAATTAGTAAGCGCCTATCTCTTTGCCGCAACAAGCTATGATACACCTTGCTTTTGTAAGCTTTAATGCTCTTCTGCTTAAATTTACCCTTGAACTCAATTTGTCCATTGCTGTCTTTAGAATATACCGCCCGTTGAGAATTTAACTCCGAAATTCCAACGTGAACATGCACATGTTTTGTATTTAAGTGTACATTCCCCCACCAAAACCGATCCGGTGATAGCCCTTCTCGCTCTAATAGCTCAGGAATAGCCTCTCTAATCACTTCTTTGATAGCCACTTGATTAACTTTTTGTGTCACCGGATCAATCAGTCCTTGTTCTTTTAGAAAGTTGGTATCAAAAGAAGTCACGCATTGCCACATCAACGAATGATTTTCTTGTGCCACTTTCAATTTCTCTTTGACTTCAATCAGTTTTTCTTGCGGAGCATTATTCTCTTCGGCTGTAAACATAGTCGTTAGGTTCTGACTGTCATTTTGAGTTGCGATAACCCGATTAGTATAGTTAACGTACCGTGAAAAACCCTTGGCTAGTTCAGGGACTTCGGCTTGGATCTGCGCTAAACTAGCTTGGTCAATGTCACCTTGAATTTGATCTAAATCGTTTCTGACAGCTTCTTTACGATTAGTATAAGCTACGTGCTGCGGATTAGGCACACTAAACTGAATCATAACTGTTACCGCTGGGCTAAGTTCTGCCATAAATTCACCTGCTTTGAGTTTTTTGTAAGTAGCTCTTAACTTTGTTAACAGCTAGCAAATGAGGCGTTAGCTCAACTACATCACCACGAAGATAATAATCACTAGCCCTAAACTTATTGCGTAAAGTTTTAGCCTTATAAGGTACCTTCTTACTTTTAGCAATTTCACTGATGCTCTTTCCTAGCGCAAGTTGCCATTCAATGTATTCAGTAATCTCTTTCAACTGATTTGGCTTCAATCCTTTTCCTGACAAGTAGCGAACAATCTCTAAATCATCAGCTTGTTTGCTATTTTTGAACTCTGTGCGCATGGTGTCCAAAAACTTCAAATACTCCGCTCGTAGCTCCTCTATTAGTGCTTGGCCCTTTTTAGTGTAAGCCCGTTTAGTAATTGGATTGACTAATTGCTCAACGGGTTCTATGAAAGACCAAGTTTCTTCGTCAAAAGTCCCTAAATCACGATTAACATCAATCAATAGGCACGCTCTATTAGCCTTTGATTGTAGCTTCTTCATAAGTTCTAACCCCTGATACCGCATATCAAAAAATCCCCCTGTTTTCCCTAATAAGTTAATTTTATTCTAGAACAATCATTCGCAACCCACCTAATAATTTGCTTATTACTGATTATTACTGATTATTCCGATGTTTTTTCTTATTCTGTCTAGTTGACTTGATAGTCTGCCCCCGGGCCGTATCCATTTGAATCAACTGACTAATCTTACCAATTAGTTCACGTTGCGTATTATCCTCTTGTTCACCGTGGTAAGACGTTAGCTCCCCAATTACCCAATTCGGATCCATAATCATTTGATAGATGCTAAGTAAGAGGTAGGTCTGCAACTCGTTATTGTTAAAAAGTGGTTTTAAGTCCTTGTACTCAAGTGAAGTGGTAGCTTTTTGATTATTCCCAACATTAACCCTTTTAGTACGCAATTCTTCAAGACGTTTTTGATAGTCTTGTTCCGGTGCATTCACTAGCATTTCGTCAAGAAAATTAATTGCAAAGCTAACTAGAGCTGTTACTGATAAACTGGACTTTAAGCCACCTTGAGCAATCATAATCTGAATATTCCTGTCACTTTGTTTATTGATATACTCCATTAAATCACCTAATTTACGTTGTAAATCAACTGATAAACTAATTCTTTTTTGCACACTACCAAATTTTCTTGATTCCACCATCTAATTTTCCTCCATTTTCAATGTCCCTGTTAAATAATTTAAGTGATAGCCTTTTTGTTGATTAATCACATAGACTTTAAAGTCTAACGGATTTGTACCAATTCCTTTACTTTCTACTATTAAGCCACTAGGAATTTGTGATATAACTTTATAAATTGGTGTTACCCTAACTCGGGCTGGTTGCCCACTCGTTAGTACCGATTCATAAATTCTACTCATAACTTGATTTAGAGTTTCTTCTGTTTGTTTTGTGCCAGTAAAAACTCTATTTTTGTCTAGAGCAAAATTAATTAGATGTGGGCTAACCATTGGAATTTTTACCAATCCTTTTTGTCCATCATGCCAACCTAAAGGACGAATATCTTTCAATTCTTGTTCTGAGTTTTTATCGTTATTCAAAGATTTGGGTGTAACCACCAGGTTCACCTCTTTTAACTTACCAGTAACAGTTACCCCACTAAACTTTATCCAACTATGTTTAGTCTTTCCTAGCTCAGTCTGAGTAAAGTCTGAATGTTTTGCCACCTCTATTTGCTTTTTATCTTTCAAGTCTAATTCTAATAACTGACTATTACTACGATTGCTTTCAACATCACTTTTTAACCCCAACTGAGTCTCAAAATCTATTTTGGTAAAATAATCTCTCAAGCTATGCCACACCTTTGGTTGAACTAAAAGCACTACTAAAGCAATGATTGCGACAAAGTAAAATTTATTTTTCTTCACCGTTATTCACCGCCTGTTCGGCCACAAATTCAATCCAATTTTCTAACACTTCTTTCGTTTGCTTAAGTTCCTCTAGAATTTCATTGTTTAGTTTACGCTTTTCTTCAAAATATCTTAGGATTTTTAATTGGGACCGAGCAATTATTTGAAAATTCTTTTCTATCTCGGTATCTGAAATATCTAACCCACCAATTCTTATTGCAGTCCTTAACTGGCTAAGTATTAACTGATTCATGCTACCAGCATGTGATTTTCGAGCTAAGTATTTCAAAGATTGCACTTCTTCTTCGGTCAACCCTTTAACATCTATTCGTTTAGTCATTTTCTTCGTCCTCCTCCGCATCAAGCAGTTCATTTAACCAGTTTTCGTACACCAATTTTAAGTTACGTTGTTTCTCCAAAATTTTGTCTTCTTGAATTAAAATCATCTCTGCATTTGACAACAATAACTCACTATTTTTAACAAGCTCACCTACTTTTTCACTCCACCTTCCTCCATTTTCTTTTGCAAATTTACCAGCAAACTCTTTTTCTAAGGTTGCCAAAATAAACTCACTTTGTGAACGATAACCTAACTTTTTTGTATATTCTTTGATTAATTCCTTCTGTCTTTTTGAAATACCACGGAGTCGAATTTCCAACTGTAATGCCATAAAAAATCACCTCGATTTCTTTAAGCACTATTGTAAATTAAATTTCAAATTTCATTTATTTGGGACACTGAAAATTCACAGAGGGACTAATTATTAGGAAACTAACTTAGGGGAAACCTCTCTTTTAGGGAACCTTACAATTAAGGATACTAATTTAAGGAGAGTCTACTTATTAGGAGGACTATTAAAAATAGAATACTAACTTGCATATCCTCTAACAAAAAGGAATCCTAGTTCATGAAGTGCCTAATCAGATAGGCGTAGCCGAGAAAATTGTCACCTTGGAAACCCCCGCACTGCGGGGCCGACAGAGAATCTGGCGGTTGTTTCCCTTATGCTCTTTTTGACGATTTTTCGGCAAAAATCCCGCCTAAATAGCAGATAACTTGTTAGCTGTGTCCTGTGGCGAGGATCGGCTTGGCTTTTGCTTACTTATCCTTGGCCGACTTCCAAGGGAAAAGTAAGGCGCTCCTTTTTTGGTTCTTTTTTCGTTGCGAGTAACGAAAATAAGAACTCGTTTTGCAAAAACGACCTGCATTTTTTGAAGTTGCTAGCTCCAAATTTCGTTTTCAAATTTCAAAATGACAAATAAAAAAATCGTGATTACCTTTTACGATAACCACGATTGAATTTACTTTCTACTTTTGATTTTGCTTTTGTTTTTCTAAGTCCTCTAACATTTCATCATATAATTCCTCTGCCTCTGATTTTGTTAGATGTATTTTTTCCATGATAATTTCAATAATTGAATTTTCTGACAGACCTAATTTATCTTTGTTTTCAATCAAACTTTGAATTACATCTTGTTGTCCGTACAGAACCATATCTTCTGAAGCATAACCTAATTGATTTTTAACTAACATATCTCCCTTGACCTCCTTTAGTGCTTTTGAAAGTTTTTGACCTAACTGACTTTGGTTTACACTTTCACGTCTTAAAACTTGAATTAACCCTTGCAAATTCTCGTTTAGCTTACTTGAATCTGCGTTAACATTTAATAAAATCGTATGCGTCCCGTCATTCAACTTTTCGCTTAGATTATTGCGATTAATCATTTCAAAATGACTTAATGCTTCTTCAGTATTCACATTAAACATACAAACAAAAATTACATAAGTCGCTTTGACTTTTTGATAACTTTCGCCTTGTCCTACCATGCGATTAGTCATCATACTATGATAATATTTTGACCTTTGGGACACGTTACGTTCATTCTTAACTTGAATTTCGATGTCATAGTGGTTTCCCTGTTCGTCAACAGCTAAGACGTCTAATCTAACAATTTTTGAATGATAATGATTTACGATTTCTTTTTGAGGTGTAACTTCTAAATCAGTAAAGTCAACGTCTGGAATTGCTGATTTTAAAAACAACTTACAAATATCTTCTCGACCCATGACTAAGCCAAAAATTATATCGTTTTCTAAACCTGCTGCTTGCCAACGTCTTTCTTTCTCAGCTTCACTTAACATATCTCTACCCCTTTCATTATAGCAAATTACTTTCCCTACTGGTTACTTTTCACTAACTCTTCAAGAAACTTACGGTGACGATTTGTAACTATTCCGATAAAGTATAGCGCTTCTGCTAAACACCACATTACTAGAAAAGCAACTAAAAATTTAAGTGGGTACTGAACCGCCCAACCTAAGAAGAAAAAGGACAGTATCTTTTCAGCACCAAATGTAATTAGTCCGTTGATAATTCCTAAACCAAGGAAACATGCAACTGAACTTAAGTAACCTAACCCTACACCAATAATCAAACCGTCAAAAAATCTTAGTTCCTTTTTAGCCTTTGCCTTCAATTTACTGTTCATAAAAAAACACTCCTAAATAATTTTTACTTAGCTATCAATCGTAGCTTACATTTTCTCCAGGAGGCACAGCCTAGATCACATATCAACCCTCGCTTGCGACCTTGGCTTGGGGTTGATATGCGAGCTGGGCTGTGCTAGCAACGACCGCAGGGAGGCGCAAGGAGCG
>ENA-ORUR01000336-ORUR01000336.1-human-gut-metagenome-genome-assembly--contig:-NODE-336-length-27271-cov-18.7627_pt1 | contig 27271 bp, 22 predicted proteins | sample MGYA00242086_ERZ509223 | MGnify/ENA primary metagenome ERZ509223 (study PRJEB26280, sample SAMEA2338820) | human gut metagenome | biome: human gut; feature: human-associated habitat; material: faeces... | reverse complement strand
ATTAAAGAATCAACCTATCGGAAAGATTTATTTACACAAAAGAATTGACAGTGTCACTTAACTCGTTCCTTCTCTAAACTTCCATCGGGGCTGACATAGATAACTGCATCCTCCCAGTAACTCCAATCTCGTTCAAAAGTATGCGCTGCATAATTCTCTTCAACGTGTTATCTGCTTCCCCAACATAGATAAAATTTTGGCCTGTTTCATTATCATCGCCAAACAAGAAATATACCCCAGGAGTACTTAGTTCCGATATATCCTCAGACTTCTTCAAATATTCTCTCGGGATCTTATAGACATGACCACTCCACTGAGAAATACCTGCCTTCCATCTTCCTGATGCATCCCCGTCCATCAAATATAGATTTATGGTTCTTCCAAGCAATTGTACTTCTCCTTACATAATAATTAGATAGTTTCTACTTTTTTATCGCCATCTTTCTGTTCTTGAACGCCCCAATGGCTTTGGAAATGCGAAATTGCGCCATTATATTCGAAGCATGATTTAAGAATATTTATTATTTCTCCCTTATTTTTTCCATTTAATTCTGCTTCAAAATCATCTATTGAATGCGAATTAACATCAAACAATTTCTTAGCGCCTGTTACTTTCTGACAAAAGTTCCTTACAGAAATAGAATTAAATTTTGTATACGTTTCGATAATGTGACGAATTGGATTCAACAACATATTTGATGATGCTTTTTCATCCTTATATAAAAAGATCAATTCATTCCATAGTTCATCATAACTTGTAGCAAAGTCTTCATCTTTACTCATTATATTAATTATTTTAGTTTTATCAAAATCCGACATCAAATGTATATGGGCAGTCTTCCTTGATGTTTTCTTCTGTCTAAGATCATGTGACAGATTTATATAAAAGTGCTTGTTATGTGTCAAAATCACAAACTTATCATCAGAACGTTTCTTTGACGTCATTAACGAGTACAGTTCTTCCATTATCAAATACTGCATATCTTCATCATTTGAGTTCATTGGGTCATCAAAAACGATAACTTTTTTAGGTTTAGTTTCTCCATTTTTTATTTCATCCAACTTCTCAATAAAGTACAGAAACGCTATTATGTTTTTTTCCCCTGTAGATAATCTTGTAATATCTCTAGTTTTATTTGAGTTTAGATCTTTAACAAGATAATAACCTTGTTCAGTTGGCTTCTCATGGTGAACAATTTCAAATGAAACTAAGTTGCGTAATTTTGTATTAATATCTTTTGCAAGAATAGTTTCACTTTTTGTCTGAGCCTGTAACATCGCTATTTCTTGCTCAATTTTGCGTATTTGATAATCAAGCCCTCCCTCACCAAATATTCGTTGTTTTTCGTTATCAAATTTAGATGTAACCGATTTACTTTCTAAGAGCAATCTATCTTTTTCTTGCTCTAACTCACTATATTTAGCTCTTTCTAGCCTTTCAGCAATTTCGGAATACCTTAATTTGTTTTTTGCCTCCTCTTGTTGCTTTGGGAGATCATTTAAATTATTTTTTCGTCTAAGCTCCTCGAAATCTTTCTTTATCTGAGAAAAGTCCTCTGGTGGAACTTCTTCTAATTCATCACTTTTTCCAAATAAATTAGCCTTCTTTTCCTTGAGACTTTTATTAATAATGTCTAGCCATGACAAGCACTTTGCTTGATGATCCCTTAAATTATCACTTAGTTCAAGTGCTTGCTCCTTAAAGACCTCGTAATAATCATCGTTGTCAATCTTTAACAAGCGAACATCTTTTATCTCGTTCTCAACTCTCTGAGACATTCTGTCGATCTCGTGATCAAACTCAAGAATATCTTCTTCTGAAAAATACCTTTGTAATTTCTTATATTCCGATGTTGTAATTATATTTCCACAAAATGCACAAACATCATTAGGCTTGTGCAACATCAAACCTTCATGAGCAAAACTTGTTTTCTCTTTATTACCCTCAATTCTTTCAACTTGCACACCTGGTTCAACTTGTTTGTTGAGTAAACCATTCACAGACTCTAATAATTCTTGATAGTCTGTATTAGGCCACTTTATACTTCCTACAACTTTTTTGGTAGAGTTTAGAATTCTTTTATATCTATTCTTTTCATCAATGCTCAAATGATGAGCACGATCTATCTCTTTTCTTAGTTTTCGCTTATCATAAGTCGTTTTTGCTATCTGTGGATTCGATAACTTCTTTATTTCAGCAGCGACATTGGTTAATACATTCTCACACTTTGTTTCAGCTGATTTATATTTTTTTTCAGCTTCTTCCATTTCTACCCAAAGATTATGCTGAGTCTCATTTTTAGGCTTATTTATATTTTCCTCTACTTTTTCTCTTTCGTTTTGTTTATCATTTAGTTCTTCATTTTTTTCTTGATTTGAACATTTTCTTCGCCAAGAACAACAGCATTTAATTTTTGATCCGTATCTATAATGCTATCAAAGCCATCGAATATGCGCACTTCTCTATTGGTTATTTGTTCTTTTAGCAATTTGCAAATAGTTGATTTTCCTGTTCCATTTTTTCCAAATATAATATTATTTTTAGAAGTAAATGTGATTAATGGCGCCTCGAATATTTGACATCCACTCAAATCTAATGTTATCTCATCCTCTTTTTCTGTCATCTTCAACCTCCAATAAAGTCTATTGTTCACTCTGCAATCTTGTAACGATCAAGTTAATCACTTCTTCTATTTTGGCTAAATCAACTACAAACCATTCTCTTGGCACAATCATATGCCCGTTTGGAGCTATAATCTCGACATCAAGTTGATAATTAGCAAGCGCATGGTGTATCGCTGTTTCCAAAGCTTCTGCGTCTAGATTGATAACCTGGAACTGCTCAATCAACTTAACTGGAGCATATAAGTATGTGGACTCATTCTTTGCATTTGCAATTCGCTTCTTCACACTACCGGCTGTAAAACCAACCTTATACAGTGTGTCAATATTTGCGATTTGTGGATCCTCGCTAAGCGACTTTACAACATAGATATAGCCAGTTTCATAATCTTCTGAAGCTAACTTGATTTCTCCGGTCTCAAGTTCTGTTACGATCTTGCCATTTCGCCCATAGAGAGAAGAGCCTAATCCTCTATACAAAACATTACTTTCTGTTCCGTTTTCGTAGATCACGTGAACTCTTTTATCTCGATAGTTACCATTTGTATCATTCTTTTCAATATCCTCGCCAAAAGCGTCAATATATATCAATTGACCACTTAAGACATAATAATGATGCAACAGTATCTCATAGTTTTTGAACGGAAGCATCTTCCGTCGTCCACTAGCAAGGTCTCGCTGAACTTGTTGAAACATTGCCTTATATTCAGCAAAGTTAGCCATTTTTTTCCGCTGAGCTGCTTTTTCAGTATGCTTGGCAGACTTTCTAGTGACCTTTTTAGTATCAAAAAAGTTTGGATCTGAGGTCGTTAGATCTTCTAGTCCATCAAAAAGAATTGAGTCATCATTTAAGACATCATCCAAAGTGTTGAATTCCTTTGTATTGATATCTTTCTTAACCTCTTTTTCCAATTGATCATATACATTAGGCTCTTCCTGAACTAGTAGGCCCATCGAATCATAATCTTTAAGCTTACTGTATTTCTTGATCATGCCCTTCAGTTTATGGAACATGCTCCGTTCTTTAAGGTCTGTTCGGGTATTTTCCGGTTTACGTCCATTCTCTTTAACCCACGTTTCAACTTCCTGGAGAGCTTGTACATCAGGATCTGTCGCAACACGTTTTGGTTTCTTTTCTAGGGGCTTAATAATATCATCTAGGTCTGGGTCATCGAGAATATCATCCAAGCTTCGAAATTCTCTATCTTCCATTCTGAGCATCCCTCCGCATCTTCAAATCTCTAATTTTTGCTAAAGCATAGGCATACTTACACTCTAATTCATCATCAGATTCCTTGTTAGGATAACGTTTGTTTTCAACAATAAACTGCTTGATTTGTGGATAAAGAACTGCAAGTTCTGATTCCGAGAAGTCTGCCTTTTTAGCATCAATGGTTTGCTGAATTAAGCGTAAAGTCTTACTGTCGATATTGTTAGAGATGACTTCATAAGCACGTTGGAAGGGGTTGACTGACTCAATTAAGTTAATGTCTAGATCATCTACATTGATAAACTTATCTGCCATTCGTAAGAACTTCTTGTCATCACCAGATGAACTAGTAGTCGTTTGAACTTCAGCTTGTTTTAATGCCATATCAGCAATAGCATATTGCCGAACTTCTTCGATTTCGTCGTTAGTCAAATCTGGATTTTGTTCCATGATAACCTTAGGGACAAGGACCTTATTGATCACATCAACATCAGCTTTTGTAGCAATAGCTTCTTGAACTTTTGAGTCCTGCAGAATTGCAGCCTTCAAATCATCCAGATTATTCTCGATAATGTCTCTTACTCTTTGCGTAGTTGGCTCTTTAAGCCCCTTAATACGAATAACATTCGGGTCAGTAATTGGGTCGCTACATCCAGAAGCTGGATCTTCACTGCTGCGTCTTGACTTAAGTTTTAATTCTGGGGCGAGGACCTGCTCCATTAAGAGGGATGCAGTGATAGCCTTCAAAATGGTATTTACAGCACCCATTACCTCGTCATCCTTAGCATCAGGCTGAACAATCAAGTTAGTAAACTGAGCATGAGTTTTATTCTCACTATCTCTAGTGACCCGGCCAATGATTTGAACAATTTCAGTCAAAGATCCACGGTAACCGATAGTTAAGGCATATTCAGCCCATGGCCAGTCAAAGCCTTCCTTAGCCATACCTAATGCGATGATAATATCCAAGTCGTCTGCAGAATTCATATTCCGCAAGTATGCTTGAACTTTTTCGCGACCTTCTTCAGTTACCAAGTCAGCAACTTTTAAAATCTTGCCGTCACTCTTCCGCTTTATGTAGTCGATTCCAGTCTTACTATCTTTTTCTTGAAAATCACCAATTACGTCTTCAATCTGACCTACTTCTTCATACTTATCTTTAGTAGATTCAGCTGAGTTAACACTTGGAATATGAATGATTGTCTTTTTGTTAGTATCAATTGCCTTATCCAAAGCTTCAAGATAAGTGCCTTGATAAAATTTGTAGTCAATACCAAAAGACTTAAGATAACGATAACCATCTAATTGTTCATAGTAAGAATAGCTGACCTTATTGAATTGGCGTTCATCTTCAATTGTAAGAATTGGTTGAGAGTCGCCACGGAAATAAGACCCCGTCATTGCTACGATGTGCGCATTAGAATTATGCATGATGTTCTTCAGCGCAACCCCCAAAACAGAGTTATCTGTAGCTGAAACATGGTGAAATTCGTCGATTGCCAACATTGTGTTGTCAAACTTAGAGTCATCATCTATTTCATCGTAGGCAAAACGAAGTGTTGCATGCGTACAAATCAAGACCTTAGCAGCTGGATTATCTAAGAATTCAACGAAACGCTTAACGTTACTACCAACGGAACCACCAGCAGTTAAATCGTAATGAGGATCAACAACCCAGTCCTCATAAAAACCGTAGTCTGACAGATTGGTGTCCTTGAACGAACGTCCGATTGATCTTTCAGGAACAGCTACGATTACTTTCTTGATGCCTTGGTTTGCCAATTTATCTAACGCAACAAACATCAGAGCACGTGATTTGCCTGAAGCTGGTGGTGCCTTAACAAGCAAATATTGTGAATTACGCTTCTCATATACTCGAGCCTGCATTTCCCGCATCCCCAAGTTATTGGTGCTTGTACTCTTACCAGTGCGGTGATACGACACCGATACTACATTTTTATTGTCCAATTTATTCGTCCTTATATCTCATCGACATTCATCTAAGAATTTCATAACAAGCACTGCTTGATTCATCAGAAATCTTATTTCGCTAACCTCAAGTTCGTCCGGTGTTGAATGCTTAGCAAAATCATTCTGAATTTTGGTATACATATCAAGTACCTTAAAGAATAGGTTTCTAAATTCTTTATTTATGCCTCTAGACTTCAAATATTTTCCCATTTCTTCAGTCTGATGCTCCAGTGACTTATTATTCCTCAATATCTCCTTTACAACTAATTCTAAAGTCAGTCTAATTGAATCAAGTGAATCTCTATAATCACTCTGATCAAAGAACTTGACAGCATTATTCCACGTTTCAACAACATTTGAAGGATACTTACTTAATATTGTAGTAACATCATCACGTGCCTTCTTGTTAGCTAAATTATCATTGGGAAGTAAATCATTAATTTGAGTCACTAATGCTTCGTCTTTTTTTACTGCTGTTAGTTTAAGAATTTCACGAAAAAATCCAATTTTCCCTTCATAACCAAGGTCTGCAATGTTTCGTGACAATATATCTTTCTTTGAATTATATCCAACAACACGGTAAGTAACTTCTTTTCCAATTTCTTCTGCATAGTCAGTGGTTAACCTAATTAATTCTTTACCTGTGAATAGATCGACTAACTTATCTTCAATCTCATTCAACAGCATAGTAGATAAATGTTTATTGTCCATTACGCTCTGCCACCTTTTTACTGTACATTTCTAACAAAAGAGAGAGTCTTTCATTGTCATCTTTAAATCCACTCGGCTTGTATGCACGATCCACTACTGCGTCAAGTTCTTGATGTGCTTTAAGTAATCTTGGATTCATTGGCTTAGGATTCTTCTCTGCCAAAGGTGATCCATAAAGTTCTGCCAAAGTACCACCTTCCTCATCGCGAATATCAAGAATCTTCAACACAAGATCTTCAATTTCATTCTTCCGACGTGTCGACAATTCTGGGACTGGGAATGTATTATATACTAAACTAGCTGAATACCTGTAATCTGTTTTCAGTTTTCCGCCCGTATTTTTAACCCATAGCATATGCATGTGTGATTCGATTAACCCCAACACATAAATCGACGGATCATAAACAGCATTTGCAGAGTCGGGTACAACAGTGTCATTTCCAACAAAAGTTGCTGGAATATATAACCTATTAGAAGAACTATGTCTTGGTACTATTAAGGTCCTTTCTTTTCCTATTCTCATCTCTCTATATCGCCAAGGTGTATTTGCTAATTTATTTGTTCCATTATCTTTTGACTTAGATCTGTGTTCATAGACTATACGAACACGTTCTTTAACAACTGGATTACATTCAAATTGACGATATTTATCTTCAGACTCAAACCATAAACAGTAATCTACTCCACCATTCATTAATTCTTTTGCACCGATAATTTTTCGAAAGCATTTTTTTAATTCTGGGTATTTATTCAAAGTATCTCGATATTCTTGATCGGAAAATTTTAGGCCACCGTTGTCATTTTGCATATCGCCTAATTGCATTTTCGGCAATCGATTTATTGGCGTATTTTGTCTGCTAACGATTATATCCATACCTTCTGTGAGGTAAGGACTAATATGAGAAACTTCCTTAAAATATCCATCTTTAAATATTTTTTTGACTTTGTCAGATGACCTTGATAAGCCTATAATCACAACTTTGACAGCTGCATTTGATTTTGCATTATTTCCCCATGAAAACGAGCCATATGCATAACTAATTTCTACATTTTTCTTCAATATGGAAGGCCACATCACACCAACTTGTTCCCCTTCACAAATTGAATTAGTTGAAACAAATCCTAAATTTGCATTTCTATCAGAAATAAAGTCTCTCCCTTTAAAAAACCATCCTGATATATAATCGAGTAACTTATATTTCTCCAAATTCTTAGTAGCTATGCATAAATCTTCTTTCTGTTGTTTGTTTTGTAATTTCGATCCCAGATATGGAGGATTTCCAAAAATGTATACTTTTTCTCCTTCATCAAATGGTACTATTTCATTCCAGTCCAGTCGTAAAGCATTCCCACAAATAATCGCACCTGCCTTGTGAAGAGGTAATGTTGGTCGAACTGCATCTCTAATTTCTTCGTGCAACTTGACATTCATTTGGTGTTCAGCAATCCAAAGAGATAATCTTGTCACATCACACGCAAAGTCTTCAATTTCAATGCCATAAAATTGATCCAAAGTTACGGATGGTACATACATGGTTGAAATCCCCATTTTGTTCAGTTCCTTGATAATATCTATTTCAAGTTGCCGGAGTTCCTTATACGTAATAATCAAGAAATTACCAGACCCACAAGCAGGATCCATAAATTTGATTTTTCCGATACGAGCATAAAGTTTGTTCAGCTTCTTTTGATTCCCCTTAGCGTTCTCAAATTCTTCGCGTAACTCATCCAAAAACAGTGGTTTAATCACCTTCATGATATTCGGTACGCTAGTGTAGTGCATGCCCAGGTGACTACGTTTGTCTTCACTTGCTACTGCCTGTAGCATGGAACCCAGGATATCCGGATTAACACTTGCCCAGCCAACCAATTCACCAGCATCAATCATCAATTGACGTATTTTGCTGTCAAAGTTCAAGTGAAGGTGAGGCTCCGTAAACAAAGACCCGTTAACGTATGGAAAATCCTTCAAGTAGGCCGGTTCATCACCTGTACGATCTTGCTTATCGAGGTATGCAAACAGTTCAGAAATTCGTTCATTCATGTCTGAACCATCAGTCGCCGTCATTTGTTTCAAGAAATTAGTAAACAAATCTGGTGCAAAAATATTGGTGTCCTCAGCAAATAAACAGAACAACAATCTAATCAAGAACAAGTTCAATCCATGTCGATCTGCATCTTCGTTGTTACTTGCCAGCTCATCAAACAGCTTTGCAAAACGTTCCGCTGCCTTCAGATCTGCTGGATTTTCTTTTTCAAAGTCAGCCTTCTCGATACCATTCCAAGCTAAAAAGAAATCAAAATATCGAGGCAATTCCCTAAACTTGATATCAAGGGTATCACCAGTCTTTTCGTCTTTAGCCAGAAGCTGAGCATAGTCAGTCACAATCACATAACGCGGTTTAGACTTCAACAATTTGATTTTTTCTTCAAGGTCTGAGTAGCCCTGTAAAACTTGCCCTGATACATACTTAAAGTAAAGCTTATTCTTTAAATGAACCTCACCTGGTACCTTGGCAAGATTATTGCTGCCTTTGCGCAACTTAGTAATAGTTGCCTTGGAAATTCTGTCATAAATAGATAAGAAGTCGTAAATAAAGTCAGAATGATCCTCTCTATTAACAATTTCCTTTATTTTGTCTTCGTATTCAGTGATTGCCATGTTTTCCTCGCCCTTTTTTACTTTTCCCTAAATTGCAAGTAAGTATGTTGCAAAATTAGTAAAACTATTGCCTGAACCTATGTCATTTAGTCTATAGATTAATTATAGCCGATCATTTCAAGCTTTACACGATTATCAGTATGTAAAAAAAGACCCTTCTAGCTTTCGCATAGAAGGGGGTTAATTGGAGAATCTTACATGACTTATTCCTGCTTTGAAAATCAATTTCAACTATTTCAAAATGAGAAATTGATCCAATTTTAGCGTAAATATCCGTAATTTTCCTATATTTACTAGAGGCTAGTTTATATTTGTATACACCGTGAACTCTGATAACTTGTCCATTCACGGTTGTTATCTTCTTATACACAATTAGGATTTAGTTTAAGGAACTGTTTATCCTTACACATGAAATTATACAGTTCAGATGCTATTGATTAGCCATTTTCCATAGATCATAAGTACTATGTATTCCTTTATATTTTTCATTAAAGAGTAATTCCTCTACTATTTTCTGAGCATACTTATAGAGTTTGACAAAGTCATTATGTTGCTCGTGTTTTATCTTTTCTCCATCATGTACAATCCTCGATCTGAGATCGTATATATCTCCCAAATCAACAGAATCATCGTTGCAAATGTACCTAACGATAGATTCGATTTGGCTTTTAATTGTTGTCGGGCAATTACTTTTCACCCCTCTAAACGGTATATCCTTTTTTAAGGAACTTTCTAAACTCTTCTGCTTCGTTTCACAAATAGACTCAAGAGCAATCATCGTTTCTAAAAAGGCATTTGTTGGATTTGTATCAGCTGCAGCTCTTCCAAGCCAATCAATACTGTTCACTAAATTCTTTTCTAGATCACTTTCTTTTTCATAATCTGTAGTCTCAAGTATCTTAGGTATTAGATTTGCCCACTTATCAAATCTATCAGTAAGATAATACGGAGGATTCCACCCATCAAGTCCGGCCTCTAGCGTGTCACTTAATTTCCAAATATAATCTTCTTTACCTTTAACATCTTCATTTTTAACTAAGTAACATATACTTTTTTCAGTATTCTTAAAATTTATATTCTCTAACTCAACATATGGTCCTCTTTCAACGCCATCAACAAAATTTATCAAGTTAACAACTTTCTGTGCCCTTTCTTTGGCCATATTATAACTATAAAAATTGTCTCGTTCATTCACTTGAACTTCTAGAATGACATCATCCTCAAAGAATAGTTCCTTCAAGTCTTCGTATTCAACATTCATTTTTTCTTTAAATAATTCAAGGTTGTAAATTGAGATTTGATCATCTACAAAGACTGCTTTCTTAACCTTGATATTTTTCAGCTTAAATATGAAACGTATAGGACCTGGTTTCTCTAACAAGCAATTCTCAATCTTCAAAGCCTTCCTTTTAGCGTCTGAACTTTTTATTTTTTCATTAGCAGATAATTCAATCACAGCACTTCCCAACATTTTCTCCAATTTATCTTCAAGTTCATGCTTATCAGTTTTTGTCACATACCTCTTTGGATTTTCCTTAACGATTTTATTAAGTACACATTTTTCGTGCTTTACATCAAAGCCTTTATAGTATGTATACTCTGTTGTTCCAGGTATCAATAGAATTTTTATAAAATTACTGTGCTTTTTATCAACTATTCGTGAATTGTTGCAAAGAGACTTGATCAACTCAGCCAACATATTCTTTATACTCATTTTATAATAATCCATATTTATCTAGCCTTATTCTTTCTTCCTAGACACAACCTCAATCTGTAACTCACTTTGGTCAATGCCATAGAAGTTGAACAAGTCTCTCAACTTGTGGATCTTGTTCCAGTTGTCAGTGCTCGTATACAGGTAGACACCGTCAGCAACTTGGCTAAAGCCGTTTTCTGGATGATCAATCAGAACTTTTTCAAGTTTAGTTCGATCCCCTGCAATTAGTTGGCGCATAGGCGCAGGATCAAGCTCATAGAGTGCCCGCACAACTCCGATATACATCTCTTTCCAGGTCCGTTTAGGCAGCTTGTACGGCGTGTTCATCAAACTGTAGGAAGCGATCTTCACGTTAGCGTAGTTATTGTCATCATCAAGGCCATAAACTTCATTTTCAACAACCTTTGGTTGAAAATTACTGCTTGGCATTGGCCAGAGCTTCAAAGCCGTCTGCTTCAGATGTTCACTACGTTCTTTCAATTCCTTTTCAGTCCACTGGTCGCATCCCTTAACAAAATCGTTCAGTCTAAATCCACTATGATCAAACCCGTTCTCAGCCGTCTTTTTCTCGTGAAAACTCTTGTTGCTGTAGCTTGAATTATAAGCCGTCAAAGTCAAGTTGGCGAGACGGTTGTCCCAACGGTCATAAATCGCTTGATAATCATCCCCAAGTTCGTTTTTCCACGCACTAGACAAAGTTTGCGGCATAATATGCTCAATCGTAAATCGATTGTTCTGCATCTCGTCAATGACATTGACTCTTTCAAGTGAATCTTGGTTCTCTAAGCGATCAAAGATGTAATACTTGGTCTGCTGCCGCATGTTGTAGGCATCCCTAGTCTCAATGCTCTGCGCGAATTCATCATCTGTCGGGAAGTGTGAGACTTCCGTTTTAGACAGAAGCAAGTAGTTGATGATATCAACATAGTTGTCTGACTGGTCAACATACTTAAGGGAGTCGCTGAACAGGGTCGCAAACAGCTTGTTCAATGAATTATTCTGCATCCCGCAAATCAGTCGTCTGAAAATGTACGATTCAATACTCCCCAAAACAGCCGCAACTTCATCAGCGCTGACTTTACCTTCTTGCCAGTAGTCAAAAAGCGGCAGAATAAACGGTCTGGTAACATTCACTTCTAAGACAGCCAAACGCTTAAGCAACACGTTTACCTTGTCGCTTGGACTATGCGCACTTCTGATCTGTTTCTCGTAATCTGCATACTTGAGCAAATCCTGCAAAACAGCTTCCGTGGTCATCTTTTTCTGCTCAATGAAACTCTTAAAGACCAGATAGACCTTGCCCATGGCAGGAACCTTTTTGAGCTTGAAGGTTAAGTAGTTACGGATAAACTCAGAAACGTGATACTCGTTACCTTCTTCCGTATCAAGTTCGATCGGATGCCAATATTTGTTATAAAATTCTTCCTGCTGATCGGCTGGCAGATTCATCAAGACAAAGTTTCTGATTTTATCAGCTTCGGTCAAATCAACACCGGTGGAGTTCAAGCTTTCAAAAATTAGCTGGGCATCATCTTCCCCTTGTCTGAGTGAAATATCAATTACAATGAGCCGTTGAATTGCATCCCATAGCTCATCAACTGTTATCCTTTGCTTCAATATCTCATCTTGGAAAAATTTAAAGTTGGTAGTTTGATTAGACTCTTTTACATAATCTGATTCCGGTCCAAACAGTTTCATCAAGGCTTCGGCATCATGCTTGACGGGTTGCAATTTATAATGATCAATATTCTCTTTGTCTTTCACATGCCGGCAGATTAAATAGTCCTCTTCAATTTCTTCAGCAACCAGATCAGGATCCTCTGCTTCAATTTGACCATCTTCTAGTAGTTTAACCATAGCCAAAATAAGAAGATATACGGTAGTTAGGCGCTGTTGACCGTCGATAATTTGAAGTTTGCTGCTGTAATCTCCGCCAATTTCAACTATACTGCCAAAGAAGTGGGTATCTCTGTCCTCGTCTACCATATCAACTAAGTCATCAAACAATTGCTGGCAGTTTGGAACCTTCCAATCATAATTTCTTTGGTATACAGGAATTTGTAACTTTGTCTTTGAGCCGTCAAACATCTCATAAATTGGTATCGCAGTACCCTTCATTTTCTTTTCCTCACATTCTCTATAGATACTTATATGATAGCATTTTACTTCCTTACTGGCCTCTTAGACTCTACTAAAAAAATCTCCCTAAAGCATTAGAGAGAGCCATCATATCCATTCCCCACATCATCGTCTGCTCAATATAATGCGCGATATTCTTCCCGGCGCGGGCATCGCTAGGCGTCTTGGCCACCGTGGTATTGTAGCGGTCATCGCCAAAGAAGGTCAACCGGTAGTGCTAGCCGTCTTCCTCGATCCCAAAGCTGAAATCCTGCAGCACTTTCCGTGTCTTGGCACCGTGATAATGTAGTTCTTCAGAATCCTCTGAATTTCAGCCTTCTTTTTCCGGTAGACGCCTTGATAGTTATTTTTCTCGATTAGGTCTGAAAAAACATCGCTCCTTCTGCTGTGTTTCGCAACTCCGCGCTCCAGCTCATCAGCTAAGACTGACAGCACCAGTTCCTTAATCTCGCCTGGATAGAGGTCCTCCTCATCCCCCATGACCAAAGCCAGCCGCTTGTCCATTTCGCCAAACTTGCTGTGCAGACCCGCGTTTTCCTCTCGCAGTGCCTCATTCTTCTGGGTCAATCTGTTAATCCGCTCCGGCAAAGTTTTCAGCTCATCATCAAATTCAGAGTGGACCTGTTCCATCTCTTTTTCAGCCTGCTCCCGCTCTTCTCTCTGGCTCTTCTGGTTCCACTTGATCACCAACTGAATGAACTTTTCCTTAGTCAGCGTGTTATTAACGTTGAGCATGGTCGAATACAGCAGCATATTTTTGCCTTCCTCTAAAGCAAAGTTAACGGTTACATTTCAATTATAGCCTGTCAAACAGAAGTTTGCATCTGCTGCATAAAAAATCCCACTAAGCCAAACTTAGTGGGATCAATGATCATAAAATTGTAGAAGCCTTAGAAGTGTTCAACGCCGCCTTGGCTTGCTGAACTGCTTGCATCTACCTTTACCGCAGCTGCCTTATGTACAACTGGCTTGTCTTCACCTGCCGCGATTTGTCCGGCTAAGCGGCCAAAAGTTTGCGCGTGGCTGACCGTCAAACCAGGAACATGGTCTGGGTATGCCCCAAAGAAGAAACCACCTGAGCAGTTGCCGGCCGCGTACAAGCCTGGAATTACTTCTCCGTCTTCCCGGAGAACTTGCATCTTGGTGTTGACCCGCAGTCCATCCAGCGTTGCCAGCAATCTACCACCAAGCATGGCACCGTAATATGGTCCTTGGTCAAGTGACAACATCCGGTAGCTTTCCTTGCCAAAGTCTTCGTCTTTGCCCTGGTGGCAAAGGTCATTGTAGCGCTCAACCGTCTTCTTCAAGGTATCAACTGGCAATTCCAACTGTTTGGCCAACTCTTCAATCGTGTCCGCCTTCTTGACCAGCCCTTCTGCCAGCCGGTCAGCTACTTCCTGGCGAGCCTCTTCAGCTGTAAAGATGCCTGGGAAGCCCAGCCGGGAACAGCCTAAAGTGTGGACTGCCCGAAGATGTTCGTCATCCATGGTCTCTTCATTCCAGATCATCGCCTGCATGTAGCCAGGCTGACGAGCTGCCGCGTTCATGGCAAATTGGTAAGGTGCGCTTTCATTGTAGAAACGCTCACCTCGCAGGTTGACCCGCAAGAATGGATAGCTTCCAAGCCACAAGTAGCCTGGGTCATTCGGCGGGGTTAAGTCGACTTCATAGAAGTCCTTGGCATTCGTCCCTACTGGCACAGTCGCCCGGTTAAAGACGATCGAGGCTGGACTTTCATCCTTGGCTGCCCCAACTTCTAGCGCCGCCACAATCCCAGACCCGTCATCTCTTTGACTGTCCGTGTACATATTGGTCTTCAAGCCCAATGGATTCCACTTTTCCATCAATGCCTTGTTTGAACCATAACCACCTGTACAGATGATGACATTTTTGGCAGAAATTTTGTAGCTTTGCTTGCGCTTAACATCTTCAACAACCGCGCCAACTACCTTACCATCTTCTACCAACAGGTGCTGCAGCTTGGTTTGCCAGCGGATTTCCGCGCCATCTGCTTCAGCCTTGTCCAAAACCCATTGGCCATAGCCCATCTGCCAATATTCCCCATCCGGCCGCGTTACTTCATTGCCAGTTGGAAAGGCCTTGTTCATCGGCGTTTCATAGTAGGCATCAGACGTTGCTTGCAGGTAAGCACCATGCGGGCGTAGGATTTCTTCATCGAGCCAGTCAACCGTCTCGCCGCTCTTATCCGCCCAAGTGTTCAACAATTGTTGGTCCACATTGTCTTGCGCGAATTCCATTAGGAAGTTGACGAGTTCATTGCGGTCAATCTTAATCCCGGCTTCTTGCTGAACCTTGCTGCTCAGTGAGGCAATCGTCTCCCGGTACAGGTAGGCAGTGCTCCCTGCCTTGTCAATCATTAAAACTTTCGCCCCTTTTTCAGCTGCCGCTGCTGCCGCGAAACCACCCGCGTTGCTTGCTCCAACTACTAATACGTCATATTCTTTTTCCACTGTTTTTTACCTTCTTATCTAGTTCTTTTCAAAATGATTCTTGCCACTGATGGCAATCAAAATCATTGAGACAATTGTCAAAATTCCAAAGAAAATGTAGACAGCGTTGAAGCCGCCCAACTTTTCCGCGATCATATTGTTCACTGGCATCGCGAAAGCCCCGATGATGAAGGAAACCGTCCCGACCATGGAGAATCCCTTGGCAAAAGCCCTTGGCCCAAAAACAGTCTGCGACAAAGCTGTGATCCCCGTGCCTAAGAAGACATAGATAATATCGTTGACCCCGGCCGCGAAGATGGCCAAGCCTGCTGAATGGGTGTTGGTTGCCAAAATCAGTAAGATCAAAGAGATCAGGCCAGCCACCATCCAGCCGATGCTGGCCTTTTCCGCGCCAAATTTGTCATCCGTCATCCCTACTAAGGGATTGAGAAAGATGTCAAAGACCATGGCCGCGGTTACCATGAAACCACCAACCGTTGCCGGGAAGCCCGCTGCTCCAGCATAGGTCGGAAACATTTGGTTAGCTACTGACGGGAACTGCAAGACGCACATCAACAAAGTCACAATCCAAAAAGCTGAACTGTGCAAAATCACACTGTTAGAGACCTCTTTGACCTCCTCGCCTTGGTCTGCCGACTTCTTCCCATAAGCTTTTGTCCCGGCCTGCTCAGGCGTGAACTTGATCAAAAAAGCGCAAGGGATGCTCAAGACCCCGACAATAACTGCCAGCAGATTCAAGGCATTCTTCCAGCCCATGGACCCAATCCAAGTCGATAAAACCGGACTCATGATTCCCTGAAAGACTGAAGTGATTGCCCAGCACAAGCCAGTTGCGAAACCAACTTTTTCATTGAACCAGTTATCAATCAGAATTCCGACTGGCACAAAGTTCATAAAGGAAATGCAAATTCCGATAACTACTGCCAGAGTCAAGAAAATCCACAGCTGACTGATGTGGCCAATCAATAAAAGGCTGGCCGTAATTAGAACCGTGGCTGCTAAGTATACCAGGCTATTATTCACGCTGGCCAAAACCCGCGGTACCACCTGCATCATTGCCGCCATAACCAAGACTATAATCGTGTAGTAGTATGAAATCGTTGCTACCGACGCGTGCATCGCCGTGGCTAATGACGGCAGAAATGACCCCATCAGCACCATGCTAGATCCTAAACAGGCTGCTGAAATCATCCCAATCGCCACCATGACTATCCAAGGACGCATATTATTCTTTGCCGCATTCATTTACTTACTCCTATTTCTTTTTAATCCGTTTACATTTAGAATGATACTGTAGTTTGTGCCCCTTTGGGCAAACCTGTTAGAATATCACTATAACCGAATGGAATACTCAATCATGAATAGAACGCAAATTAAATGTTTTTTGTCTTTGGGACGAACTTTAAATTATAGTAAAACAGCTGAGGAGCTCTTTATGTCCCAGCCTGCCGTTTCGAAAAATATCAAGAAACTGGAATTGGAAATGAATACCAAGCTGGTCAATTTTGCTCACCATAAAGTTGAATTAACGGTCAATGGCCAGTTCTTATGGAACAAACTAGCCTTGGTTGATGCAATTCTTGATGATACAGTCGCCAGCATTCAAAACAATGACCTTAATGGGCAGCCCACCTTTAACATTGGTTTTACCGACATACCTTTTGAAGATAGTTTTTTGCCCAGATTCATTTCTCTGGTCAATGAGAAGTACCATTATCGGATCAACTTGGTCTTCTTGGATCCAAATGGAAAGGTAAACCTGATTGAAAGCTTAAAGAACAAAACCGTGGACTTATTGCTCTTTCAAAGTGACCTATTTAGCAAAGACAAGGACCTGGCCAGCACAGCCTTGTTAAGCGGCGGCTTCTCTGTAGCGGTTTCTAAACAAAATCCCTTGGCCAGCCAGGAGCGCTTGACCCTAAAGGAACTCTCTGGCCAGAGGGTCTTGCTTTGGAACGGAAACGAATTGATCCCTACGATCAATGAACTCAAATACGAGATCAATGACAAATATCCTAATCTAAACATTACAGACAGTTACGACACGGCCATTCTTTCGATTTATGCCGGCGCCAACGTAGCTGTTGGTATCGTACCTAGCATTCTTTTTAATCCAGACAGCAAGACGGTCAATTATGTTAAATTGAAAAGCCCGATGAAGATTTCATATAGTGTGGGCTACCTGCGGGAAAAGCCTGAAGACAAGCAAATACAAAACATAATCAAGACCCTCAAATATGCCATTAACGTGGAAAAGAGCCACTGGTAGCCAGCATTTTTTCAGACTAATGATTGTACATAAGTACATAAAAAGGTGAAACTCGATTCTGTATTTCGAGTTCCACCTTTTTTCGATTCCCCCCAACCTGCTCATTAGGCTAATGGCTATGGTGTAAAGCCGGCATAATACGAGTAAAAATCGTCGCCACGCTCATGTTAAGAACTGGAATACGAATTTCACTAGCTTCCAGCGCATAAAAAACTCTCTCTAAGCAAATAGAGAGAGTTGATTTGTATTGGAGGTGGTTGCTACATCCGCCTTTTTGGCAGTTTGCGCGACAGTTGCCGTGCTGCCAACAGCTGCCGGGGTCAAGGCGGCCGCGATAGCGCTTGGCAGGCCTGTTTGCGATAAGGCAATCAAGGCTGCAGGAACGATAGCCAGCTTAACAATCTTTTTGATGTTCTTGTTTTTCCCTCTCTATCTCATCTCGGTTTTGTTTTTCACGCTCAAAAAATCCTTCCAAGCAGTTTGCTTGAAAGGATTTGGTTAGATTTGTTTCTTATCTCATTCCCACAAAAACTTCTGCAGGACCTGGTCCACTTGGCTGTTTTCATGGAGCCGGCTGTGCTGGCCGCCCTTGCCAGTGATCTTTACTTCCTTGTAGCTCTTGGCCTTGATTAAAAGATACTTGAGGGATCTTGATGAATTGTTGTAGACGCTGCCGTCTGACTTTTTACCAGTATCGCCGTATATGTTAAGGACGTCAATCCCCTTTGGGTAGACCTGCCGAAGCCTGGTCAGTTCTTGATAAGTCGAATTCATTTTCTTCGGCTTGCCGGCTGAATCGATTGGAGAATCCTTCTCCATGCCGACAATCCCGTTGAAGTGGCCGGCAATATCGACCTGCTTCTTGATCGTTGGAAAATTCTTTTTGGCAGAATAATCCATGATCATGTAGCTGATCGCCATATTGCCCATGGAGTGGCCGACCAGGTTCATCTTGGAAAAGCCCAGCTTCTTCTGGGCTGCCTTAACTGCCTTGTAGGCATACCAGCCGTCTTTGTGGTAATCAGGATTCCGGTTGTCGGAAAAGCCGACCAGAACAATTGGGTTCTTCGGATTATCCGCGAGCTTGCCCTTAATTTTGACTGACCCGTTTTCTTCTACCCTGGCTTCTAAAACTTCATTGCTCTTGCCTGCTTGTCTAGCTGCATTTGCCATGTGTTTTTCTGCGTTGATGCTGGACCCGTAGCCATGGAAGAAAAAGGTTACCGTTTCTTTGGCCTGCTCCTCTTTCTCCGCCTTAGTCAGGGGCTTTTGACAAGCCGTCAGGAAAAGCAAGGCGGTCAGCAGAACCGGGATAGTTTTGGCCGAAAATTTGCTTCTTATTTTCGTCTTCATGTTTTTCATCTCTCCAATTTATTTACTCACGTCTATTCTACCTGGATGATTCTTCACCAACAAATAGTAAGAATAAAAAATCCTCCCAAATATCTTGGAAGGATTATTGTCATCATATTGTATAATTTTTATTCGCCCAAGTGCCCGTCAAACCAGGTCTGGATTTCCTGCAACCGGCTCAAGCGGTTCTTTGGCCGCCCGCTTCTGGACAGTTCGTGGTTTTCCCCATGGAAGACCACCATCCGGCTTTCCACGCCGTGAGACATGAGAGCATGGAACATCTGCATCCCTTCTTCAACCGGGCAGCGGTAATCCTCATCTGAATTCAAAAACAGGGTCGGTGTCTTCACATTCTTCACGTACTTGAGCGGTGAGTGCAGCCAAACCTTTTCCGGATTATCATCTTCACTGGCCCCCACCTGGTCAACGCAAAATTCTGGGGCAATATCTGACATATGCTCAAAGCTGAGCCAGTTGGAGATGGACCGCTGGGAAGCTGCCGCCTTAAAGCGGTCAGTATGGCCGATCACCCAGTTGGTCATAAAGCCGCCGTATGAACCCCCGGTAATGCCTAAACGGGTCTGGTCGATGTCTGGATAAGCCGCTAAAACCGCGTCAGTAAACTTCATTAAGTCCTCGTAGTCAACCGTCCCGTAGCGGCCCCGCAGGTCCCCGTACTGGTTCCCCTGCCCGTTTGACCCGTGGATGTTGCAGAAGAAGACAAAGTAGCCGGCTCCGGCCCAAACCTGCATTTCATGGAAGAAGGCCTTGCTGTAGGTAGCGCGGGGACCGCCGTGAACGTCCAGGATCGCCGGGTATTTTTTGCCCGCCTGGTAATCCTTTGGCAAAAGCACCCAGCCGTGCTGGATCCCGTCTTCAATTGATTCATATTCGACTTCATTGACTTTAGCTACGTATTTGCCCGCTAAAGCCTGGCTGTTATAGCTGGACAATTTTTCCACCTGGTCATGTTTAACCAGGTAGAATTCCAAAAGTTCATTGGCAAAGGCTGCTTCCAGGAAAAATTCCCCTTCCCCAGTCAAACGGAAGCCCCTGATGATGCCGTCCGTGGCAAAAAACGGCTTGACCTCCTGCCCGTCAAAAACGTAGATTTCATCGTGGTCAACGATGGTGGTCACGAAGTAGAACTTGTCGCCATAGACATCAAAAGCATTGCCGCCAATCACCCCGCAGTCCCCGGCAATCGCGCTCTGGCCGGAATTGTCAAAGTTAGCTGCTAATTCCAGGCCATCTTCCGTCAGCCGGTAGAATTCCGGATTTTCGTTTAAGCCGGTCTTTTTATGAGTGTTAGCGAAGCAGTAGACTTGTCCCTTCAAGGCAAAAATTGCAGAGACTTCGGCCTTACCTGCCGCTAAAAGGAGCTTAGCATCACCAGTACTTGGATCGACTTCATAGACCGCCCCGTCAAATGGCCGCCGGGTCTGGTAGCTGACCCCGACTACGTAGACTTTTTCCTTGGCAACAAAGGTCTCCATGACCGTAAGGTTCGGATCGTCTTTAAAAAGTTCAGTCAGCTTTTCTTCTTCCAGGTCCCAGACATAGAGGCGGTCGCGGAGCTTGTTGATGTAGCCCTGGCCGTTGAAGTAGTATGGTAGTTCATCCAGGACCTGGTAATCGGTGGACTTTTTCTCAGCTAAATCCACTCGTCTGGACAAAAGGAGATAGCGGCTAGCAACGGAATTAATCACCTGGTAGCCGGCTTCTTTAAAAGCAGCGACTTTTGCCGGACTGGCCTGGTCAAGTTCCTGCTTGTAGAGCAGGCAATTGCTTTTGCCCTCTTGAGCGGTGTAGTAGACACTATTATTTACCAAGGCATAGCTCTTTTCCTGCCCCAAAGTCGTTAAGCGCTTGAGCTCACCATTTTCAAAGACATCCAGCCAGTTCCAGTAGCCTTCTCCATCAGCCTTAGCCTGGTTTCTGGCCAGCACTGCCCTTTGGCCGCTTGCTTGCAAGTTGCCCAGGCTGACGACTTGATACAAATCTTCTGCTTTAACTGCTTCCATTGTTCTTTTTCCTCCTGCATCTTGTATTTAGGTAACTTCATTATAGCAAAGTTAAAGGATTAAATTCTATTTAACGCTTAATCTGGATTTTTTGTAATAAAACTGATTTTTCTGCCAAAATTGACCATATCGGCTATAATTTGGTTAACGCTTACATGCGAAAGGAGAAAAACATGACACTTGATAAAAAAATTTTACAAGCTGTTGCAGAGATGCGGACTGGATCCAAGATGCACGACGACAAGCGCGACGCAGGCTTGCCAACCGAAATCCCAGAAGTTGAAAGAATCAATGACCTAAGCTACGGGCCAGACCCAAAGTGGAACTTGCTGGACATTTACTTGCCTAAGAAGCGGACCGGCAAGGTCCCGGTCATCATCAGCATTCACGGCGGCGGCTGGGTTTACGGGACTAAGGAAACCTACCAGTTCTACGGGCTGGGCCTGGCTAAAGAAAGCTTCGCCTTTGTCAACTTCAACTACCGCCTGGCTCCAGACGTTCAGTTCCCAGGCGAAATGGATGATGTCAACCGCTTGATGCACTGGGTAGCTGAACACGGAGCTGAATATGACCTGGACACGGGCAATGTCTTCTTAGTTGGCGACTCAGCCGGCGGGCAGATGGAAGAGCAGTATCTGGCCATCTTAACCAATGACAAGTTCCGCCAGCTTTTTGGCTACGAACTGCCAAAACTAACAGTCAGAGCAGCCGCGCTTAACTGCGGGGCCTACTTCATGCTCACCCCGGGCTTTACTGATGGCGCGCCAGGCGCCTACTTTACCCCAGAAGCAGTCAGCGGCAAGGAAGAGATGCTGAGCACAGAAAAGTACTTGACGCAAAACTTGCCACCGCTCTTTATCATGACGGCTAACCAGGACTTCCTGCACGATTCTGCTGTCCGCTTGGACGGCTACCTTTTGGCCAAGGAGATCCCGCATGAACTCCACATCTACGGGGATATGGAGAACCCGCGCGGCCACGTCTTCCACTGCAACCAAAGAGACGACATCGCCAAGCAGTGCAACCTGGACGAGCTGAACTTCTTCAGAAAGCACTTAAAGCAGTAGCTACAATAAATAAACGCGCCCTTGTATAAGGACGCGTTTTCGTTTTCGTTTCGTTTGTTATTTTTGCTCTGGCTTGGGGCTGAGAATAACATAATAGATCTGACCAAAGTAGGGATTTTTGGCCATATGAGCCACTGCATCATCGCTGTCCCCCACCTGCTGGTCACAGCTCTCTACAGCTTCAGCATAGTCTTCCGGAGCGATCAAGCCCTTGACTTTCCGGCCGATAAATTCGATAAACACTTCCATGCTAGAGCATTCCGTAATCCGCAGCAGTTCCCTGTTGGCAAAAAGGATCTTCCCGTCATCAGCCCGGTAGATGAAGAAGGCACCAGGCAGGTTGACTGCCAAGTCGCGCAGATTAACGCCCAGTTGTGCCCGTCCTTCCTTGACCATATCCGGGTGGTAAGCCGCCATCGTTCCCTTCCAGGTCATTTTCACGGCATAGAGGGCCGTATCAGCCTTGTTCAAGAGTTCTTCCCGGCTTGCCCCCTGGTCCGGGTAAACGGCAAAAACCAGGGAGATCGTATAAGGATAGTCTTTGCCTTGGTAGCTAAAAGTCAACTTTTGCCGGAAGAGCTTTTTAAAAATCGCCCGTCCCTCAGTCATTGTCGTCCGCTTCAAAAAGACGGCAAATTCATCCCCGCCGTTGCGGCAAACCTTGCCCAGCTGGCCGAAGCAGAAAGTTATTTCAGACTGGCTCTTTGCTGGCAAGTTGGAGCTGAGTGGCTGATAGCCGCCAGTAATAAAGGTCTTGGACAGCCGGTAATTGTAGCCTAATTTATCCAGCTTGTTAAAAGTTGGCTTGAAGAGCCGCTTTTCTTTATATAGTGCTGTCGCGTAGCCCCAGAACTTGCCTTTGATAAAAATCGGCTTGCATACGGCCAAAGAATGCCGGGCTTCACTAGTTCCAATCGGACCAATAATACTAGTGATCCGCTCTTGCCGGCTGCGGTCAAAAGCCGTCTTGGTGCAGGAATCAGCTAGTAGGTTTGCTTTTTCATTAGCCTTGTCTGCATAAACTTGTCTGGCCTGGCGGCCGTGAATCAGCTGCAAGGGATAAATGCTGGGATATTTCTTCAGCATGTACTTGGCCGTTTTAACAAATTTTTTCGTCTGCCCGCTATTGCCAACAACTCCGGATTCAATGCTGTCGACGACATACTGGCCTTCTTTCAGCTCTTTTTTAAATTAATCACAGGCCAGTTGGGCATTTAGCTCGTTTGGGCCTGCTGGCGCTCATTAAGGTTGTCCCAGTCACGCTTGACAATAAACGCGATGGCCAAGGAGCTGCTCAGGAAAACAAACAACAATACCAGCAAGCGGCCCAAGTTTTTCTTCATTCTACGCAACACATCCAAATAGTTTATGAGTCTATCATTCTTCAATCACTATTATTAACCAAACTTTTCCATCTTGGCAACCGTTTTTGGGGCTTTCTATCATAATTCTTTATTTATTTAATTGACCACTTGCCGACTGGATTGATCCTGCCGTTTTTGACCTTTTCCACGCAAAAAAGCAGCTTCCCGAAGGAAACTGCTTTTAGCCAATCTATTCTTTTTGCTAGTCGACGAACTTGACGGCGGTCCCGTAAGCTACGACTGACTGCATGTCGCCGGCGATTGAGCCGGAGTCAAAGCGCATCATGACTACGGCGTCCGCGTCAAGTTTGCCTGCTTCTTCACGCAAACGGTCCAGGGCGACTTCTCTTGAAGTCGTCAGCATCTTGGTGAAGGCCTTGATTTCCCCGCCAATCATGCTCTTAAGACCAGCCCCAAAGACTGACGCGAAGTTCTTTGACTGGGTGGTTACCCCAAAAACTTCACCGATTACTTCATACTTGCGGCCTGGGATATTTTCCGTGGTTACTACCAACATTTTGTTTTCCATTTCAATTACCTCGTTTTCTTCAAACGTTTCCTAGATTGTAGCACAAGGGAAAATTTTGGAAAGAGGTTTTTCTATACTTGTTGTAATATTATAAAGCACTAAAAAAGCCGCCAGCTGGCGGCTTTTTTGCTAATGTATTACTAATTAAGCGTTAGCGTTTTGCTTTGCTTCTTCTTGTTCCTTCTTGTAAGTCTTGAGGTCGAAGCGCTTCATGAATGGGTACCAGATTAAGAAAGCAACGATCGCGCAGACGAGCGCTATGACAGTACCTCTCCATGACAAGGTAGCCAGGTAGCCGCCAAGGCCGATTGGAGTTGGCCATGGTTGTTGAACTTTAATATCTGGCATAAAACCGATCGCGTGGAAAATGTAAGCTACGATGGCAGAAGCTATTGGCGCGCCGATGAATGGTACAAAGAGGTTAACATTGTAAACTACTGGCAGACCAAACAAGAATGGTTCATTGATGTTGAACAAAGCTGGAACTGCTTCAACCTTACCGATTTCACGAAGCTGGGTTGACTTTGCCCGGCCAGCCATCCACCAGGCGATCAGGAGGGTTGAACCTGAACCACCAAGGATGATGAAGGCGTTCATTGGGTCACCAGCAAAGAAGTTGTGAGCACCCTTAACGTTGGCTGCAAGGTTAGCCAAAGCGATTGGAGTGTAGAATGAGCTCATGATGTTGGCACCGTGGATCCCGAACCACCAAAGGAAGTGGATGAAGAAGACGATGAGCAACACGCCCCACCAAGTACCGGCAATGTTGCCGACGAATGAGAATGGCACATACATAACCTTGAAGATGTCAGTGCCCATCAAGACAAGGATTAAGTTGATAGTTGCTACTACAAAGGCAACGCAGAAGCCTGGAATCAATGAACTGAATGAGTTGGAAACACCAGCTGGAACGACGTCTGGCATCTTGATCTGCCAGTTGTGCTTAATAGTAAAGCGGTAGATCTGTACCGTTGCCCAGCCGATCACGATCGCCGTGAACAAACCGGTCGTCCCGATTCTGGTCACACCAGAAGCTGAAACTTGAATACCTCCACCGATGATGTTATCTGCCTTCAATGATTGTACGAACTGGATTGACCCGTTCTTGTAAACCATTTCTGGAACAGTGATGAACATTGCCATCAGCATCATGAACAAGGCATTAAGTGGCACGATGTTGATCTTCTCTTCTTGCTGGTAGATCTTGGCGTATGAGTAGGTAAACTGCCCGCCGAAGATCAATGACAAGATACCCATGGTGGCGTTGTAAACGACCGTGAACATGTTTGAGAACTTGCCAAGCGTGTGCGCGTACAGACCGGCGAAGCCCGGGATCGGAAAGGCTTGCGGCAGAACCGTCAGGATCAAGAAGATCGCCCCGACGATCGTAAAAGGAATTACCGCATAACCGGAATCAATGATCGATCTAACAAAACGTGAACCAGCAAACTTCCCAATGCCAGTCGCGAGTTTATCTCTTAATGAGCTTTGTGATTCAGACATGATATTTTCCCCTATTTTTTCTCTTCAATAACTTTCGATAACTCTTTTTGCTTCATAAAAAGCAGCTACTCCTGGTCCAAAGCCCGGCTCTTTTCCGCATTGCGGATCAGCGGCAAATATTTGTCTCTTCCCAGGAAAATATTGTGGATCCTTACTAAAGCAGCAAAAGCGGCTGCCATCCCGAGCAGTAGTATGCAAAGCAAGGCCAGAACGTCACTCTTATTAATTGCAAAAGGATAGATCATACTCTTTAAAGGCGTGAACAAGCATACGCTCAGCAGCAAGTTGAGAACAAGCTGGAAAATAAGGTATTGCCGGGTTCTCGGCACATCAGCCTGCTTATTATGCAGCTTGCTCAGCTGTTCAATCACACTGATCGTGCACCACGCGACAGCTACTGCCGCCAAGATCATTCCCAGCTGGCTGTTAACAGAATAGCTCACCAGCAGCCAGAAAAAGTTGGCGAAAAAGAAAGCGATGACGAAGTAGCGAACCATCATATAGCGGGCAAAGTAGGCGTAACGAACCCGGTCATCATGCCGTCTGTCCACGTAAGTCCGGCTTTGCTGCTTAGTTTTTGCAGACATGCTTGCTCACCTCCCTAGCGCTTACACTTCGGTCTTCAAACTGCCGCTGGCGTAAAGCTTTTCGTACAAGTCGACCATTTCCCCCGCCAAGTCGCGGAAGGTGATGGCGTTCATCAAGTGGTCCTGTGAGTGGACAACCAAAAGAGTCACGTGGGTATGCTGGCCTTGGGCTTCCTTAGTTAACATGTCCGTTTGTGAGTTGTGGGCGTCAAGCAGAGACTTGTCTGCTTCTTCCAGCTTTTCTCTTGCTTCTTTGATCTTGCCAACCTTGGCCAGGCGGATTGCTTCAAAAGCCAGGCTCTTGGCGTTGCCGCCGTTGGCAATGAGGCCCATCGCCGCCATCAAGGTTGCTTCTTCCCGGCTTTGCTGATTTTCAGCTACCTGCTTCAAGGTTTTTGCTGTATCTTTTAATTCAGCCATTTTTACCTTACCTTATTTCTACTTTTAATCATCATCACATGCCCTAAGCAGCTCTCCCTTTCTGCTAAGGACTTTAAATCTTGCTATTCAGCCATCAAGCTGTCAGCAAATTCCAGAACTTTCTTCCCGTTCATCATCCCATAGTCCTGCATCGGGATTACCCCCATCGGAATGCCAGTACCTTCCAGCTTCTTTTCAAAGTCAGCCTTCATGTAGCCAACTTGCGGCCCAAGCAATACGCAGTTGATTTCTTGGTTGGCCAGCTTGTTGTCGGCTTCTGATGCCGGGCAGGCAAAGATTTCGTAGTCCTTGCCTTGGGCCTTGGCAGCTTCTTGCATCTTCTTAACGAGCAGGCTGGTGCTCATCCCAGCCGCGCAGTTCAACATAATGGTTTTGGTAGCCATAATTATTTCCTCCTAGACTTTTCTCGTGTCGTTTGTTTACGCTTACAGTGTATATCGCTTTTAAGTGAAAGTAAACCACTTTCATCACATTTTTTCTTACAGCCTTGAAGAAAACACCAATGAGCGGAGATATACCGGACTTTTTACGGGGTTGAATTTTTAAATTCTAAAATACATATCTTTTAATTTCGCCGATTGTAAAATTAAACTGAACACTGTTCCGATCCAGTAAGAAAAATCGTTTTCAC
>ENA-ORUR01000333-ORUR01000333.1-human-gut-metagenome-genome-assembly--contig:-NODE-333-length-27705-cov-55.4337_pt1 | contig 27705 bp, 27 predicted proteins | sample MGYA00242086_ERZ509223 | MGnify/ENA primary metagenome ERZ509223 (study PRJEB26280, sample SAMEA2338820) | human gut metagenome | biome: human gut; feature: human-associated habitat; material: faeces... | reverse complement strand
CAGGTGCAAGCACCGGCCGCCGCCTAAAATGACCCATCAACAGGATTTGACAAAGAGCCAAATTAACTATATTTATTTACAATCGACATTGTATTAATTACATTTGACTTTGACGTTGATTCAAACTTAATTCATTTCAATTATTATCGATTGCAAAACGACTCTAATCAACTTATTTAATTCATATTAAATTAAAATAACTCAAAAATAATTATTTTTAACTTAAAACGAATCTCTTGTCCCGATTATATTTAATTGTGGATCAAATCAAAATTAGTTAAAAATAATTTTTAAGCGTTGTCTTTTTTGGGGAAGAAAATTAACTAACTACTCAAATTGTCTAATTTTGGGTCCTTTTGGGTCCCCAAGGTGTCCAGGTGAATCAATCAACGGGACCCAAGCGGGACCCAACCATTGTCAAAATTAACCGAAATTATCCGTAACCCAACAAAAGCAAATAGTAACAAGAAGAGCCTAGAACGTTGATTTAACAACATTCTAGGCTCACCATGTTCAGATAACTTGACGGAGTTAAATTAAATATGAAAGGAGAGTACAGGATTTGAACCTGCGCGCCCGCTCAACACGGGTTCGCCGGATTTCGAGTCCGGTGCATTACCACTCTGCCAACTCTCCATAAGTCAACGCTAACTAGTATAGCGAATTTTTACAGATTTGACAAGAGTGATCAGTAATTATTTTTGAATTTCGGTAAGCCAATTCATAAAGCGCTCTTTTTGCGAGTTGGCGACCAGCCACCAACAAAGCGCCAGCAGCAAGCCGGCCAAGACGTCACTGGCATAGTGAACGTGCAGATAGACGCGCGAATACATGATCAGCAGGATCCAGCAGGCGCCAAGAATGCAGCCAAACAGTCGGCTCCAGTTTGACTTGAGGTGCGGCCAAAGCAAAGCCAAAATCGTTAGGACAAAAATTACGGTTGCAAAGGTATGGCCGCTGGGAAAGCTGTAGCCGCCGATCTTTTCTAATCGATGAGCGGGACGCGGCCGCATTACGCTGGTCTTAAAGAAAATTACCAGCAGATATCCCACAAACTGCATTGCGCCATACCACATGCTGCTGCCAAGCTGTTTTTTCCACCATAAAATCAGCATCATTACCAGCGTTACCGGTCCTAAAAACTGGGGTGAGCCTAATGCGGTGATAAAAAGCATGGCGCGAGTCTTCACGGCAGTAATTGGCAGCGTTAAAGCAAACCCAGCCTGGTCCATGGTTTTGATCTGGGAATCATGACGCAAAACAGCAAACATGAAAGCCAGAAAAAACAAACCACAGACAACGCCAAAATCAATCCAACGCGACTTTTTCATAATCAAAATCCTCTCAAAACTTTGCATCTAAGATAATATTTTACTATTTTTTCATTCCTTTACCAATGCCTAATCCACGCCAATTATTCCTTCTGATCGTAATTTTGCTAAGTCAACACCCGTTTGACCGCCAAGCTATAATCAACTAAAAAACAGCCAGACTCGTCAAAAACGCGTCGGCTGTTTTAAGATCTTATTACGCCTTTTCAACCAGACAGGCCACGCCCATGCCGCCGCCAATGCACAGACTGGCAATTCCGGTCTGGGCATCAAGATCCTGCATTTCATGAATCAGCGTCACTAAGATTCGCGCTCCAGAACAGCCCACCGGATGACCCAGCGCTAATGCACCGCCACGTGGGTTGACGCGCCGTTCGTCCAGTTTGAGTCGGCGCAGACAGGCAACTGATTGTGAGGCAAAAGCTTCGTTGATTTCATACAGATCAACATCTTCACGACTGATTCCCGTCTCGTTGAACAGTTTTTCAATTGCATAGGCCGGTCCCAATCCCATGTATGCCGGATCAATACCGACCAGGGTTGCCGCCTGCCACTCTGCTAACGGCTGCAGCCCATACTCCTTGACTGCCGATTCAGAAGCCAGCATCACAGCTGCCGCCCCATCGTTAAGTCCCGAGGCATTCCCCGCTGTAACCGTTCCCTCACTTGCAAAAGACGGCTTTAATTTCTGCAACGCTTCAATTGAGGTGTCCGCGCGCGGTGCCTCATCATTTTTAACGATCATCGTACCTTTGCGAGTCTGAACCTCGACTGGGACGATTTCGCGATCAAAGGCATGACTGGTTTGTGCCGCCACTGCTTTTTGATGACTGCGCAAGGCAAACTCGTCTTGTTCTTGACGACTGATTCGGTCAAGCTTAGCCACGTTTTCCGCGGTAATTCCCATTGGATAGCCGTTTTCGACATCAAACAAGGCATCTTTTTGCAAGGCATCAATCAGCTGACCATCACCAAAACGATAGCCGCCACGAGCCTGATTTAAGATATACGGCGCTCGCGACATGCTCTCCATCCCACCAGCAATCACAATGCGGGCCTGATTTGATTGAATCAGACCGGCCGCCAGACTGACACTGGACAGACCTGAGCCGCAGACGTCATTAATCGTAATTGCGGGCGTGGCATAGTCTAGGCCTGCCTTGATTGCAGCCTGACGAGCTGGATTCTGGCCTGCACCGGCTTGAATCACGTTGCCCATTAAAACCTGATCAACGGCCTCTTTGGTTACGCCGCTGTCTTTGACGACGGCGGCAATTGCAGTTGCACCAAGCTCTACAGCAGAAACGCCAGCCAAAGACTTGCCAAATTTGCCGATTGGCGTTCGCCGAGCAGCAACGATATATGTTTTTTCCATCAAATTCCCCCACAGCATGAAATCTTGCAAACGTATCCTAGTTTATCGATTTTCACCGTTTAGTGCAATTAATTGCCCCATAAACTGGTGGCTACCTTTTGAGCTGAGGCTTTATCAATCGCGAATTGTCCAAAAGATGATTAATGATTGTTAATCTCAGCTGAATATATGGTAAAGTTTTTTATGAATACGTGAGGTGAATAATATGTTTTGGATAATTGCAACCGGCTGTGTGCTGCTGGCCGTTTTAATGCCGATATACTGGAAACGTCATCCAGAAATCAAGACCACGCCTAAGGGACTGCGAATCTTTAAAGCAGTTGCCTGGGGGCTGGCTGCCGTCATGATTATCTGTGCTCTGTTATTTGAGCAGAAATAATCAAACCAGCATCCCGTTGCCAGCCGATTTCAGCAATATAAAAAACAGTGCCATTGCAAGCTTAATCATCAGCCTGCCGTAGCACTGTTTTGGTTTTATCTTAGTTGCGTTTGCGCAGTTCAGCCCGAATATTGGCAACATCACTGGCTTTACTGGTAAAGATCAAGTGGTCGCCAGGTTCGATCACCGTCGTCCCCCGTGGAATCAGCCACTGCGTCCCACGGCGAATCCGACTGACCGTCATCTGATCGATAAACGGCAAGGCCTGCAATTGCTGACCTGTATAGCGGCGATTGCGGACTACAACTTCATAAAGCCCGGCATCGGTACTGTTAAGCATCGTCATAATGGATGGCGATTCAATCAAGGCACGCAGCACACTGGTTTGTACGTTGTAGACATTAAAGATCTCAACACCCATCTTTTGCAGCTTGTTGCGCTGGTCCTCATCCAGATTGCGCTGATTTTGACCGGCGATTACGCGGTTGACGTGGTGCGCTTTGGCAAGTTTGGCCAGCCGGAAGTTTTTGGCATCATCCAGATAGTCAATCGCCATAATGTCACAGTCAAAAAACTTGCCCTTTTCTAAGGCGGCTTCGCTTAGTTCCGGCAGATAGGTCAGATTTTTAACTTCACTGTCATAGGTTTTATAGTTGTCCTGACTGTCCGTAACCATTCGTACCTCATACCAGTTACGCGACAGCTGCTGAGCGACGGGAACACTGAAAACATTCGTGCCCAAAAAGACCACGCGCTGCTTGAGCTTGTCTTCTGGCGCGAGACGGTAGACCGAGTTAAAGACGATCGGCGCAATAATGCAGACGATCACTGCCGCCAAGACAAAGGCATCTGACTGTGTCGCGGTAATGGCATGCAGATTGCGTGCGACCTGCAGCGTTGGCAGAACCAAGGTGATCGTCGTAACCAGCAGGAACCCGCCAGCAAATGCATTCCGCCCATTGAAGCGCTGCCGAAAGACCAGCATTGGCGTAATCTTTGCCATAATAAAGCAGACTACCAGTACTGGAATCAGCGCCAGAGCATGCGGATTGGTCAGCAGCGTGCGCAGATTCAGTTTGACACCGGTCATCAAAAAGAAGATCGGGATGAAAAAGCCGTAGCCGATTGAGGTGAGCTTGTCTTGAGTGGCCTCACTGGGCTCAAGCAGTTTCATTACCATCCCGGCTAAAAAGGCACCCAGGATGTTTTCGGCTCCCACCGTCTCTGCCAGCGTCACCAGCGTAAAAATCAGAAAGAAAGCCAATCGAATGTCCAGCTGCGTTGTTGCTTTGGTAACCTTGTTAAACCAGATAAATGGCTGCTTGAAGCGATGCAGCAGCAGAATCGCCGCCAAAAACAGCAGCACGATCATCCATAAGCGCCCAGCATTGCCACCGTTGATCGAGGCATATACCGTCAGTGAAAGCATGGGAACGACCTCGCCTAAGACCGCCGTCAAAAGAATCGTCTGTCCCATCGGCCGGCTGAGGATTTCTTTTTCCTTCAGCGTGGCAATCACTACGCCAAGCGCCACCGTTGAAAAGATGATCGTCGCCAGCAGAACGTCATTGAACATCCCCGTTGCCTTCAATGCCATTCCGAGAACAAACGCCGTCAGCATGATGCCGACAAATGAGGCAACCGCCAGATTGACCGGTGACTTTTTGTCTTTGGGTGCCCCAGGCCGCTTTTTGAACAGGCTGAAGTTGATCTCCATCCCTGACAAAAACATCAAGACGATCACGCCCAGACTCGATAAAAAAGTCAGGTCACGGGTTTGCACGACCAGATTAAAACCGCTTTTGCCCAAGATGATGCCCACGATAATCTCGGCCACCGCGGTAGGTACGCTGGCAACCTTAAAGCGCGCCATCAATATTGGAATCAGCAGGGCTGAAAACATAATAATAAACATTGAAAGCTGTTCCATTATTTAATTTCCTCCACTTTTTGTTTAATTTTATTGATTGTTTGGGTTAAAATAAATACATAAAGTTACAAAATCCAAATAAGGGGACCTGAAAATGTCACAAAAACTATCGGCATGTACCAGCATTCTGATTGGTAAAAAGGCCAGTCGCGATGGCTCAATCATGATCGGCCGCAATGAAGATGCCAAGGCAGCCTGGCCAAAACGCCTGGTTGTTCACGCGCGCGGCGAGATGCCATCTCAATTCGTTTCTAAAGATACCAAACTTGAGCTGACGCTGCCTAAGATCAGTGCTCGCTATACGGCAACGCCAGAATGGACCGACAAGTACGGCCTGTTTGAAGAAGCCGGCATCAATGAATACGGTGTGGCCATGAGTGCAACCGAAAGCGCCTATTCCAACGATCTGGTGTTAGGCTATGATCCACTCGTTAAAGAAGGCTTAAACGAAGAGGCCATGGTTACGGTTGTTTTGCCATACGTCAAGACCGCTCGCGAAGGGGTGCAAAGACTTGGCGAGCTGGTTGCCAAATACGGAACCGGCGAAACCAATGGCATTTTGTTTGCTGACGATGACGAGGCCTGGTATCTCGAGACTGGCGCTGGTCACTACTGGGTTGCCCAGCGGATTCCCGATGACTGCTATGCTGTCGTTGCCAATCAACTAGCCATCCAGGAGATTGATTTTAACGATCCAGACAACTTCATGTACCATCCTGGAATTCAGGAATTCGTCGAAAAGAACCATCTCAATCCGCACCCTGGTACCTTTAACTTCCGCCAGATCTTTGGTACGGCTGACCGTTCAGATGCCGTCTATAGTGAGCCGCGCGTTTGGTATGGTCATCAAATGTTTAGTCCCAAAGCTGCGCAAAACGAACAGCCGGAAGCCGCCGACCTGCCATTTTTGATGAAGCCTGAACGCAAGCTGTCAATCTTTGACGCCCAGGCCTACCTTGGCTCCCATTATGAAGGGACGCCGTTTGATCCAATCGGTACCGGTTCGGATGAAGAAAAGCACCGCTACCGTCCCATCAGTCTGGCTAAAACACAGGAAGCCCACATTCTGCAGACATCCCGCGCCTCTAAAAACAGTATTCACTGGATTGCCATGGGGGTTGCCAATGAATCAACGTTTGTTCCATTCTTCAGCAACATCAATGACACCCCAGCACCATACAAACGAGGCAAGCTGCCGGCTCAGCTCAACTCGGCATACTGGATCTTTAAGCATGCCAGCGTTTTAGTCGACAGTCACCTGCATGATTTTCTGCCAATGCTTCGCGATGTCCAAAAAGACTGCAACGCCAAGGCCATTGCCATGATTCAGGCAACCGACGAAAAGGCAGCTGGTCTGGCCGGCGCCAAGCTGACTAACTATTTGACGCGTCAGTCAGAAAACTTCGCGACCGACGTTTTAAACGCCTACCGTCAGCTGAGCCTCGAATTGATCACCAAAATGACTGATTACTGTCCTTTGAATTTTAACACAGATGAAAACCTGTAATAAATAATCTCATCTTGATAAAAGACTGACGGTGTCCTGCACACATGTCAGTCTTTTTTAAAATCAGCACTCAACTTCTTGACCCTTTGATTGATCGTTTCAGAGTCTGTGGTAATTTCTTTTTTATAACGCTTAAATAAGCTAAAATAGTTAAGTATGTTCAAAATGTCTGGCTGATGCTGCTCAGTCTGGCAGATTAACTTAAAGCGAGGTTTTTTAAATGATCGGAATCTGGGCCAACGTTGGCGCGGTAGTTGTCGGTACTGCAATCGGCTGTTTTTTTAAGCAGTTCTTACAGGAAAAATACATTGAGACCCTCTGGATAGCATTAGGCTTTGCTGCTCTTGGCGTTGGACTGCAGTCGGTCATCAGCAATATGCCTAAAAGCAACTACCCGGTCCTTTTTATCATCAGCCTGGCAGTTGGGATCCCGCTAGGTACTTATTGGCAACTGGATGACCGTTCCAACCACTGGCTCAGCACGCGTTTTTCCTCTAAGCTTGGCGAGGGCGTGGCCACGGCAAGCTTTTTAGACTGCATTGGTGCTTTAGGGATCTTAGGACCAGTCGTTGCCGCAACCAATGGCAATCAGACGATGCTTTATACCAACGCCATGCTGACGCTGGTCTGCGGCATTATTTTTGGGACCGGCTTTGGCTGGGGGATGCTTTTAGAAACGCCGATCGTTTTAGTCTGGTTTGGCGGCATCTATTTAATCGCCAAGTTTCTGTCCGCCAGTTTCTTTTCCAATGCCTTCGTAGTTGAGGAATCAATCGTTGGCGGCTTTCTGATTGCCGCATCTGGCTTCTCGCTGTTAAAAATCAAGGAGTTCAAGACACTGGATATGCTGCCATCCTTATTGGGACCGCTGGTGTTCTTTTTGGTTAAAAACATCTTTTAGCCAAATTGGCAGCGATTGGCTTAAATCTGTTCAGCTCCCCTTCATTGATTGAAAAGCCATCACCATTTAAAAACTCGCCTCAAGCGGCTATTATGCCCTTTGAGACGAGTTTTTTTAGCAGTAGCATCCATAATGGCAGCCAATGCATGGAGCAGCTTTGGCGGTAGTTATAGCCATACCAGCTAGAGTAATGAACATGAATGACGATGACAACCACTACCCGCTTGCAACCAGAGTCAGTCGGTGCGGTTGGTGCCGAATGAAAGGGCGGGCCTTGGCGATGGCTTCTTGGTATACCAAAGCATCACTGGCATATTGTATTTTTTACCCTGCATCAAAAAACGCGTACTGAATTCAAAATCTTCTAAATTCATCTGTCAATTGAAAAGCTTTTTAATAAAATCAGCTTTTATGATTTTAATTTCATTTTAATATATGCAAACAATCTAGCCTCTTAAATGAATATATACAAACAGTCAACGTTAAAAAAATAATATTTAGTATTCCTACCTAATGTACGAAACGTAAATTAATCAATTCAATTTCTGCAAATAAGCCATGAATTTGCGAATTATTATACAAAAAATAAAAAAAGCACCTGAAAGATTCAGATGCTTAGTATAGTTATTTAGTTTTGTACAGTAAGTGTTACCCAAACCTATGGCAGACAGCTGACTGCCTGTTTAGTAGCATGCATTGAGGTCAGCTTTAACGAATCGTTTACTGTCTGCCCTAAATCATGCCGATCTGATTGAGCAACCCAAGCCTGCTTGTTTGTCTGAACATAGCTCTCGCCAGCCGGGACGTTTCCTAGATCAAGCTGCAGCTGATGGTGACGAACCAGATAGTAAGTTCCATTTTGATCAAAAGCTGCTTGATAGGCTTGCCGATGATTTAAAATTCGGCGCAGCTGTTTTTGATTATCAACTCTGATGTATTTTCCCCGATATCTGCCAGCGCCAAAAACCAAATACTGATAGTCATTTGGCGTGCTGGTCAATTCTGCTTTGGCTGCGGATGATGCTTGATAGCGATAGACGCGATTGACCAGCGGATGTGCCTGTATAAATCGATAGCCGCGATACCCCCAAAACGAAACCACTAAAGCCAGCAACAACAATAGAATGATCTCGACAAAACGCTGTTGTCTTTTCATTGTTATCCCCCTGTTTATTTCGGTGCCAGACTATGCGTATCCAGTCTGCACGTCACATTTAGAATAACCTTTTGCAGAGGGATTTTGCAAATATAATTTATGGATTAGAAACTGAAGAACTGTGACTTATTCGTTTGTTTTTACTATTGACGGCATTAGGCTGATCACTGTCCAGTAAATATTCCTCAATCAAATTAATGATCTGGCGATTCTGCGGCAGTGACGAGTGCTGCGCCTTGCTGCCGGTAACCGTCATCTCGGTATAGTGCTTGACCTGTTTTTGATAGATATAGCGCCCCGCTCTTACGCTGCCTAATTTAACGATGCCGTCTTCAGTATAGGTATCGGCACCGGAAACTGAATAGACATCCAGGCTGGACGGCAGCCGGTCACGATGCTTCAAAAAGTAGGTGTACATCTGCGTCGGATTGCTGGTTGAGCTTTCATTAAGATTAAATGGCGAGCCAACCGTCATCAACCGTTTGATTTTTACATAGTCTGAATAATCTGAGTAGTATTTTTCCAGCCATAGAGTCCAGATCAAACCACCGTTGGAATGACCAAATGCTTTAAAATTATTAAACTTATATTGATCAATCAGTTCATTAAAGGCTTCATCAAACATTTTGGCCTGTTTCTTGATGTTGTCATAGCCATCATGATTGTTTTGAAAACCCACGACAATAATCGGCTCGTTGTCGCCACTGCTGATCTTGCCAGTATATGTAATCTTACCGCTGTTGTAGACCTCCAGTTTTAATAGACTGTGCTTGTGACTGGTATCTTTATTAAGCAGCGTCACCATTTCATCAAAGCGATTCTTGGTTGCCGAACTGCCTGGAATCATAATGACCGGCGACATCTGAGCCTTGCTGCGCTGTGCCAGATAATGGTTGTTGTCTTTCATCCAAAAGTAGGCCGGAAACGCCAGGACAATCAGCAAGACTACGACAAAAATCAATAAGCGCATGCTGCGTCGGCGCTCTTTATCATTAATAATCAGCATTATGCCACCGCCTCGATTTGTTGTGTTTTAAGTTCAGCACCAAGCGCCAACCGAACGAATGGGATATATACCCAGACATCAAAAATCAGCAGCACCAATGAAAACAGCAGTGCCTCCCAATCACCATTGGAACCGATAAATGCCGCCAGTGGCCCAGGAGTCCCCATTGGCAGAGGATAGGGCGTTGCCGGGATCAGATGCATTAAGGTTGCCAAAGCGCCCAACAAAAGATTAGCCAAAGGCAGCAGCAGATAAGGCAGCAAGAAGACGGGATTTAGGATTACTGGCAGACCGGTCATCAAGCCATAACCGCTGTTAAACAGGGTCGGCAATAGGTTCCAACGTGCCAACCGTTGAATTTCCGGCTGTCGGCCAACGATGATCAAGGCAATCACTAAAGCCAGCATGACTCCATCACCGCCAAAGTTGGCAAATGAGCTGTAAAGCGTAGAAGTTAGGCATTTGTATGGTACGTTCCAGCTTGAGCCATGCTGAAAAGCGTAGTTCAGATTGGCCGCCGCCGCGCCGGTCAATCCCTGAGCAGCCGTGTTGATCGTTGGTCCGCCAATGCCCAGCCAGCTCATCAATAACGAAACGGCAATCAAAGGAAGTGCCACCCATAGCGACTGATTGCCCTGACCAAAGTTCTCCAACCAGGTATAGGCAAGATCCAGCCAGGAACTTAACGTCAGCCAGTTGAACAATGCTCCTAAGGCCGCGCCGACTGCCAGCGAAAAAAACAGCGGCCGGATAGCATTCAGAGCACGCTGCTGCATTTTTTCCAGCGTCTCAATCGTCTGATCGCTGGGCTCGCCGCCTTTTCCCAGCCAACGATAGACCTGCCCAACACCATAGCCAACGATCAGCGCAAACAAGACGCTGCGCACGCTCAAAAGATTCCAGTCAAATGAGATCATGTTGGGGCTGCTCGTACGCGTATAGCGAAATGCCAACAAAAGCATAGTGGCAAAACCGGTCATTCCTGCCATCGGCGCATCCTGATGATATAGTTTGGCGGTATAGCGGGCCGCAGCATAGGCAGCCATCACGCCAAACATCCCAAACGTAATCTTGGCCAGACCGCCCGTGAGCCCCGTAATACCAGTCCAAAGCCAGTCTGGCATGATGTCGCCCAGATCGGCAACATTAAAGAAAAAACTATCCGTGGCAAAGAAGGCTTTTTTCAGCATCACTGCCAAGGTCCCGACATAGGCGATTGGAAACAGCAGCATCAATGTCTGTCGGGTAATTTTGATAAAAGAGCGCTGATTGAAACGCACCGTCCATTCCACTAATCTGTTCAGCATAGCTTCACTTCACTTCTTAAAAGATTGTTTAGACTTAGTATACCGCGAACCGGCTGATAACAGCATGTTCGCAAAAAGAAAAAGGTTCATGGCTGACTATTTCAGACCATGGACCTTTTTTAGTTACCAGCTGGCTTTTTTGACGCCCGGCAGCTGACCTTTGTGTGCCAGTTCACGGAAGTTCAGCCGTGACAAGCCGAATTTACGCATATAGGCATGCGGACGGCCATCCAAGCGGTCACGGTGATGCAGGCGCACCGGTGCCGAATTGCGCGGCAGCTTGGACAGACCAATATAGTCACCGGCCGCTTTCAGTTCGGCGCGCTTGGCCGCATACTTTTCGACCAGCGCTTCTTGATGCTTGAGCTTGGCAAGCTTAGACTTTTTGGCCATTTTCTCCCCTCCATATTTAATGTAGATTTTGATTAAAAATAAGATTTTTACATTTGCATAGTCATTCGTTGGTTATTATGCCAATTTGCGTTTTTGAATGCAAATTTTTTGCCTTACTTTTTGTAATTAAATCAGATTAAATTGGAATCTGGCAAAAAAGCGACCATTAGTTGGTCAATATGTCAGGAACGCTTCTTAACTCGTTTGGCATAAGCTTGGTACTCAGCCAGATAGTCCCATTTGCGATTGATCTGATCAAGCAGCTCTTGATCATGCGTATTGACCCGGCCAGTTTCAAGCGTCCGCTTATAAAGTTGCAGGTAAGGAATATCTGATTCAACAGCCAGCTCATATTCCGATTCACGATCATAAGGTACGTGCCGATAGTCCAATTCGGCAATCCCATCATCGTCAACCTCCAAGATCAGATAATGAGCCCGCGTATCGTGCTGCAGCGGCCACCAGCCATTAAACGGCTCCCCGACCGATCCCGGGTTCAAGATCAAGCGCTCATCACTGGCATAGCGCATCAGACTGTGATGAACGTGAGCATAGATGGCCACGTCTTGCTGATCGAAATTTTCAAACAGCTGATCAAAATGCTCGACTGGATTGGTGGGAAACAGCGCCTGCCCCATGTTGAGCGTTGGCAGATTATGCGAAATGCCAAACGTTAATTTGCCAGCCTGCTTTTGAACATGCAGCGGCCAACTGGCAATCTCATCAATCACAGCGGCGGAAACATGCTCGCCAACGTACTGGGCCAAACGAGCAAAATAGATTCGCGAGGGTTTTTCAAGATCCATCTGTCCCCGCACGCCCTTGACCGTTAAATCATCCCAGTTACCGCGTACCATTACGCTTGGCTGCATTTTTTTAATCAGCTGCCAGATCTCCATTACACCTGGGCCGGGCATCAACAGGTCGCCAATAAACCAATATTCATCAACACTATGGCGCAGACTGTCAGCATACATTGCCTGCAAAGCATGCAGATTGCCATGTACGTCAGAAAATACCGCGATTCGCTTGCTCATCATGTCACCTCATTATTTATTCACAAGAACAATCATATCAAACCTGACCGACCTCTGAGCAAAAAAATCGAAAAATCATCCAGGTGGACTTGTTTTGCATGACGCTTTCAATGCTAGACTAGATTGGTATGAAATTATATCTTTAATCTACTTTTGTTGCTTGATATTTTATGAAAGGAAGTCTGTTATGTCCGCAACCAATGTCGACGCGCGCACTCGCCGCAGCGTAACGATCATTTTGCTGGTTGCCAGTTTCATCAGTCTGGCAAGTCAAACTATGATGGTTACCGCCTTGCCAGTGATTAAAAACGATCTGCACGTTTCGCTAAATGCCGCTCAGTGGCTGACGACCGGCTATACGCTGCTGATCGGGGTTATCACGCCATTATCGTCAAACATCTACGAACGCTTTACCAACCGCAGCGTCTTTTTATCAACGGTTGGGACCTTCATCATCGGCACGCTGATTGGCTGCTTTGCAAATAATTTCTGGCTGCTGCTATTGGCACGCTTGGTTCAGGCCTGCGCTGGCGGAATCTTAATGACGTTTCAGATGACGACGATGATTACTATCTATCCACCTGAAAAGCGCGGTTCCGTTTTGGGAATGTCTGGTCTGGTGATTGCTTCTGGACCAGCTTTGGGACCTTCTTTATCGGGACTGATTCTGGAATACTTCTCATGGCGCTATATCTTTATTTTTGTCTTGCCATTAATGCTTTTGGTCTGGCTGGGCGCGTTCTTTAAGATGCCAAACTTCTCTCAACCACGCCCTATCAAGATCGATCTGGTGTCGGTCTTGATCTCATTAATCGGATCATCACTGATTTTGGGCAGTCTGACCGTCTTTGAGCTCAACTTGATGATCGGGCTGGCGATGCTGCTGATTGGGCTGCTGATTATCTGGTTCTTTATTAAACGCCAGCTGCGAATGGCCGATCCAATGCTGAAAGTCCAGATCATCCGCTACCCTTCATTTCGAATGATGACGGCAGTCGGCTGCTGCGCATTTATGATTCTGCTGGGAACCGAGCAGCTGTTGCCAATCTTTACCCAAAACGTGATGCATATCGGCAGCTTTGAATCCGGCTTGATTCTACTACCTGGCGCCATCTGTAATGCTTTGTTTGCGCCAATTGCTGGTCGGCTCTACGATCAATACGGTCCTAAATGGCTGATAACGACTGGCGACATCTTGACGCTTTTGGCTTCGATTCCGCTGGTTCATGTCAGTTCCCACATGCCGGTCTGGGTCTTGACTGTTGCCTATATGATTCGATTGATCGGCAACTCATTTTTGTTTAACCCCGCTCTTTCCGAAGCCTTCTCGCAGCTGGCACCTCAAGAAAACAGTCACGGAACGGCTCTTAACAATACGCTGCGGCAAGCCTGCGGAGCAGCTTCAGTCACGCTTCTGGTCGTTATCTCCGGTTTACCGGCTTCTTTGACGATGGGCGTTCGAGCTGCCATGTGGGTAACCGTTGTCCTGGCTGTTTTAATGCTGGTGATCTTTTATCGCTACCTTAGCTGGCAGAAGCATCAGCGGATCTAAGCCTGCTCATTGATTTAGCTACAATCTGATTGGAAGGTGATCTTTTGGAAGACTCAAACATCGGTACCCATCACGAATTACCCAGTAAATGGCACCAGACCTTTTATACGCTTTGGCTGGGCTGTTTTGTTACCGGGATGGGATACTCGATGACAATGCCGTTTATCTCGCTTTTTATCAATGAGCTGGGAAATTTCTCCCGTTTTGAGCTCAACTTGTATTCAGGAATGGCATTTGCCGCCACGTTTATTTCCCAGGCAATCGTCTCGCCATACTGGGGCAGTCTTGCCGATCGCAAAGGCCGCAAGCTGATGTGTATGCGGGCTTCCGGCGTCATGGCATGCACGATTTTTATTACTGGGCTTTCGTTCAACGTCTGGATGATTATCGGCATGCGCTTTTTACAGGGCGCGTTCTCTGGCTATATCAACAACTCAATTGCCTTAATGGCTGGTGAGACCCCCCACAGCAAATCTGGTTGGGTAATGTCAGCCATGACGACAGCTGGCGTTACCGGCAACCTGATCGGACCGCTTTTGGGCGGAACCCTATCAAGCGCCTTGGGATATCGAATCCCATTCTTTATTACCGGCGGATTGATGTTTGGTGTTTTTATCGCTACTTCGATTCTGGTTAAAGAAAAGTTTACGCCGATTAAAAAAGAAAATATGAAGCCCATGCGCGAATTAATGGGCCAAATCGACAATGTTCAATTAATTGTGGTTATGTTTGTCACAACCATGCTGGTGCAGTCATCGGTAATGTCAATCAACCCTATCGTTTCGCTCTATGTTAAGGAAATGATGCATGATACCGGCAATATTGCATTTGTCGCGGGGATTGTCGCTGCTACCCCAGGGCTGGGAAATCTCGTAGCCGCTTCTAAAGTTGGCCATACCATGGATCGCATTGGTCCGCAAAAAGTCTTAACGGTTGGCTTGCTTATTGCGGCCGTCCTTTTTATCCCGATGACCTTGACCAATTCGCCTTGGATGCTAGCGTTCTGGCGCTTTTTGCTTGGGTTTGCCAACGCGGCTTTAATGCCGGCTGCGCAGACGATTCTGACGTTGGAAGTCCCAACTGAGGCGTTTGGGCGCATCTTCAGCTATAACCAATCATTCCAGGCTGCCGGCGCTGTCTTGGGCGCGCTGCTCGGCTCAACCATCTCTGGCCTGTTCAGCTATTCAGCCGTCTTTGCCATTACCGGCTGTACCCTGCTGCTGGACTTTTTGTTGGTCTACCTGACACAGCACCGCGCTAAAGCTATCAATTAAAGTCAAAAGCATCACTTGCCGTTATTGTCAGGTGATGCTTGTTTCTAATGTTAATGATATATTCAACCGCCTGCTTCTTTACTAAGAAACGGGCGGTTTTAATTATGTTCAATCTGATTTCAAATACGGCCATAAATCAGCAGCAATAACAGCTAGGAATTGGCGATGCCGTGCATGACCAGACTCGTTCCTTCATCAGCTGCCGTATGCGGATCAAAGTGCTGACCAAATAAAATCATCCTGGTCGTATAGCCTAAAAGCGTCGAAATCATTAACTGAACGATACTTTCCATCGTCAGGCCTTCACGAATCTTGCCCTGCTTTTGATAGTATTCAAATACTTCAATGAAGGGCATGGCAACTTTGGCAAAGGCATCAAATACTTCTTGGCGCAGATGTGGCTGTTCCAAAAACGATCCATACATTAACCGAGCAAAGTTGCGATTGTTATCAACCAACTCCAGCCGATTCAAAAAAATCTCATGAACCAGGTCGCTTAATTCCGGATATTGCTGCGTCAAGACATTTTGTGCGAAATCAACTGCTACTTGAGGAATCACCAATTCGCGAATCGGTGTCAGAATCGCCGTTAAAATCGCTTGTTTTGTCTTAAACTGCTTATAGACCGTTCCTTCAGCAACACCGGCTTTTTGGGCAATCTGCCGCGTACTGGTCTGGTTAAAGCCCTGCGTGGCAAACAGCTCCATGCTGGCTCGTAATACTTCCCGCTGACGCTGGGTTATATCCATCTTAGCCAGCATGTTTTCAAAAATATCTTCAGCCATCTCAACAGCTCCTTTAAACTGGACGATATTTTCTCAAAGATACCACATTCAGACAGATAAATAAAACGGCAAATACAATGAGACTGCCCAATTCATTGCCAACCTGCAGCAGACCAGCACCTTTTTCAATAATATCGGTCATCGCCGTGGATCCATAATAAAGCGGAGTGCAATATCCGATCAGCTTCAGCCAATGCGGCATGGTATCAAACGGAATCAAGCCTGAGAATAAAAGCTGCGGAATAACGATAATTGGTACAAACTGCATCATCTGGAACTCTGATTGAGCAAATGCCGAGATCAAAAGGCCTAAGGTGAGCGCAACCAACGCAACTAGAATATTGGTTAAAAAGACACCGCTGAGACTGCCCAAAACCTGCATTTTAAAAATCCAGATGCTAAAGCCAACGATAATCAAGGTCTGTACGATCGCGAACGTGCCATAGCCAAGAATATAGCCGCTGATCAATTCACCACGACGAATCGGTGTTGCTAAGACTCTATCCAGCGTGCCGCGTGTCCGTTCTCTAAGCAGTGCAATTCCTGAAATTAAAAAAACAAAGAAGAACACGACAAAACTGATCATAATTAGAAAAATCGCATCGAAATAAGTCGAATCGGCACTGCCATATAGATACTTGACCGCAACTTTTTTCTCGGCCGTTGACTGACTGCCAACTGACAGCTGCCTGCCTGTCGCTGGTAATTGAACAAGCAGTGTTTGGAGCATTGCTTGCTGCTGTTTGATTATTCGCGTCTGGTTCTGCAGTGCCAGTTTGATCTTAGCCAGACTGAGGCCTTGGCGAATCAGCTTGCTTTGCGACGGGTTGTTATTCGCCAATGTCAGCATTAATTTATCATCATGTTCTTTTAAAACGCCCGCGTAATCATTTTTCCTGATCAGCTGGCGGGCCGTTTGCCGTTCGTTTTTGGCAAGTTTGACGACCTTGAGATGTTTGGTGCCGTCAACTGCCTTAACCAATGAAGCATCGACATTCTGTGTCGCCAGGACGGTCGTTTGCGTGGCATTGGTCTGAAACATCGCCCAAATCAAAGACAACATCAGCAACGGTCCAAACATCATTAAAGCCAGCGTGCGTCGATCACGCAGCATTTCCAAAATAACTCGCTTAAAGACTGCTAAGATGCGCATCTTGAATCCTCCCTGCTTTTAAGAATACTTCTTCAACGTTATCAACGGCATACCGCTGTTTCAGATCAAGCGGTGTGCCGGCAGCAATCGCCTCACCATTTCGAATCATCAAAAGCTGCGTGGCCTGTTCAGCATCCTCCATTACATGCGTTGTCATCAGAATCGTTTTGCCGGCTGCTGCCAGCTGCTTTAACTCCTGCCAGATCTGGATCCGCAGCTCGGGGTCAATCCCCACGGTCGGTTCATCCAAAATCAAAAGCTCACTGGTTCCCAACAGCGTAATTGCCAATGAAAGCCGCCGCTTCATACCGCCAGAAAAGTCAGCCACGCGTCGATCCAGAAACGACTGCAGACTAACCACCCGCGCAACTCGCTCAATCTCTGCAACAGTCTGCTGATGCGGCATTTTGCGCAGGCTGGCAAAGAACTGGAGATTTTCACGGGCTGTAAGCGTATCGTATAGAGCATCAGTCTGTCCCATATAGCCAATCTTTTCCAGCAGGTGTCGATTCGGCATGGCTTGGCCAAAAACGCGTACCGTGCCGCTCATTGGCTTGATCATCCCCATAATTGCCCTAATCAAGGTGGTTTTGCCCGAACCACTGGGACCAAGCAGCCCAAGAATCTCACCAGGACGAACGATAAGATTGATGTTTTTGACTACGGGTTTTTGCTGATAGCCAATCTGGAGGTCGGTAATTGCAATCGTATTTTCCATTGTTTCCCTCTTTTCATTAAGTGAGTATGCACTCATTATAACGGACGTCAAAGTGAGTTGCAACTCACTTTTCAGCAAAAATTAAAACGGCTGGTCGTCGAATGCTTTAATCTAGTGAATCGCTCAGCAGCATGTTTCTGTTGACCTTTTTTGCAGCCACTAAAAAAAGCGAATGACCGCCAAAAAAGTCACTCGCTCTCGGAATTAGGAAAATTTGAAGTGTGCCAGCGCTTGCCGACGCTGACAGCTAATTAGAAGTCTTCGTTCGCAGATAGATTTCTAACTATACGCAATATTATACGAATAAAATCGCCGCTTGTCATTAGGCATGTCAACTAAAATTTTCCATTGCACTTGTTTTATTCGCCTAATTCGCCTGGGTCATCATTGCCGCGCAAAAGCCGATGGACGCCTAGAGCCTGGTAGAGCTCGAACGATTCAGGCATGACGCCGGGAACAAAGCCAAATCGATTGCTGATCTTATTCAGCCGGTATTTGATCGTATTTCGGTGAACGTAAAGCAGATCACCAGCCTGCTCTATATTCTGCGGCGTGTCAAGCAAAAAGGCCATTAGTGTTTCTACCAGATTATGCTGCATGGAGTCCAACCGTTTTTGCCAACGAATGACCTCAGTGCCTTCTTCCTGCAGCTCTCTTTGACAGCCCCGCGCAAACTCTAAATCAGCCTGATTCAAAAACAAGCGATATGGCAAGATCGTACGGGCTGCTGGCAGGTATTGAGTGACCAGCTGATACAGTCTTTGAATGCCACCAACGCCATCAACCAAGGCGGCTTCGACTACGACACATTGAGCAGCCAATTGATGATCGTCCTTCTTAAAGTCAGTTTCCCAATTCTGCCAGTTTTGATAGGAAGGCGTCTTTTCCAACAATACGATCAATTGGTCATTATACCAGTCACTGATCAGCTGGTCGGTATATTGCTCAGTCAGTTGATCAACCCATTTTTTCATCTTAGCTTTGTTAACGTCATTCGGACAGCTGACAATCAAGGCAGCCTGCGTATTTTTAGGCTCAAAACGGTACTGGCGACCAAGTTTGGCGGCCCGAACGATCTGTCCTTGAATGATGGCGCGAATCAGATTTTGATCATCCTGATTCTGCCCGCCCCAAAGATTCAAGGCTGTCTGTAGCGTTTCAGCCACTCGCTCGCACGTCAGATTGGTTACCGTCTGGCGGCCAACGAACAAGACCGTCTCCTCACTGTTTGGCAAGCGCCAATGCGTAATCTTCATACCATCAGATGTAGTTACCGGCAGCTCGCCATTCATATTAATTTTTTCAACCACGTTCAAGAGACTTTCCCAGTTGACAACCGCTTCTTTAGGCCAATTTTCACGATACACGATCTCGCCTTGGTCATCGATAACTGCCAATGAAGCCTGTATCTGTTCGGCCAAAAGCTTTAGGACCTCGCCAACGCTGCGCCGATATTCCGGCATTGCCGAAACGCGACCGATAATTGTCGGTGCAAAGCTGGGATGACGCATCCGATCTTGGAAAATCGCAAACATGATTTCAGAGATAACGGCACTATAGGTCATGTTCTTTTGCGTTTCCTGGGCAAAAATCATCAAGAAGTTGAGACGATCAGCCGTTTCCTTGATTTCAGCAGGGAGACTTGGTACCCGCTCACCAACATAATAAATTACCACGCCAACACAACCAGTTTTGGCCAGCTGTTCGATTTTAGTGCAATCCGTTACCAGATCATAGTTGTCTTGTTCAATTGAGGTCAGCAGCAGCTGTTCATTAGCCGAATTTTCCGGCTGATAGAGTTCTCGTTGGGCCACCGACGTCGCTGTAAAGTCGATTACCGATACTGTTGAAACTATTCGATCCAGCCCTGCTTCGCCTGCTGCGATGTGTGATCGCGACAGGGTTGGCAGTTTCAATAGGTCGCGAACCCGGACACTCATATTCTCCACTCCCAATTCTAAATTAAAAAAATATTAGAATTATGATACCATATTCTAAATAAATCCGCAATTTCTCATTTAATAATAAAAAAAAGACCGTTAATTGTCAATTTAACCAGACAAGTACGATCTTTAACATTATCGTTAATTTTTAAAACTGTGAACCGGTGCCGGAATCGTGCCGCCGCGACTGATCATGGCTGCTGAAGAGGCATGACTGACATCCATGATTGGCGCATAGCCCAGCAGACCACCAAATTCAACCGTATCGCCAACCTTTTTGCCAGGAACCGGAATGACTCGGACCGCCGTCGTTTTGGCATTGATCATCCCAATTGCGGCTTCATCGGCAATCATCCCGCTGATAGTTGAAGCTTCGATATCACCCGGTACCGCAATCATATCAAGCCCGACCGAGCAGACCGCCGTCATGGCCTCTAGCTTGAAAACGTTCAAGTAGCCAGCATTCACGGCTTTGATCATCCCAGCATCTTCAGAAACCGGAATGAAAGCGCCGGAAAGTCCGCCGACATGACTGCAGGCCATAATGCCGCCTTTTTTAACAGCATCGTTAAGCATTGCCAAAGCTGCAGTCGTTCCATGCGCGCCAACGCTTGAAAGCCCGATTTCTTCCAAGATTTCGGCAATTGAGTCGCCAATCGCTGCCGTGGGGGCCAATGAAAGGTCAACAATTCCAAATTTGGCGCCTAGACGCTTGGCCGCCGTGGTACCAACCAATTGCCCCATCCGAGTAACCTTAAAGGCCGTCTTTTTGATGGTTTCGGCTACGACGTCCATTGATTCGCCCTTAACCTTTTCAAGGGCTGCCTTGACAACCCCTGGACCCGAGACTCCACAGTTGATGACGACATCCGATTCGCCAACGCCATGAAAGCCCCTGCCATAAACGGATTATCTTCGACCGCGTTGCAGAAGATCACCATCTTGGCATTGTTCATGTAGTCCAGTTCGGAAGCTTCTTTAACGACTTCCCCCATTTCCTTGACGGCATCCATGTTGATCCCCGTTCTTGTGGAGCCAACATTAACGGATGCACAGACCAGGTCAGTCTGCGTCAAGGCTTCAGGCAGCGACTTGATTAGCGTCTTGTCGCCATTTTGGTAGCCCTTTTGAACCAGTGCTGAATAGCCGCCGATAAAATCAACGCCTACCGTTTTGGCAGCTCGATCCAAAGCCAAGGCATACTTGACATAGTCGTGATCACCAGAGGCCGCGGCAATCAATGAAATCGGCGTCACCGTGATACGCTTGTTGGCAACTGGAATTCCGAATTCAGTTTCGATTTCCTCGCCAACCCGCACCAGATCCTTGGCCTTTTTCGTAATCTTGTCGTAAATCTTTTGACAGGCCCGATCACTGTCGCTGTCGATACAATCAAGCAGCGAGATCCCCATCGTAATCGTTCGCAGATCAAGTTTTTCCTCAGAGACCATGCGAACCGTTTCCATAATCTTTTCAGTTTCCAAAACAGGCCTCCTATAGCTGGTGCATAGCGTCATACATTTCTTGGTTGCGAATGTTGATGTCGACGCCCAGTTTGGTGCCTAAAGCATCCAGTTCTTGGGTCAGCTTTTCAAAATCAGCAGCAGCAGCATCTACATCGACCATCATCATCATCGTAAAGTATCCATCCATAATGGTTTGAGAGACGTCTACGATATTAATGTCATTTTGAGCCAGATAGCTGCTGACCCCTGCAATGATCCCAGTTTTATCCTTGCCAATCGTGGTTAAAATCGCCCGCATAATGTTCCTCCTAAAATCTGCTTAGAAAATGATTATATTTATCTTAACATATTGAACGAACATTTTTAACCATTCAATCATTAATCGAAGTGAATTTTAATGATTTTTAATAGCGTTCCGATATTTCAGACGTTTAAATCAGAAAAAACACGAATATTGTTGCTATGAAAGACTACTCACCTTTAAAACGGCGAAACGCTTGGCCAAACCGCAGCTTGAACCTAGCCAATAGCTTGGGATCCAGCTGCATTGTTGAAATCAGCGGACTGGCTGGATCATCAGCATCTAAGGGCGCCATAATGCCGGTAGTCAATGGCCAAAAAAGCGCAATCTCATCGGGCAGATTCGGATCATCGGGATGGCTGGCCACGTACTCATCGAAAAACAGCGCGATTTGCTGCGTCTGCTCCATAAAATCATACATAGCGGATTCAACTGCCCGCTGCTCGGCATTCTGACGATAGATCACCGCACTGCGCTCCCAGTCATAAAGTCCTGATTTGGTAATCTCATTGAATAAAACAGCCAGCCCGGCCATAAAATCAGTATCATCATCGATTGCTACGCGCATCCCCAAAATCTCAGCATAGGAGAGCTCCGCTACGCCAATCATCTCTTCATCTGCAACCGGATTATAGATCGTGATCGTCCAGCGAGAATCAAACTGATCCGGCTTGGCACTATAATCAACCTTTAAAATCTCATCACTGGCAACCGGCTCTTGATTGATCAGTTCCGCAATCACGCAGCGCGCCATAAAAATACCAATCAAAGTTGCACTGTCAGGCAGCGGCAAGCTCGTGTAGTCCGCCAGATCATCCTGCAGGTCCAGCAGTTCGTTTTGATATTTGCGAATCATGGCAGCCTGCTGTTCGGAAGTTAAAAAATCGTTTCCCCATTTACGACCCAATTCATATAAGTAGACATCACTGTTAAGCATTCGAATGATGTCTTGCCAAGTTATCGTTTTCAAAGCTTTCACCATTTTCTTTTCCTAATTCTGGATTGGTATTTCATTTTAACACGTTTCTCAATTGCGAACAAATGTTTGAGAAGTAAAAAAACCAGACCGCTCTTTTCGATCTGGTTTGAATTTAATAGTTTTATCGCTGATAGACAACCTTACCATCAACCAGCGTCAGATCAGCCGTGCCATAGACCTGCTCACCGGTAAACGGATTGTTGACGCCTTTGGAAAGATAATCAGCTTCATTAAGCGTTCGCTGCGTGGTCAAGTCGAAAATCACGATATCGGCTGGCTTGCCCGGTTCCAGATGCCCAGCTTCATGCAGACCAAAAATGTCAGCTGGGTTGGTGCTCATCCAGTTCAGCAGCTGTTCCAAGGTGCAGATGCCGCCCTTGACGAATTTGGTATACATCATCGGAAAAGCCGTCTCACTGCCAGTAATACCGTTAGCTGCCCCCCGCATGTCATCTTTTGGCTTTTCAGCTTGTGAATGTGGGGCATGGTCAGTCGCAATCATGTCAACCGTACCATCAAGCAGTCCCTCAATCAGCGCCTGCCGATCATCTTCATGACGCAGCGGCGGATTCATCTTGTAATATGAGTTATTGGCCGGGATGTCTTGATCAGCCAGCAACAGATGATGTGGTGATGCCTCACAGGTTACGTTGACGCCCTGTGACTTGGCAAACCGTACCATCGCAACGCTTTCCTTGGTAGAAACGTGACAGATATGGTAGTGAACCCCCGTCGCGTTGGCTAAGACCAGATCCCGAGCCACCTGAGCCGATTCCGAAACGCTGGGTGCACCCGGCAGTCCCAGTTCTTCAGCTCGTTTGCCAGCATTCATGATCCCGCCAAACAGCAGCGAATCATCTTCAACATGCGCCGCCAGGATCATCTTTTCTTTGGCAATGCCTTCCATGGCTTGATACATGGTGCCAGCCGTCTGGACACCGCTGCCATCGTTGCTGAAGGCATAAGCGCCTGCCTGCTTGAGACCATGAAAGTCAACCAGTTCCTCACTGGTCCGTCCATGCGTGATTGCACCATATTGAAAAATGTGGACGACCCCTTCTTTTTGATTCAAAGAAGTCTGTGCTTGCATGCGTGCTGGCGTGTCCGGTACCGGATCAACGTTTGGCATGGCGCCAACCGTGGTAAAACCGCCATGAGCAGCTGCCTTGCTGCCGGCTTCGATCGTTTCCTTATAGGTTTGGCCCGGTTCTCTGAAATGCACGTGAACGTCAACCAGTCCTGGTGCTACTAATTTATTGGTGGCATCAATCGTTTCATCGGCGGCCGGCAGATCGTTGCCAATTGCCTGAATTTTGTCATCAGCAATCCGGACATCCGTTTTAACCAATTGGCCGTTTACAAAGACCGTACCACCCTTGATCAGTTTTGTCGTCATCTTATTCCAAACCACCCAACTTACGACCGCGCAGAACTGCTTCAATCATTGCCATCCGCATGAAGACCCCGTTTTGCATCTGACGGAAGAAGACGGATTTAGGTGCTTCAACCAGTTCACTGGCCAGTTCAACGCCACGGTTGATTGGGCCTGGGTGCATGATGATGGCATTGTCTTTCATCTTATTGTAGCGATCTTGGTTCATGCCGTACTTTTCATGGTAGGCTTCTTTGCTGAAGTCCTTTTCGTGAGCATCATCATTGGAAAGCCGTTCATGTTGAACCCGCAGCAGCATGATGGCATCCATCTCGCCAACCAGTTCGTCAACCGGCTTGTATTGACCATACTGCGTAAAGTCTTCATTAAACCAGTATTCTGGACCAGAGAAGTAGACTTCAGCCCCCAGCTTATTGAGTAGCTGAGCATTGCTGCGGGCAACGCGGGAGTGGCTGATGTCACCGATAATGGCAATCTTCAGGCCCTTAAAGGTACCAAACTGTTCATGGATCGTCATCACGTCCAGCAGACATTGTGATGGGTGTTGGCCCGAACCATCACCGGCATTAACGATTCCAATGTTGGCCTGTTCGCCTTCCTTGGTGTCGATAAGTGGCTGATAGTAGTTGTTTTCACTGTGACGAATAACCGCCAGATCAATTCCCAGCGCCGTCATCGTCAACATCGTGTCGTACAGCGTCTCACCCTTCTTAACTGAAGAATGCGTCGGATCAAATGGAATCTCCGTCAAGCCCAGCTTACGTTCAGCCACGGCAAAGCTGGTATGCGTCCGAGTAGAGTTTTCAAAGAAGCCGTTAACGACATAGACCGGTTTGTTCAGCTTTGGCACGGCACCACCACGCTTGAAGTATTCAGCACGAGCAATCAAAGCGTTGACTTCATCAGCCGACAGATCTTCTACGCTGACAAAGTTTTCTAAGCGGACAAGGTTCATAGGTTCTAACATTTGAAAAAATCCTTCCTTAAATTCACGAGTAACCGTTTGGACGCTCACTGTCGTCCTTTAAATGGCGGATCAAAAATCCTCCTTTGTGAATTTGCCCTTAAAAAAACGCCACCCTTACTTGAGGGCAGCGTTCAACGAAAACAGCATTCACCATGCCGCAATTTAATTCGTTTCCTTGCTAGCCTCTCTGGACTAAACTTAAAGGACATTCATTCATCGCAAATAAAGATACTCGCTGTTGGTCACTTTGTCAATTGCGTTTTTTTAGTAAATCGTTATGAAAATTCAGCTTTCTCGTCACCAAATGCCTTTATTTCAGCGATTACGACCAATTTTCAAAAAAATTAAAAGCAACGGCCAACTGGTACTGACTGTTTCACTAATCGCTTTATCATCTTTTTTTAATATTTTTCAGCATTTAACTGTACTTTTTCTGATTAAGTATGATAAGTTCATTCTAATAAGATTTTTGCAAATGGGGGATTTTTCTAATGAAACCAAAAATTGCGATTCCAGCCGCAACCTTGACTGAAGCCACCAACGTTATCAACGAGCGCAATGCTCCATTTGCGCCGCGGCCGATTATTGAAGCCGTTGTTAAATCAGGGGGCGTGCCGATTATTTTTCCAAGCGTGCAGCCCGACTTAGCGCCTGAATATCTCGAGACTTTTGATGGGATTGTCTTTGCTGGCGGGGCCGATGTTGATCCAACATTTTACGGTCAAGAGCCACACATGAATCTGGGAATGACCTACCGTAAACGGGACCTGTTTGAGATTGCACTGCTCAAGGGGGCGGTTCAGTCCGGCAAGGCCATTTTAGGAATCTGCCGCGGTATGCAGCTGATCAACATTGGGCTGGGTGGAACCGTGTATCAAGACCTTTCTGAGAATCCAGACGCTCATTTAAAACATGTTCAAGGTGCCCCAGGCAATCTGCCTTCGCATCATATTGACGTTGACCTGGACAGTCGCCTCTACAAGCTGATCGGCAAGCATCCTTATATCAATTCGCGACACTACCAGGCCATTGATCGGGTAGCGCCTTCGCTTAAGGTCGCTGCCCGCGCGCAGGATCTAGTCATTGAAGCCCTAGAATCGAGTGACAGTGATCAGATTCTGGCCGTGCAGTGGCATCCTGAAAATATGTACAAGCATTACCGCGAATCACAGGCCTTGTTTGGCGACTTTATCCGCCGCTCAGCCAAGGTTGCAGCCAAGCGTCATCATACCGATAATCAAAACAACTAGCATAAAAACGACACTGCATAAGCTTCAAGCTGGCAGTGCCGTTTTTTATGTCTAATCTTAAATTCGTCTATTTATCAAGTTCTCGCTTCAGCTCATCGGCATTTGGAATATGATCACCGGCAAATCCCTGGAACGGATGCAGCGATTCCATGGCCGCTTCTTGATAGCGACGCGCCCGGCGCAGTGCATAGCTTTCTAAAGAACCGTTTTCGATGTAGTTCATCAGCTTAGCGCTTGGTGTGGTTTTAGGATTGATAACCCGGTCTTCCAGATCCTCCAAAATCTCGGAAAATTCTGGTCCCAGTTGAATCTGGTTGGCATAGCGCTCCAGACTCTTGATCATTGCCAAAGCCTTGTTTTGATAATGGCAAGGTTCAGTTGGCAGTTCTTTAGCCACCACATCATTCATCTCGTCGGCATTATCCAGGACTCGATTAACCTCTGCAAGCGGCAAGGCTGGGTGCATAATAAAATAACTGGCCAGCAGACGAATAAAACGCAGCGTATCCGTTCTGACACCAACTGAACTGCTGGGATCCAGATAAAACGCAGCGTATCCGTTCTGACACCAACTGAACTGCTGGGATCCAGATCCAGCATGCGCAGCTCAATATATTCCACCCCAGTCTTGGGCAGCTCTTTTAGGTTGGCATTGCCCTTGAACCGCACGCTGCCATGAAATTCATAATCTGAAGTCAAAATTCCCTGCTTAACCCCGTCTTCAATTCGATCAACATAGCTTTGAACATCAGTATAGTCACCTTTAAATTTGGTTCCAAAACCATATGAACTTTGGCGAATGCTGCGGACTGGATGATCAAATCCCTGCCCTTTTTCAAAATAATTAGCCTCGGCAATCGGGCTGGCACCAAACAGGTAAGTAATAAACCAGCGATAGCGAACGAATCCTTGGGCTAACACCGCGTACAAATAGTTGCGAACTGCTTTTTCGTCCTTAAACTTATCGGGAAAGCCTGCTTTGACCAGATCGATAATATGCTGATCAATGCTTAGATTAATGTGTACTCCACACGGCGTCCCTTCTGAATAGCTGTGACGCTTGGTCCACTCTTTCAAATACGCCTCTTTTTTGGGCCCCATCTTTGCCAAACGCAGCTGTGATTTATCAGCTGGCAGCTTAGGCGGCATTGACAGTGGCCAGAGCAGTTCACCAGGAGCCAGGGCCGCACGCAGAGCATTATTGATTTTATAAAGATAATGCATTGCATCCAATGAGTGGCTGGCAGCCGGTGTTACCATTTCAGGCATCGTCTCCAAATAGTCATTGGTCGCCAAGGATTGGTCTTTTCATCGCCAATCGCGGCCGGATACGGTTCTTGACTGACATTGCCGGTTTCATCCACGCGCTGCATCTCGACTTCCAATCCCATTGTAAAATCAGAAGTCTTAGCAACGGCCTCATTATTAAAAATGAGTTCACCAATTTGACTGAACATAATTAGAATTCCTCTCTTAAATTAAAAATTTCTAATATTATACAATCAACCTTCTTAATTTTACAAGCAATAATTAGTCACTTGATTAACTGTAAAGGGCGGTTATAAAATGTAGGAAATCGGCGGTTTAAAATTGTCGGTTTTC
>ENA-ORUR01000328-ORUR01000328.1-human-gut-metagenome-genome-assembly--contig:-NODE-328-length-27889-cov-5.64098_pt1 | contig 27889 bp, 25 predicted proteins | sample MGYA00242086_ERZ509223 | MGnify/ENA primary metagenome ERZ509223 (study PRJEB26280, sample SAMEA2338820) | human gut metagenome | biome: human gut; feature: human-associated habitat; material: faeces... | reverse complement strand
ATATATACTAAATATATCATAGAACAAAAGAAAAAGCACTAACGTGCTTTAAGAGAGCGATTCATCCCCTACTTATAGAAGTGGGGGTATTCTCGCAAATTTATGGATAAAATTAAAGAACAAATAGCAACAGGTTTAACCGAATTATTGGATCAAGCTCAGTTAGAAAAAGATGACCTCGTAGTGTTAGGTCTTTCAACTAGTGAAGTCCATGGCGGAATAATCGGAAAGGACTCTAACATTGAGATTGCCTGGGCGATTGTTTCGACAGTTGTTAATATCTTACGAAAACACCAACTCCATTTAGCAGTCCAAAGTTGCGAGTACCTTAATCGGGCACTTGTTGTCGAACGAAATGTAGCTAAGGAGCGCGGCTTTGAACAAGTTACTGTCTTCCCTTCGCTCCATGCAGGTGGTGCAGGACAAATTGCTGCTTTTGAAAACTTTAACGATTCGATTGAAATTGAACACATTACTGCTGAAGCCGGCATGGACATCGGTGATACCTCGATTGGCATTCATGTTAAGTTTATCCAAGTTCCAGTTCGCACTTCGATAAAACAAATCGGACTGGCTCACACGACTTATCTCCGCAACCGACCAAAATTGATTGGTGGTGCGCGCGCAAAATACGAATGGGATCCGTTTGACAATAAATAATTTTAATTATGAGGCTGCGAGAAAACTTTTTCAACAGCCTCTTTTTTTATACGAATCTTGTTACGATATCGTGGAAATCCTTGTAGACTAGCTTTGCATTGTAGCCATCCTTGCGGGAGTGGGACTAAAAACTCGCAAGCAAGTTTAATTCTATTCCCTTTTTCGTTCAATTATTTAACTTTCCGATTACCCAATTCCCAAAAAGCGAGGGCCGAGGCAGCCGCCACATTTAAGGAATCAACGCCTGTAGCCATCGGGATCTTAATTGTAAAATCACTCTGCGTAATTGTATTTTCTCTTAATCCCGGCCCCTCTGAACCAAGGATAATGGCTAATCTATCCACCTTAGCTAACTGAGGATCATCAATATCAACCGTGTTATGACGGAGCGCCATCGCGGCTGTTTTGTAGCCAGCTCGATGAAGAAGATCAACTCCTTCTGACTGCCAAACTTTAGCATCAACATAGGTCCACGGTACTTGAAAAACCGTTCCCATAGCTACCCGTGAGGCCCGGCGATAAAGGGGATCAGCTGAGTCGCTCGTTACAATTACCCCATCAATTCCGAGAGCTGCGGCTGAGCGAAAAATCGCCCCAATGTTGGTGGGATTAACAACACTTTCCAGGATTGCGATACGCGGATGGTCACTGGGCATAGTAGCCAAAAAATTATTTAGACTTGGCCGTTCGACGCGGTGCATAGCTGCTAATGCTCCTCGTAAAAGATTATAACCACCACCAGCCAACTGCCGAAGTAATTTACTATTAACTACATAAATTGGTGTTTGTTCTAATCCCCTAGTTTGGTTAATTGCCATCTCATGATCCAAATCAGCCAAGTCGCGCTCTAGTTCCTTTTCTTCTATTAAAAGAGATGCTGGCCGATAACCTGCTCGTAAAGCTCGTTCAATCACTTTGGGACTTTCCGCAATAAATAAACCCGGATTAGGTTCAAGAGCATGAAAAAGTTGTGCTTCATTAAGTCGCATATAAGGATCTAAATCTGATCCTGTAAGATCTGTAAGAAAAATTAAATTATGCATATTGAATTTACCTTATCTTAAAAACTGAATTAGTTTAGTATACTCTTATTTTCGACCTTTTTCATGACGGTTATTTTATAACGAGTTTCGTTTGCCGATTAGTAATAAAATCACGTTGAATCAAAAGAGAAACAATCATTGCTAAAGCATCAATAATTATGAAAACAATTAAGGTGACATAGTAATTGTGGAGAACTTGGTGTGTGTAAGAAAGAAGAAGGGGTCCCACCATCCCAGCAATTGCCCAGGCAGTTAAGATATAGCCATGAATAGCTCCAAGTTCTTTTGTCCCAAAAACGTCACCGAGATATGCCGGAATCACAGAGAATCCCGCCCCATAACAAGACATTAATAAGCACAACGCTAATGCAAAGATAAATGGCGCCTTAAATAAAAGAAGAACAAAGAGCATCACAATATCAAGAACAAAAATCAAACTATAGGTAAGTGGCCGGCCAATAAAATCTGATAAAGTTGCCCAAGCTAGACGACCAAAACCATTAAATAGACCAATGATACCAACCATTACGGCAGCCGCACTCGCTGTCATTGTCGTCATGTCCTGGGCCATTGGTGAAGCAGCTGAAACTAACCCAATTCCGGTAGTGATATTAATAAAAAACATAAACCATAGGAAGGCAAATGTCCGTGTCCGCAAAGCCTGATTAGCAGTTAATTCGCGACCAGTCAAACTTATCCGTTCAGCATTCTTAGCAATCGCTGGAGGGAGTTCATGTGATCGTGGCTTCTTGATAAATTGGGCAGCAACCAGCATTACAACAAAATAAAAGCCTCCGAGAATGTAGAAGGTATTTACAACGCCAACGTTCGCCATTAAACTTTGCGCAATTGGCCCCGTAAGCATCGCTGCAAAACCAAAGCCCATAATTGCTAAACCAGTAGCTAGTCCCCGCTTATCGGGAAACCAACGCACGATAGTAGAAACTGGGGTTACATATCCTGACCCTAATCCTAAGCCACCTATTACTCCATATGCGACATATAATAACCATAATTGATGAGACTGAATCGCTAATCCCGTTAAGGCAATCCCACTCCCATAGCAAATACTTGAAATAGTTCCAGTAACTGTTGGCCCAAATTTTTCTACTAAACGCCCCATAAAGGCAGCTGACATCCCCAAGCAAAAGATAGCTAAGCTAAATGCAAACGATACTGAAGTTTCCTTCCAGCCTGTATATCCAGAGATTGGTTTGGTAAACACACTCCATGCATAGACACTACCAATCATCAAATGCAAAATTACTCCTGCAATAGCTACTCCATAACGATTTCTTGTTTTCGGCATCTTCACTACTCCTTCTCTACATAATTTACGAACTTTTTCATAAATTAAGCTCTATAAGTTCGTCTATTTAAAAATATCATAGAGCAACTAACTTATCAATAAGAAAAAAACGAACAATCTAATTTAGCGATAGCATTTATTACTGCTTGAAACTTACCTTTAATAGCAAAAAACACCCAGCTTTTACACTGGATGTTTCCCATTGGCAAATATGTTGTTTTTAATTGAGTTGACTTAGTTTTAAAACTACCAAAGTACCATCATATCGCAGTTCCAACTCTAAGTTACATTATATAATTCTATTCGTGCTTAATGAATTAATCGCAATCAAATCTCAACTAAAAGTGTTGTTTGATGCCAATGGGAAAATCTTAAATGACGTGCAATGTTTAGTTGTAAACGATGAGTTAATCGTGCAAGACATAAATGGTGATCGCTTTAAATATAGTACGAAGGAGCCTGGAACCCTAAGGATCCAAAAAGCACTTTTCAACCAGAAGCGTACTATAATTGAAAATTGCCTTTATGGCGTTGATATAAATCCTAACTCTGTAAATATCTGCCGATTGCGTCTCTGGATCGAGCTCTTAAAAGATGCCTATTATTCAGAAACCGGTAGCTTAACTACTCTACCTAACATTGACATCAACATTAAAGTCGGTGATAGTTTAATCCGTCGCTTTGATTTAAACGCTCACTTCGATATGCGGAGAAATAACTTTAAAGACTATTTGTCATTAGTTAAGAAGTACAAGAACACTAGTAACAAAACTGTTAAGGCTGATATTAACAAAGAAATTCAAAACATAAAGAATGAATTCTTTGGCAGTTTTAAAACCCCTGCTGGAGAGAGGCTTGACCGTGCGCAAGCTAGAATGAATAAAGTTGGACAGGGCAATTTATTCCACGAAACCAACCTTGAAGAATTTAAAGAATTAAAAGCCAAGGCTAAAAAGGCTCAGGAAGCATACGAAAAAGCAAAAAACAGTCCAGTATTTAATCATAGCATGGAATGGCGAATGGAATTTCCAGAAGTCTTAGATAGTAATGGTGATTTTGTGGACTGGGATCTTGTAATTGCTAATCCGCCATACATCTTTGCAAGAAACCAGTCTTTTGATGATTACACGAAGCAATACTATTTAAGTCATTACACAGTTGATGAGTATCAGGCAAATACCTATACCTTGTTTATGGAGCTTGGATACAATTTGCTAAAACAAGGCAGTACTTTTGCTTGCATCATCCCGAACAATATGCTGACTATTCATAGTAATCAGAAAATACGTGACTTCCTAATTAACAAAACGGGGCAACTTGAGATTATTAACTCCATGGACAAGCTTTTTACCGACGCCAATGTTGATAATTGCTTGGTATTCTTAAAAAAAGAATGTCCAGATACCATTACTGTGGGAGAGTTAGATCATGGAGAATACAAATTATTTGGCACTGTCCCTAGTGATTTCTTTGGGAACGAAAAACCTATCTTTAGTATTTCTATGGTGAAATACAAGGCTACCATAGATGCTTTTTTGAAGATGAACTTAAGTAAAGCTCTTAGTAACTATGCTGATGTAAAAACGGGAATAAAAGCATATCAGGTAGGCAAGGGTCTTTCCAAGTTGCACCCAGGTTCCAAAAATGACTAAAGAAGATAGAGTCGGTCGCGTGTATCATAGTAAAACTAAAATTGACAGTTATTATTTACCGTATATAAACGGCAATAATGTTCAACGATATTATTTAAAACCAAGTACAGAATATATACAGTAAACCGATGGACTAGCAGAACCACGTAGATCAACCAATTTTACAGAACCCAGAATCTTAGTGCGCCAAATACCAAATAAAAATGAATACGCAATTGATGGAGCGTTTGCTGATACAACCATCATCAATGATATTAATTCGATGATAGTTGAAAATACTAAGGGCATTGACATCCTTGCTATCCTTGGAATTCTTAACTCCAAGCCAATAACTTTATGGTTTCTAATGAAATTTGATAAGTTTCAGCGTAGACTTTTTCCTCAGTTTAAGGTTAATGAATTGGCACAATTTCCTATTCCAGAGTTGACCGATGATGCCGAGAAAGAACTCTCTACATTGGTATCTGAAGCAATGGATAAAAGAAAACACGGGCAAAATATTTCCAAAGAGAATGACCGCATAGATGAACTGGTAATGAGTGCTTTCAATTTAGACGAAAGCGAAAAACAGTCCATTAGAGACTTCAAGTTTTGACCAGGTAAAACCAATATTTTATAAAGATATGATTATTAATCCTGTATTCAGAAATTTGGAATAATAATAAAATTTAAATGGATTGTCAGTTTACCTTAAAAAAGCAAATGTGCGGTAAGAATTTAGGGAGTCCAAGGGACCGTCAACTTTTAAAAGTAAGCGGTTTCCAATAATTTTGTGCAAGCGGTTGCAATAAGCGGCCGATAGCAGTACTATGTAAGCGTAATCATTATAGACTTATTAATTATCGATGGAGGTACTATTATATGAGCGAGAAAAAGTTAAATAAAAATTTGCCGTCCCTCGCGTTTTCAGTATTAATGCTGATGACGTTTGGGAACCTGGGGACTTCGATGGCCTTTGCTTTGCAGAGTGCTAACATGGGGCGGATCTTCCAAACCCTGGGGGCGGACCCAACCAAGCTAGGATGGTTTTTCATCCTGCCGCCATTAGCAGGGATGGTTGTTCAACCACTGGTCGGCTACTTTTCCGATCGGACCTGGATTCCTAAAATTGGGCGGCGGCTCCCTTACTTGATTTTAGGGACGATTGTGGCTGTCATTGTGATGTGCCTGTTGCCGAATTCCGGCTCGTTTGGTTTCAAGACTTCGACTGCGCTATGGTTCGGCGCGGTAGCCATCCTATTTATGGACCTGTCTTCGAATATGTCGATGCAGCCATTCAAGATGATGATTTCTGACATGGTAAACGATGAACAAAAGGACCAGGCTTGGTCATGGCAGACGATTTGGGGAAACATCGGGTCCGTTGCCGCTGACCTCTTCCCGTTTTTCTTGACCTGGATTGGGGTTAAGAATATTGCAGCTAAGGGTGAATTACCAGATTCTGTTAAGTGGTCATTCTATATTGGAGCTGCGATTTTAGTTGTTTCATCAATCTTTACTATTTGGAAAGTTGACGAATATGACCCAGAGACTTATGCCAAGTACCACGGCTTAGACCAAAATGCTAATATTAGTGAAAACTTCTTCACAATTGTTAAACACGCGCCCAAGGTTTTCTGGACGCTGGGAATTGTTGAATTCTTCTCTTGGGCTGGTTTCCAATACCTGTGGACTTATGGTGCAGGGACGGTGGCCCAAAACATCTGGCACACTACGAATGCTTCTAGCGCTGCTTACCAAGCTGCCGGAAACTGGTTTGGTGTCCTGTCTGCTGTTGAAGTCGGGGTAGCAATTATTTACGGATTGGTTTTGCAAAAGCTGAATGACCGAATTCGGAAACCTGCCTACGCCTTAGGAATGGTCCTGGGTGCCCTCGGCTTCTGGGGCTTATCTGTTGCGCCGACTAAGCTATTATCGTTCGTTGCTTTTATTGGTATCGGGATGTGCTGGGTTACGATCAACTCCATCCCGTTCACTATCCTGACGAATGCCCTGGATGGTAAGCATGATGGTACTTACATGGGGTTATTCAACTGCTGGATCTGCTTCCCACAGATTGTTGCTTCTGTTTGCTCCTTTGCTCTTTATCCGTTATTGGGCAACTACATTCCACACATGCTGGTCGTATCTGCTGTCCTAGCACTGATTGGGGCATTTGCGGTTTACGTTGTCAAGGAAACCTCTGTTGAAAAAGGAGATATTGAATAATGAATCTTGCTGCTATCTACCACCGGCCGGAAAGCGAAATGGCCTTTCTTTATGACTCTCAGACGATGCATATCCGTTTACGGACTGCTAAAGATGACGTAAAAGCGGTCCAGCTGTTGCACGGTGACCCTTACAGTCTTCGCAGCCTGGCGGGAATTAAACCGCCATTTTATACCAAACCGACGCCGATGAAGAAAATCTTGTCAGATGACCTCTATGATTATTGGCAGATTGCGGTTACCGAGCCGAAAAAGCGCTTGGCGTATGCCTTTGACATCACTGGCACTGATGGGACGAGGACGGTTTATACCGACCGGGGCTACCTTCAGCCAGATGACCACGCGGCCTTGAATGATTTAAATACCTACTTTCGGATGCCCTTCTTCCAAGAGATTGATATGTTTCACGCTCCAGAATGGGTAAAGAAAACGGTTTGGTACCAGATTTTCCCCGAGCGCTTTGCCAATGGTGATCAGTCCAACGACCCTGCTGGTACTAAAAAATGGAATGCCAATGACCATCCTGGTCGTCAGGATTTCTATGGCGGTGACTTGCAGGGTGTACTGGACCACCTTGACCACCTTCAAGCATTGGGTGTCAATGGGATCTACTTTAACCCGCTTTTTAAAGCCCCTTCTAACCATAAGTATGATACAGAAGACTATTACCAGATTGACCCTCACTTTGGTGACGCCGCCTTATTTAAGGAAGTGGTTGCCCAGGCTCACAAGCGGGGGATTAAGGTAATGCTAGATGCCGTCTTTAACCATATTGGTGATAAGTCGCCGCAGTGGCAGGACGTCCTTAAAAACGGCCAAAACTCGAAATATGCTGATTGGTTCCATGTTAATAAGTTCCCAGCAACTTACACGCCGACCAAGAACTTTGAATTTACCCCAGATGCAACTTACGATACCTTTGATTACACACCGCATATGCCGAAACTCAATACAGCTAACCCAGCAGTGCAGGATTACTTGTTGGGAATTGCCAAATATTGGATTGAGGAATTTGATATTGATGCTTGGCGGCTGGATGTAGCCAATGAAATTGACCACCACTTCTGGAAGAGGTTCCACCAGGAGACAACGGCCCTCAAACCAGATTTTTATATCCTAGGTGAGATTTGGCATACCTCGCAGGCGTGGCTGAACGGGGACGAATTTAGCGGAGTAATGAACTACAGCTACACCGGTGCTATTTTGGACCACTTCATCAACCACCGGCTTAGTGCGGAACGAATGATTGATCAGCTTAGCAACCAGCTGATGAAGTACCGTGACCAGACTAATCAGATGATGTTTAATGTCTTGGATTCTCATGATACAGCGCGAATTATGACTCAGGCCCACGATAACCGGGACCTAGTCAAGCAAACTTTTGCCTTTACATTCTTGCAGCCTGGAACACCGTCAATTTACTATGGCACCGAGTACGGCATGGATGGAGACAATGATCCGGACTGTCGGAAGCCAATGAACTGGGCGCCAGACGATGATGCTCAAGAAATGCTTGCATATTTTAAGAAGCTAGTCGCATTGCGTCGTGACTATGCTGACCTAATTGCAGGCGGGACAATTGCATTTAATGTCCTGCCAATCGGGGTGGTGGAAGTTTCCCGTACAGGTGCTGGGAAAGTGCTTAAAGGACTCTTTAACACCACGGGCGCACCAGCGGAGTTAGCAACCAGGGGCCAACTGCTTCTTAGTCAGGGAATGCAGGGGCACCAGCTGGCTCCAGACGGTTTTGCGATAACAATTGAATAACGAGTAGCGGGATGACTGGACAGCCAGCCGCTGCATTCTTATCATTAAAATAGCAAAGAGGTCGGGTTATTTCCCGGCCTCTTTTTAGTTATTTAAATTAATTTGATAACATAAGTAGGCGTACAATACACCTTAGGGTTGACACTTGAAATACTAAAAGTGTCTCAACCCTAAGGGGTATTGTACGTTAGCAACTTAGCCAACTATCGAGCTTCTTCTGTTTTGAGATGATCATCTCAATTAATTATTAGCGACATAGTCATCAAGTTCTTTGAGGTAAAGAGCCTTTTGTTCATCCGAAATCCAACTAGTTTCAAAAGAGTTTCGCGCTAACGTGATTACTTGGTCACGACTCAAATTGAACTTAGTAGCGATTGCGTAATAGTTATCACCAATGTAGCCACCAAAGTATGCTGGGTCATCGGAGTGAATGGAAACCTTCACACCCTTACTCAGTAGTTCAATAACTTCCTTCCCCTTCATTTCAGGGCTAACAAACGAGTTTGAAAGTGGACACGAGGTGAAGCCAATCTTGTTCTTAGCTGCAAAGTCAACCAAGTCCGGATCTTCAACAACATTAGTTCCATGGTCAACTCGTTCTACACCGATAACTTCAAGTAATTCACGAATATGTTCAATCGAGTCCTTTTGGTCAATATCAGCATGGGCTGTTAAGTGGAAACCTTCTGCACTGGCTTTGGTGAATTGGTTAAAGAACTTCATTGGTGGATTATTATGTTCATCAGAATCTAGTCCAACCCCAAGAATCTTATCCTTATACTTCAAGGCTTCCTCTAGCGTTTCGCGTGCGGAGTCGCGAGAAAAGTCACGTAAGAAGCACATAATTAAGCGTGCATCAATATTCAGCGCCCGTGCATCGACCGTTGCCTTGTATAAGCCATCAATGACCGTCTTGAATGCAATTCCTCGTGAAGTATGAGCCTGTGGGTCAAAGAAGATTTCAACGTGCCGAACATTATTCTTTGCTGCTCGATGGAGGTAGTCCATTGCTAAGTCATAGAAATCTTGTTCAGTTTGTAAAACATTCATTGCCGGATAGTAAACAGCTAAGAAGGAAGCCAAATCATCATATTGATATGATTGGCGAACTTCTTCAATTGTTGATTGACCAATATCAACATGGTTGCGCTTGGCTAATTTGAGTTTCAATTCTGGCTCCAATGTTCCTTCAATATGAACATGAAGTTCAGCTTTAGGTAATCCCTGAGTAAATTCCTTCGTAATTTCTGTAGACATGAACTGTACCTCCAAATTAAAGTTCTTATTTTTACGACGCTGACGCTATTGTATCATTAAAAGATTCGTTTTCAAGCATTTTTACGAACAAATTCTCTTGATTTTCATTTTATTGTGTGCAATAATCCACACATAATGATTCAAAGGAGTGTAAGTTGTGAACAAAAAACGAACATTATCTGGGGGGATTGATCGTGCCTTCCACATCACAGAGAGTGGTTCCTCAATCAAGCGGGAATTTTTAGCAGGTTTAACAACCTTCGTTTCAATGGCATATATTCTCTTTGTTAACCCATCTATTTTGGGTGATGCAGGAATGGATAAAGGGGCGGTCTTTACTGCCACTGCCCTATCTGCTATTTTAGGTTCATTATTAATGGGGATTCTTGCTAACTACCCGATCGCCATTGCTCCAGGTTTAGGTGATAACGCCTTCTTCACATATTCAGTGGTCATTGCCATGGGAATTCCTTGGGAGGATGCCATGGCCGGTGTTCTGATAGCCGCTGTGCTCTTCACTATCTTGTCATTCCTTAAAGTTCGGGAAATTGTCATTGACGCAATTCCACAGGATTTGAAATATGCGATGGCTGCCGGAATTGGGATTTTTATTTCATTTGTTGGTTTACAAGGTGGGGGCTTAATCATTGCTAATAAGTCTTCATTAGTTGGCATTGGTTCCTTTACCGTGCCAACGGTTTGGTTAACGATCTTCGGAATTTTTGTTATCGCAATCTTGATGGCTAAAAAGGTGCCTGGTGCGATCTTTATTGGTTTAGTTGCGACAACTATTCTGGGTCTTTTGACTGGTTTGATTAAGGCTCCACACCACATCATTTCAATGGCCCCAAGTCTGAAACCAACATTCGGTGTCGGGCTAGAACACCTTTCCGTAATGACTGATCCTAAAATGTGGGCGGTTGTCCTGATCTTCTTAATTGTTGCCTTCTTTGATACTGCCGGTACCTTGATCGGTTTGGCGCAACAAGCTGGCATTATGAAGGGTAATAAGATGCCGCACATTGGTCGCGCTTTGATGGCAGACTCACTTTCAATGCTTGGTGGTGCTTTCATGGGGACTACCCCAACTTCTGCCTACGTCGAATCATCAGCCGGAATTGCAATCGGTGGTAAAACTGGTTTCACGGCTGTTGTAGTCGCCTTTTTCTTCCTCTTAAGTATGGTCTTCTCACCTCTGCTGACCGTCGTGACGACCCAAGTTACCGCTGCTGCTTTAATCGTTGTCGGTGTACTGATGGTCTCTGCTTTGCGTGATATTCACTGGGATCAATTTGAAATTGCTTTACCTTCTTTCCTTGTCGTCATTGGCATGCCTTTGACCTACAACATTTCTTATGGGATTGCCTTTGGCTTCTTAACTTACCCAATCTTGATGACTGCTGCTGGTCGGAGAAAAGAAGTCAACGGAATTATGTGGACAATGTTAGTTGTCTTTGTTGTTCTACTCTATGTTTTGAATATCTTGCCTAAATAAAGTGGAGGCTTACTAATCATGTCAGAAACTAAATTAAGTGAATACATTGATGCTGGTGCTGCTAAATTACCTGCTGACCTGGTCATTACTGGCGGGACATTAATTAATGTTAATACTGGTGAATATTACAAGGCAGATGTAGCCATTTATGACCAACGAATTGTGGCCGTTGAAAAAGATATCACCGATTATATCGGCCCCAACACTAGAAAGGTTGATGCTACCGGTAAGTATCTTGCCCCTGGGCTAATTGATTGTCACATTCACGTTGAATGTAGTAAGTTAAGTATGACCCGATTTGCTCAGGCAGTCTTACCTCATGGGACAACCAGCATCGTCACCGGTTTAGACGAATACATCTCCGTAATCGGCTTAGATGGTTTAAAAGAAATCTTCAATGAAATCGCTCAACTACCATTCAATGTCATCTGGGGACTACCTTATAAGACTCCTTACACCATTCCAAAATCAACTATCTCTTACGATGTCACCGCTAAGGATCATGCTCAAGTGCAAACGGATCCTCGTTGCTTCGGTGTTTGGGAAACGGTTCGTGAATCCGTGGAAACTAAGGATCCAGATACCATGAAAGTACTAGAATTAGCTCATCAAAATCATCAACCCATTTTCGGCTGCTCACCAATGGCACGTGGAAAAGCACTCAATCAATATCTAATGAGTGGTGTTTCCGTCGATCACGAAAGTTACTCTCATGAAGAATTCTTGGAAAAAGCACGGAAAGGTGTCCACACGGTGATTCGTGAATCTGCCGTGACTAAGTTTCTGAATGAAAATATTAAATCAATTACCGAGAATGTTGCTGGGGTTGCTCGGCATACTAGTTTCTGCTCCGACGATGTGAATGCTACCAGTATTCTTTCTGTTGGTCACATCGATCACATGGTTCGATTAGCAATTCAGGCTGGCGTTAGCCCAATGACCGCAATTCAAATGGCCACCATTAATGCCGCTGAAGCGTATCATATTGATGATCGGCTTGGATCAATTGCTCCTGGCAAACGAGCTGATATTTTACTGGTCGACCATCCTGGAACTTTCAATGTCGAAACTGTCATTAGTCAAGGCCAGTTAGTATTTGACGATGGTCAAGAACAATTTGCTTTTACGGTTCCTGCCCGCTCAAGCGAATTAACGGCAACTGTACATCGTGACCCATTATCAGCAAATGATTTCCAATATCATACTGATCACGCTGATGGTACTGCACTGGTGGAAACGATTAACAGCATTGGCCCCTTCGTTCGGAAACGTCGTGACGTCAAATTGCCTGTTGAAGATGGCATTATTAAGCCTGATGTTGACCAAGACGTGGCCCTAGTTTCTGTGGTTGAGCGGTACGGAATCAACGGTAATATTTCTCACGGTTTTATCTCTAGTTGGTCTTTCAAGAAAGGGGCAATTGCAACCACTGCTGCCCCTGACGACAATAACATGGTTGTCGCTGGTGTGAACTATGACGACATGGCACTAGCTGCGAATAAGTTAATCGAACAAGGTGGTGGCCAAATTGTCGTTGTTGATGGTCAAGTGGTTGCTAACCTACCATTGCCAATTGCTGGGATTTGTTCAGACTTACCTGTTGAAGAATTAGCTCAACAAGAAAAGGCCTTGCAAGAAGGAGCACGGGAGATTGGTTCTAAACTGCCAGACCCTATCTTCTACCTTTCCTTCCTCCCAATCACTGCAATTCCTGATTTAGCCATTACCGATGGTGGAAACGTGGATTACACGCAATTAAAATACTTCAATCCAGTGTTGGATTAGAATAAATAAACGGATCCATCTCCGTACAATACCCCTTAGGGTTGACACTTGAAATAATAAAAGTGTCAGTCCTAGGGGTATTTTGTATTGTAAGTTATTCAACTATTGAGAAACTTAAGCTACTTAGTAAGTATCAAGAATCGGATTACGACCTAACGGTCTTCTCCGATTATCGCGGCGTGCGGCCAGCGAATATGAGTAAATAGATCAAACAATTCTTAATGGCTGGATTAGCAGGTCTAATTAGGCCTAAGCATAATCGGAAATACTCATTAGAAACAAAGGTAGCCGCTGTCAAAGCTTATCTTTCAAGTGCGTATTCTAACCAGGAACTCCTTCAGCGATACCAAATTAGGAATATTTCTCAACTCCATCAATGGGTTATCAGTTACAATAGTGGCAACCTTACCGTTAATCAGACAACGAGAAAGCGAGCTAGAAGAATGGGACGAAAAGTAACCTTTGATGAAAAAAAGAGTATCGTTCAATGGACGATTGACCATGACAACAACTATAAGGCGGCTGCTGAGAAGTATAACGTTAGTTATCAACGTGTTTATTCTTGGGTACGCAAGTACCAGGAAAACAATGATTGGGCAGCATTGAAGGATAACCGTGGGCGTAACAAGGGTAAAGAACCGACTAATGAATTAGAACGGTTAAGAAAAAGAGTTCGCGAACTAGAGGCTCGAGAGCGTGAACGGGAGGTTCAAATTGCATTTGCAAAAAAATTAGTCGAAATACGCAATCGGGAGGTGGATCGACCGGACGATATCAAGCGATTCAGGAAATGATAGCCGAGGGTTATTCAGTCCGTGAATTAACCAGAGCTGCTGGAGTGTCTAGGCAAGCTTACTACAAGTGGCTTAAACATGATCCAAGTGAACGTGAAATCGAGGAATTGGAACTCCTCAAGTTAATTAAGCAGTTAGAAAATGAACACAAACAAAGTGTTGGTTATGACAAAATGACCAGGTTAATTAATTTGAGTCAGCAAGTTCCCTATAAGGTAAACAAGAAACGGATTATTCGTATCATGCGAAACCATGGTATTAAAGCTGACTATCGTCAACCCAAACATAAGCGTATTCAGGCTCAGCAAACTTATGAAGCTGAAAATATTCTTAAACGACAATTTGATCAAAGAGCAGCTAACCAAGTCCGGGTTACGGATACAAGTGAGTTAACGTATGAGATTCGACGCAATAAGGTTCGGCTACACGTAGTATTAGATCTGTATGGGCAATATCCAGTAAGTTGGTTAATTACGCCAACGGAAACGACCAAAGGTGCAATCAAGGTATTTGAACAAGCCAGAGTCAGTGAAGGAGGATTAGCTCCGTTAATCCATACGAATCGTGGTTCAGCATACATATCAAAAGCATTTAATCAATACTTGGCCATTAATGGCACATGTCATAGTTACTCTGCACCAGGTACTCCAGCTGATAATGCAGTAATAGAACATTGGTGGGCAGATTTTAAGGCAATATGGATAGCTCACCTACCTAAAGCACAGACATTAACAGAATTAGAGCAACAAGTTGAAACAGGCATTACATACTTCACTGAAGAATTTATCTCAGCGAAAAGAAACGACCTTACCGCAGCAGAATATCGCTTTGGCAAGGCCAGCTAATTTTCATTATTTAAAGTGTCAACCCTAAAGGGTATTGTACAGGTTAGTCTTAGTTCTTTTCTCTTGTTGCTTCAGCCAAGTGAACAAGGTTAGTAACAAAAGCATGTGTTTTAGCTTCGTAGTTATATTTACGACCTAATTTAGCAAAGTAACCATTGATGTAGTCAACTTCGACAGGACGATTATGACTCATGTCTTGGTACATTGATGGGTAGTGGTGAGGGTTACCAACTTTTGATACGTAGTTAACACTTTCCAATTCTTCTGCTCGGGTATTAACCAATTGAACACCAGCCCGTTCACAGACATCGTATGCTTCATCAATTAATTGGCGAGAAAGTTCATCTGCCTTATCAAAGTTAGCATATTCACCCATTGTGATTTCAAACATTGTACATAAGGTATTAACAACTGAGTTAAAGACTACTTTAGCCATCAAAGTACCCATGAAATTATCTTTTAATGAAGGATTGAAGTTGGCTTTCTTCAATTCAGCCATCAGCTCTTCAGTCTTTGCATCAGGCTTTTCAGTATAGTTAGCCCAGTTGGTAGTTCCCATCCCTGGCTTACCAACGAATTCAACTTCACCAGGACCAGTTAAAATAGTGGCAACTAATGCGGTCCCTGCAACTAATTTTTCTTTAGGGAAGTATTTCAACAACTTTTCAACATGCCCCATCCCATTCATTGCTGTTAAGACATATTGATCCTTAAAGAAATGCTTACAACGTTGCAACATATCATCAAGTTGCATTTGTTTCAATTCAAAGAATACAAAGTCTGCGTCTGTCGCTGTGTATTCTTCGGGGGTATATACATTTACAGGAACTAAATGTTTGTTCTGGTGTTCCCGAGTAACGTAAACACCACCCTGTTCTTTCATCTTATCGTAATGTGGTTGCCAGCCTTCAACAAAATCAACTTCATTTCCAGCTTCTTGTAATAATACACCAAAGCGGAGTCCCATTGCTCCAGCACCAACGATTGTAAATTTCATAATAACGCAACTCCTTGTTTTCTAAATTTAATGATTATAAAAAAGCGACCTCAGATTAATTGCTTAATCTAAGGACGCTTCTGCGTGTTACCACCTTTATTCGCCAGTAGTTCACACTACTAGCCTCAAATGTTCAATACTCTTTGTATTAAACACGGTAGCTATAATGGGCTACTCCCACCAGAAATTACTATCTTTCATCCTGGCACTCAAAGTGATTTTCACTATAAGTAAATCATCCTCTCACACCAAACGGGGACTCTCTTGCCATCTGCTAATAGCTACTCTTCTTTTCAACGTGTTTTTATAATCATTATTTAATTGTATTTTAATTTATCGCTAGCTAGTGGATTTGTCAACAATTATTTTAAAAGCTTTCAAAAATGCATTTTAAGTCCATTATCATTGCTTTTACAGAATCGATTTGCTTAATTTTTCAAATAATGCAAAATTAACGTTGACTTTAAAATTAGAATATTCTAATATAATGACAACAAATTTTTATAAATTGCTTTGAAAAGATGAGTAGTCTTAGAAATTCAGCACAGAGAGCTACGTTAGATGAGAAGTAGTCTGATGGACTTTGACGAAGATGGTCTTGGAGCTCTTACGAACGATGAGCTATTTAATAGTTAGTTGTTCACGATTGACGACCGATAAAACGTCTAGGTTTACCTGCGGGTGTACCTACTGAGGGCCAGGTTGCGAAGCTTGGTCAAATTAGGGTGGTAACACGTTAATACTTAATGATTACATTAACGTCCCTAGGAATAGTTTAACGACTTTTCCTAGGGGCTTTTTTATTTGCTCTGACTTCCTGAACTTATCTTGAATTAAGAAAGGATGTTTTACATGACTCAAACTACAACTAATTCTACTGCACCATTTCGTTACGACATCGTTGGTAGCTTTCTTCGTCCACAAGGATTAAAGGAAGCCCGTGCTAAGTTCGCTCAGGATAAAATTAGCCGCGATGAACTTACGCAAATTGAAGATAAGTACATTACTGATTTAATTCATAAGGAAAAGGAAGTTGGCTTGAAGGCTGTGACTGATGGCGAATTTCGCCGTAGTTGGTGGCACCTTGATTTCCTCTGGGGATTAAAAGGAGTTGCCAAATATGACTACCAAAAGTCTTACAAGTTCCATGGAGCAAAAACAAGAACAGACAACGCTGAGTTAGCTGGCAAAGTTGAATATAACCCTAATCACCCTTTCTTCAAAGCGTTTGAGTTTACCAAATCGGTAGCTGGCCCAGAAGCAATTGCCAAGCAAACGATTCCTTCACCAACAATGCTTTTCCGGGATAACCGTTCTGACAACTGGCCTGAATTCTATGATCAACGTCAAGATTATCTTGATGATCTTGCTACTGCTTACCACAGAACTATCCAACATTTTTATGACCTCGGTTGTCGTTACCTTCAAATCGACGATACAACGTGGGCTTTCCTAATTAGTAAGTTAAACGAAACTAAGGATCAACCTGAAGAACATGCACAATACACCCAATTGGCTGAAGATGCTGTTTATGTAATTAACAAATTGCTTGTCGGTTTACCAGACGACTTAACAGTGACTACCCATATTTGTCGGGGAAACTTCAAATCAACTTTCCTCTTCTCTGGTGGTTACCAACCTGTCGCTAAGTACCTAGCAAAGTTAAACTATGACGGTTTCTTCCTTGAATATGATAGTGATCGTTCAGGTGACTTCTCACCGCTAGCTACTATTTGGAATAATCGGGAAAATGTCCGCATCGTTCTTGGCTTAGTTACTTCAAAGAGTGGCCAACTAGAAGATCGGGCGAATGTTATTCAACGAATTAATGAAGCCGCTCAACATGTTCCATTGAACAACCTTTGTTTAAGTCCCCAATGTGGATTTGCATCAACTGAAGAAGGAAATGTCCTAACCGAAGAACAGCAATGGAATAAGTTGAAATTTATCAAAGGTATTGCTGATGAAGTTTGGGCTAAGTAAAAAATAAAATACTACGTTAATACTCGAAATCGAAAGGAAGTTTTAATTATGACTCAATTTACAACTCGCACTGTTTCACCATTCCGCTATGACGTTGTTGGTAGTTTCCTCCGTCCCCAAGAATTAAAGGAAGCCCGCGCTAAGTTTGCCCAAGGTCAAATTAGCCAAGATGAACTTACTGCAGTAGAAGATAAGTGTATTGTTGAATTAATTAAGAAAGAAGAAGCGGCTGGCTTGAAGGCTGTCACTGATGGTGAATTTCGTCGGAGCTACTGGCACCTTGATTTCTTCTGGGGTCTTCAAGGAGTTAGCCATGTTAATTTGAAGCACGGTTACTTCTTCCATGACGAAGAAACCCGGAACGATTCCGCACAAGTAACTGGCAAAATCAGAGGTAAAAATCATCCATTTGTTGAACATTTCAAGTTCGTTCGTGATCATGTTTCACATGGAATACAAGTTAAGCAAACTATCCCTGCCCCAGCTCAATTCCTAGAAGAACTAATTCGTCCAGAAAACCAGGAGAGTGTAAAAGCAGCTTACTCCAACCTCGACGACCTTGATCACGATGTTGCAGCAGCTTACCACCAAGTAATTGAAGACTTGTACGCTGCCGGTTGCCGAACTTTACAGCTCGATGACTGTACCTGGGGAATTTCCGTTAACAATTTTGCTAACCTTAAGAAAAAAGATCCAAATGCAGACACTTCACAATTGAAAGAGTTACAAGAGCGGTTCCTCCGTGTTAACAATGAAGCAATCGCTGATCTTCCAGAAGACTTAACTGTTAATACCCACGTTTGCCGTGGTAACTACCACTCTACTTGGGCTGCTGCTGGTGGTTATGGACCAGTTGCCGACACTCTCTTCGCTCAAGAAAATGTTAATGCCTTCTACCTCGAATATGATTCTGATCGTGCTGGTGGTTTTGAACCATTAGCAAAGGTCCCCGATGACAAGTATGTTGTCCTTGGCTTGGTTACTTCTAAAACTGGTGATCTCGAAGATCCTGATGCAATTGTTGAACGAATCAAAGAAGCAGCAAAGTTCCATCCCCTCGACAAGCTTTGCTTAAGCCCTCAATGTGGATTTGCATCAACTGAAGAAGGTAATATCTTAACTGAAGAACAACAATGGGCCAAAGTAAAATTAGTTGAAGATATTGCCAAACAAGTTTGGGATTTAGACTAGTTTTTCTCCTGTTATCTTTACCTAATCCCTTCCTGTTAAATAATGCCCCAATGGATATAACAAACGAGTACAAAAGCCTCGAATCGTTCAAGAATAACGAACAGTTCGGGGCTTTTATTGATCATGCCGTTAATTTGTACAAATACCGAGGACTTATATCATAATCTTTTTTATGATAGAATGAAATCGTATGGTAACCGCTTACATTTTAGACAGGAGTGATTAAAATGCATAAAATTGGAGTTATTGGTCTGGGTAACGTGGGGACAACAGTTGCTCACATCTTACTGATGCAGGGTTTGGCCGACGAATTAATATTAATTGACCAAAATGAGAAGAAAGTGGCCGCTGAATACAATGACTTTGGTGACTCTTTTGCTCAAACTGCCCACTCTGCCGTAATCAAGCAAAATGACTACACGGAATTGGCAGATACAGATATTATCGTTACTGCTTTCGGTGATATCGAAGCCACTAACCGAACTGGTGACCGTTTTGCAGAGCTCCCGATTAATAAGAAGAATGCTCGAGAAGTTGGTAAAAAAATTAAAGGCAGTGGATTCAACGGGATCCTCATTAACATTTCCAACCCATGTGACGCTGTTCTAGGCGTTCTCCAACAAGCAACGGGATTACGCTACAACCACATTTTTGGAACTGGAACCCTCTTGGATACTTCTCGAATGCAGAAAGCTGTCGGTAACCACTTTAACGAAGCTCCACAAAACGTTGATGGTTATGTTTTAGGAGAACACGGTAATACCCAGTTCACTGCTTGGTCAACTATCCATATCGATGGAGTTCCTCTAACTACCCTCGCCGATGAAGGAAAGATTGATCTTGATGAGCTATCTGCACAAATTCGGAATGGTGCCTTTACTATCATGGCTGGGAAAGGCTATACCTGTTTTGGTGTTGCTAGCTGTGCTGTTAAGATTATCGAAACAATCTTCAGCGATAAGCATGCATTCATGCCCGTTTCTGTCTTCATGGAAAAGTATGGTTGTTATATCGGCTATCCTGCTGTAATCGGTCATAATGGAATTGAGGACATCCATGAGATTGAATTAACCGCCGACGAAGAAGCTTTACTTGCTAAATCTGCAGAAACAATCAAAGAAAAGACAAACGAATAAAGTTAAAAATTAACAGATATCTATCCCAATAAAAAAGAGCTATTCGAAAATTGGAAAATTTTTGAATAGCTTTTTTAGTGCTTTACTATTATTCTAAGAATCTTTTGACGACATCCTAACTGCTATAATGAAAGAAACTACTCTAAAGGAAGATCTACAATGAAGAAAACCTATCATTTCGTTTCAATTGTTATCCTATCAATCTTATTCTTCTTAGTTACATCAATTAGTACTAGTCATGCTATGTCACAAAAAGCACTAAATAACCGTGTCTACTTGGTTACTTTCATCAATTCAAACGGCTATTCAACCGCTCACCAATATGTCTTTTTTACTACTAATGGCAAATCCGCATATGTGAACGTCACCAATACTGATCAATCAGGGCAACCAGTAGTTACCAAGGATTCCACTAAAGAAGAAAAGACTGCTCCACGGATAATTAACCGGTACCTTGCTAATCGAGCAATCCTTAATAAGGCGGTTAGCAACAAATACTACCAAATTAAGGGCGATCAGGTCACGATTAATAACGGCCTGATCACTAAGAAGTCAAAAGGTAAGATCCAAAAAGGTGGCAATATTAAAGAATTCGTTGTTAATTATCCCGATGGCACACAAAAATACAACCGGGTTTCATTCCAAATGGCTCAAAAGGACTATCAATATAAGTAATTATTAGTCCTTATTTTCCATTACCATGTCTAAGTGCGGAATATTATCTTCAAGGTAGACATCGGACACTGGCTTAAAGCCAAATGATTCGTAAAATTTTTGAAGGTATGCTTGTGCTTGAATCTTAATTGCTTTCTCGGGGAAGATCTTTTTAGTTTCGTCAATGGTTGCTTGAACTAATTGGCGACCATACTTGTGTTTCCGATATTGTTGGCATACGAGAACCCGACCAAATGTTGAATGTTCTTCGTCTTTATCCATAATTCTAGTGTAGCCGACAAAATTTCCTTGATCGTCTCTTAAAACTAAATGGTGAGCAGTGTAATCTAGCTGATCAATTTCCTGGTATGGGCAATCTTGTTCAACGACGAAAACCTTTGTCCGTTCTTCAGCGATCTTACAAAATTCTTTTGCAGTCATTTCATCTAGTGTTTTCACTTCAATTTTCATTTTAAAATTCCTCCTAAAAATAAGAGCACCAACCAACTTCTTCATGTCATTACTGACAGGCCCTAGTAGAAGATGGCTGATGCTCGCTCTTTATATCTTTAATCCGGGGACTAAAGATGAGTTCTATTTAATCGTGATTTATTTTATACGAGGAAATTCTAGTTGTCAAATTTCACTTTCCTAAGGTTTAACAAGTTCTGAGTCCCTTTACTACATCCAACTTGGCTTATCACCGTCAGTATGTGGTTTATTAACACCAAAGTCTTTGCGGGCATAAGGTGCTGGATTATCAATGATTTTTGCAACAAAATCACCAATGGACTTCCGTGAAACTTCTGTCCCCTTAAATGCTTCACCACGTTCGGTTGTTTCATAATCAACCTCATCCTTGTTTGTTAACCAGGCTGGACGAATAATCGTAAAGTCCAGATCAGATGCAGTAATTACGTCAGCCGCACTACGGTATGTTCCCAGGTAGCTGTCCTTTTGACCGCCACCGAGTTCGGCATTATTCCATTCACCAAATTTTCCGGGAACTTCATCGTATACACCGATTGATGAAATCCAAACGAGCTGCTTTACCCCATGTTCATCCATCACTTTAACAATATTTTCAGCTTGTTGCTTAATTTCAGGATTCCGTAAATTAGCGTAAACCGCATCCGCTTTAGCAACTGCCGCCCCTAGTTCAGCCATTTTTAGGGTATCGCCCTTAATGACTGTTTCCCGAGTTTCATCAATATTTTTTAAATTTTGTGGGTGACGAGTATACAGTAAGAGGTGGTCTTCACCGTTCTTTAGCAAAGCGTTGATTGCGTGACCTGCAATTTGACCAGTGGCACCTAAAATCAATACTTGTTTTGTCATTTGTATCTTCCTCCTATCGCTTAATTCACTTTTTAGTATAGTTAGTTTCTAACTTATTAAAAGTAAGCACTTTCACGTAAGCTAGTTACCTACCAGTAACATTTACTTGTGCGCCAGGAGGTTGATCAAATTTAATTTTTTCTCGATTTTCGTCTAATTTAAGCTTGGCCCCACTTCTGCATCCCTTCAACAACTTCTTTAAGACTCTTACCACGCTCAGTTAAGGAATATTCTGTTTTTGGTGGGACAACCGGGTAAACCTTCTTTACCACTAACCCGTCACGTTCCAAATCTTTTAACTGAAGGGATAGCATTCGTCGTGAACAATCTGGGATCAATTTTTGTAGTTCGTTGAAACGACAGGTTGGGTGCTTTAGCAGCATATAAATAATCACACTCTTCCACTTTCCAGAAATTAGTTTCAACGTATTTTCAATTGGACATTGTTGTGTTGGTTCTGTCATTTTCTCACCACCATTTTTTATTATTATCAAATCTTATTATAGGGAAGAATTTGTAACTAGGTGAATTTTATTTCTCATCTTGTCCATGTCTCATATTTTAGTTACTATTAGTAAGTGAAATAACAAAGAATTGATTAAGGAGGAACTCACAATGCAATCAAAATTTAATGAACTCAGTGCCAAGCGTCGTTCCATTTATGCTCTTGGCGATAACATAACAACAAGCCCAGAAGAAATTTTTAACCTGGTAAAGGAAACAGTCCGTAACTCTCCAAGTGCCTTTAACAGCCAAACTGTCCGTGCAGTTGTTCTTTTTGGCAAGAACTCTGACAAAGTTTGGGATATTGTTGAAGAAACTCTCCAGAAGATTGTAAAGGATCCTGCTACTTTTGCCAAAACTAAAGCAAAGATCGCAACATTCCGTGCAGGTTTCGGGACAATCCTTTACTTAACCGATACTGATATTGTTCATAACTTAGAAGAACAATTCCCTAGCTATGCCGCTAACTTCGCGGATTGGTCTGAGCAAGCAATTGGTGGTGCTCAACAAGCTGTCTGGACTGCCTTGGCAGAAAACAACCTTGGCGCTAGTCTGCAACACTACAATCCGCTAATTGATGATGCTATTCATGAAGCATTCGATCTTCCTGAATCATGGAAGTTACGCGCAGAAATGCCATTTGGCTCAATCGAATCTCCAGCTGGTGATAAAGATTACCTTCCAGAAGATCAAGTCTTTAAGTTAATTAAATAATAACTCTACTCCTCTCTTCACTCTTTTCATATATAATGAAAGTACTGAAGGGAGGATTTTTATGGCTAAAATGTTTAATACCGGTGCAGACTATGCCCTATCAATCATTGGTGGTAAATGGAAGCCGGTCATTCTTTACCTTCTTGCCGGTCATCCCCGCCGAACCGGAGAATTAGTGAAGCAATTAGGAACTTCCCACAAAGTTCTTAGCGATCAGCTACGAGAACTTGTCGATGCAGGAATTGTTGACCGGAAGAGTTTCAATACCATTCCTCCACACGTTGAATATCGTTTAACCGCTGAAGGGGAAAACCTTTATGCTGCCCTCCGTTACTTAAATTACTGGGGTGAACAACAGGTTGCCGATAATCCTGATATTAAGATTATGTGTACCGATAAAATGAAGGCATTAGGTGAAGATGGCCTTTGTGTGATCACAAAACAACACCTCCACCACTGGAAACAAGAAATCGTTAAACCTGACTAGAATATCAAATGTGTTTCATGTAGAACAAACTAAAATTCTGATAATAAAAAAGCTGGGAATCAACCTGAACCCTTATTAAGAACAAGGCTCGAGTTGGTTCCCAGTTTTGACATTATTTAATGATTTTGTACTGCACTATTTAACTTGCGCCGATTGAATACATAAATTAGCAAAATAAATGGAATAATTACTAGCATTACTGGATAGAACCATTTTACTGGCATTGTTGAATCAATGACCCCACCAAGAACAGGTCCGAGGGTCATCCCAACATCCAACCCTAAGAAGAATGTTGAACTTGCCAGGCCCCGTTCATTAGAAGGTGCCAACATCATCGCAGTTGACTGACAAACTGAATAAATCAATCCGTATCCAAAGGCCATCCCTGCTGCGGCAAGAGCCATTTCAAAGTTAGTATGCATTACTGCCAACATAATTAAATAAAAGACCGTTGCGATTGTACTAATAATCAGCCATGGTCCGAACTTAACCGTATCAAATTGGTTCCGCAAGAAAAGCCGAATTCCTAACAAAACAACCGCATAAATTAAGAAGTAAGAGCCAACTGCAATTGGCAAATGACGTTGTTCCGTATAGGTAACAATATCTGCCTGAGTTGCAAAGTATGGAATAGCAAACAATGCAGTCAAGAAGGCAATTGGCAACGAATCCTTCTGAATAATTTTCAGATGGAAGCCCTTAGTCTTTTCTTTTTTCAGTTGAGGATCTGGTTTAGCTTTATTATCAATAAACTGCACAGTAATAATCATCATTAATGATGCTAATGCAGAAATAATGATTGCATATCGGTAACCGATCACGCGGTAAAGGTTGATCGATACCGCTGGTGCAAAAGCCATCGCCAAAGCATTCATTAATCCATAAAAACTCATTGCCTCACCGACATGATTAAACGGGACTAAATATGATAACCAGGTTGTCATGCAAACTGTACAAAGAACATACCCTAACCCGTTAATTAGTCGAAAGAACAGGAGCAGGCCGCTATTGGGGGTAATAACGTAACCCATAACCCCAATAAAGCTTAAAACACCACCGAGAAACGCCAGCGTATACTTTGAAAAATGATCCGTCATGTTTCCCGCAACTGGACGAAGAAACATCGCAACAATACTCATCATCCCCACAATAATTCCGGCGAAAGCACTGGAGGCTCCTAATTCCTGAGCATAGCCATTAATCAGCGGATTACAATACATATTACTAAAAATGAAGAAGAATGAAGCCGCCATTACTAAAACAACATCCTTCGTAAAGATCGTTTCTTTTCTCTCCTTAGCCACTACTCTCCCATCTTCTTTCTCATTAAATTTTAATATTAATATACTACTGTCTTAGAATTCTCTCAATATAAAAAAATCATTACGTGACCCACAAAAGAGGAACAGAGAATTATCGTATAACTCTAGTCCATAGTTTTCCGCGATAACCATCGCCAGCCCATCAATTCCTTTACGTAAATCAGTTTTCCCGCAAACTAGATAAACATGGTCTGGATCGTGCCAGTTAATGAGCATAATGCACCACAGCCTTTACAATCTCGGCCGCAAGGCTGGGATTGGTGCCTTTGAAAATTGTTAATTGGATATTTCCAGCTTTCATTTTAACGACTGGCCGCGATGAAATTTTGGCCTTACTAACCGGCTTACCTTTGGCTTTGAAAACGGGTGCCACAATATCATGCTTCTCTTCCATAAAGAAATCCTCCTGTACTGAATCTTATGTCTTCAGTATAGGGGGATTGGTCGACCGCGCCTAGACGTATCGTTATTGACTGCTTACACATAACCACTTCGTATGGGCTAGACTATTTAGTTTATTAGCCATATTTATAAAACCTCTTTTCCCTTATTCGATTTTGGCTTGAACACCTACATCTTAAGACAAAAGAGGTCTTATTTATATAATTTTTATCGCCCACCCGCATAGCAGGTGGTTTTTTGTTTCGTGCACTCGCTTCGCTCACGCACTCAACTAGGTCTAAAGACATTAATCAAATCTGTTTGCTGAAAGCAAACAGTCTAGGCAATGACAACTAAGAATTACATTTCCATCCCCATTTTTTTATAGGATTCCATTCCACCAAGCCAAAGGTCGTCCATCGTTACGCCTCGTTCCTCGGCAAAGGCCATCATTAAGGTCATATGATCCATTAACTGGTATTTCTTATCTAGATTTGCTGGATCGACAACCTTAATTTGGGCCATCATTCCGCCATCTTCGTGTTCAATAATGTGGCAGTGGTACATGAAGACTCCTGGAACATGGTACCAAACCTTGATTACGACATGTTCTCCCGGATTAATGGCAACCGTATCCTTTAAACCAAGCTCGTTTGGGTGAGGAGTTTGACCATCACGGGAAATAACCGTAAAGGCCGTACCGTGCATATGATAAGGGTGGATCATTCCTGGAGCGTCATCAGTATTGGTAATATCCCACAACTGAACTTGACCTAGTCGCATTTGATAGTCAATCCGATCCATCTTGAACTTCTTACCATTCATTGCCACTTCCTCATCCATCCCATCTAAGGTAACCTTGTGAACCGGCAGTCCTGGGGTTACTGCTGGGTCCGGAGTAGTAAAGAGCGTAGTCGGTAATTCTCGGTTATCCGGAGTAAAGGACTGGACCCGGAAGCGAACCAAAGGTACATCATCGGAGTAAAGAGTTACCACATCGCCCGGTTTATAGTTACCAAAATCAACTATGATTTCCATTCGTTCAGCACAGGTAATTAAGACCCGGTCCATCTTAACTGGATGAGGAAGTAAACTTAAATCACCTGCAACCTGAGTGAATGACAGATCGTCGCTAAAGTGGAGCCGGAATTCCCGTCGGTTAGCACCGTTCAACAGGCGAAGACGAACTCGTTGAGTAGTAACGTTAAAATAAGGATTAATTGTCCCGTTAATCATTGGAGTTGGTCCTGCGACCCCATCTGGATCATAGTCTGCCCGGTAATCCCATTGGTTATTTTCGTGAAAGCGCCGATCTTGCAGGATAATTGGAAGGTCATCAACACCGTAGTTCCGTGGGAGTGGCAATTGGGCTTCTTGATCGTCTTGAACAATCGCTGCCGCCGCTAATCCGTGCCAAACCTGTTCGGCAGTTGACGGACATGGATGGGCATGAAGCCAAGTTAAGGCCGCTGGTTGATCAACCTTAAAGCTAATGTCCCGACTCTGACCAGGGTAAACCGGAGCGTGACAGCCCCCATCCTCAAGCGGGCCAGGAATTGCTAACCCGTGCCAGTGGAAAGTTGTTAATTCTGGTAGTTTATTAACTAAGTGGATGTGGGCTGTTTGTCCCTTTTTAAACACCACTGTTTTCCCTAATAAACTAGTGTTATAACCCCAGGTTTTGGTTTTAGCTCCGGGTAATAGCTGAGTTTCCCCCTCCTGGGCAACAATCGTGTAATAGACATCGTCAGTGGTTTCCTTGTCCGGCGTTAGCAATTCTGGAATCCGTAGTGGTTGTTGCGAAACAGCCGGTTCTACTAACGGGATGTAACCTCCATCATGATAGTCATACGCCGCTTCATCATAATAGTAATGATCAACTAATTTTTCCGTTGCCATAATTAGTCCTCCTCGTCCTTACTAAGTCCGATTGTGTTACTTTTTAATACTACTCGCCAACTCTTTAAGCGAGCAGAGGAACATTCCAATGGCCATCAGGTACATAGCAAGCATCATCTTATTCATAAAGGTTAGAATCAATACAACAATCCAGAAAAGGGTTAATCCCCCTGTGATAACTCTATTCATTTTTAATTTTCACTCCTTCAATAAAAAATTACCATATTTGGCAGTGATTCACAATGATTTTTAGGTTATATAAACTTTTTATTTTGCACTACCATCAATTACTGCTACGGACTATTTTGATTGAATCTAAATTATTTTATTTACTTATCACTTGTCTCCAAAAAAATTTTCTTGGTGGATTATAGAATGAAGTTAGCCACCTAATTGGTGGTAAATGCAAAAACGCCATTCGGCGTGACATCAGGTATCATATTAAGTGAATCAAAACTATATGAAAGGA
>ENA-ORUR01000324-ORUR01000324.1-human-gut-metagenome-genome-assembly--contig:-NODE-324-length-28195-cov-5.75668_pt1 | contig 28195 bp, 24 predicted proteins | sample MGYA00242086_ERZ509223 | MGnify/ENA primary metagenome ERZ509223 (study PRJEB26280, sample SAMEA2338820) | human gut metagenome | biome: human gut; feature: human-associated habitat; material: faeces... | reverse complement strand
GTGAAGGTGGCCGTACAGTAGGTGCGGGTGTTGTTGCTAAAGTATTAGGTTAATTACTCGGTAATTTTCCTAAAGAAGGGCATCAATTGATGCCCTTTTTATGCGTTGTTTGAAAAAGAACCTATCTCATCACTAGTTTTCTGGAAATTATTGGTGAGATAGGCTCTGATACAACGAATTGAGTCCAGTATCTTGCAGATACGAATGTCATAGAGATATGACGCTGTGTCAGATGCAATCATAGTTTATTTATGGTTAGTCTGATTTGTTTTGCTCTTGCGAGGCAAGCTGGCTATTTATTTACATCATATGGACAGGTTAATTTATGAGTGCGAATAGCGGAGCTCAAGATAGCAAACGCGGTGGTGATATCGCTAAGTGGATCATTACCGTCTTATTGCTGGTAGTAGCAGTGGGTGGCAACTATCTTTATCGTGAATTTAACCTTGCGTTGCGGGCTTTAGCGGTTGTTATTCTGTTCGCGGCTGCGGGCGGAGTTGCGTTGTGGACAACACAAGGTAAAGCAACACTAGCATTTGCTCGCGAAGCTCGAATTGAAATGCGTAAGGTAGTATGGCCAACGCGTCAAGAAACATTGCAGACAACATTAATCGTTGCTGCGGTGACGGCTATTGTGTCATTGGTTCTTTGGGGACTGGATGGCATTCTGGTTCGTTTAGTTTCATTTATTACTGGCCTGTGAGGTGTTCATGACTGATTCTCCTAAAAAACGCTGGTATGTTATTCAAGCCTTTTCAGGCTTCGAAGGCCGTGTAGCACAGTCTCTGCGTGAACATATCAAATTAAACGAAATGGAAGACTCATTTGGCGAAGTTATGGTTCCAACAGAAGAAGTTGTTGAGATCCGTAGCGGACAGCGCCGTAAAAGTGAGCGTAAATTTTTCCCAGGCTATGTTCTTGTCCAAATGGTCATGAATGATGCAACTTGGCATCTTGTGCGTAATGTGCCAAGAGTCATGGGTTTTATTGGCGGTACTTCAGACAGACCTGCACCAATTAGTGATAAAGAAGTTGATGCGATCATGAATCGTCTACAACAAGTTGGTGACAAACCACGTCCTAAAACACTGTTTGAACCAGGTGAAATGGTTCGTGTTAGTGATGGTCCATTTGCTGACTTTAACGGTGTTGTTGAAGAAGTTGATTACGAGAAAAGTCGCCTGAAAGTGTCTGTTTCTATCTTTGGTCGTGCGACCCCAGTGGAATTAGACTTTAGTCAGGTTGAAAAAGGTTAAACCTTTTTACTCGCCTTTCTTGCAAAAGGTGGAAAAGTTCACTACAATTTTCCACCTTTCGTTTTGAGTTGTTTTGTCATGAGACAAAGCAAAGTAAATCGGGGAGCCCTAGCCGGGCGATATACCCACATTGAGGAATTAATTAATGGCTAAGAAAGTCCAAGCCTATATCAAACTGCAAGTTGCAGCAGGTATGGCTAATCCAAGTCCACCAGTTGGTCCAGCTCTGGGTCAACAAGGTGTTAACATCATGGAATTCTGTAAAGCATTCAACGCTAAAACTGAAAGCGTAGAAAAAGGTTTACCAATCCCTGTTGTTATTACAGTTTACGCAGACCGTTCTTTCACTTTCGTTACTAAAACTCCTCCAGCAGCGATTCTGCTGAAGAAAGCGGCGGGTGTGAAATCAGGTTCTGGCAAACCGAACAAAGAGAAAGTAGGTAAAGTAACTACTGCTCAAGTTCGTGAAATTGCAGAAACTAAAGCTGCGGATCTGACTGGTGCTGATGTTGAAGCTATGATGCGTTCAATTGAAGGTACTGCTCGTTCCATGGGCCTGGTAGTGGAGGACTAATCTGATGGCTAAACTAACCAAGCGCATGCGCAATATCCGTGAAAAAGTAGATGTAGTGAAACAGTACGAAATCAATGAAGCAGTTGCTTTATTGAAAGAGTTAGCTACAGCTAAATTTGTTGAAAGTGTTGATGTTGCTGTTAACCTCGGCATCGATGCTCGTAAATCAGACCAAAACGTTCGTGGTGCTACTGTTCTGCCACACGGTACTGGTCGTTCAGTTCGCGTTGCTGTATTCGCACAAGGTGCAAATGCAGAAGCTGCTAAAGAAGCTGGTGCAGAATTAGTCGGTATGGATGACTTAGCTGCTAAAGTTAAAGCTGGCGAAATGGACTTTGACGTTGTAATTGCATCTCCAGATGCAATGCGCGTTGTTGGTCAATTAGGCCAAATCCTTGGTCCACGCGGCTTAATGCCAAACCCGAAAGTGGGTACTGTAACACCTAACGTTGCTGAAGCTGTTAAAAATGCTAAAGCTGGTCAGGTTCGTTACCGTAACGACAAAAATGGTATTATCCATACCACTATCGGTAAAGTTGATTTCAACGAAGCTCAGTTGAAAGAAAACTTAGAAGCTCTGCTGGTTGCGCTGAAAAAAGCAAAACCATCTTCAGCTAAAGGCGTTTATATCAAGAAAGTAAGCCTGTCTACCACTATGGGTGCAGGTGTTGCTATTGATCAAGCAAGCTTAAGCGCGACAGTTTAATCCTCGATTAGACTAAAAGTCATAAAAGACTTTACCTTGGCGTCAAATTTGTATAGAATTTGACGCCTTGAGTTTAGCTATGTTGTATTTTGAATGTGAGTCAACATAACTAAATTCCCAAATTCGGTTGGAGTCTGGCCTATCCAGACCCCGTCCAAGACCGCAGGTGTAAGTAATTACTTAATTTTCCTGCGTAGACGGTGAGAGAGCCAAAAGAATTTTATATTCTGGATTCTGCTCACCGTGTTTTAGCGCTTATTTCCATTGTGGCAATAAGTGATGTGAGTCCCGAGTTTTTACTCGGTTAATCCAGGAGCAAGAAGCTAATGGCACTAAATCTTCAAGACAAACAAGCGATTGTTGCTGAAGTCAGCGAAGTTGCCAAAGGCGCGCTGTCTGCAGTTGTTGCGGATTCCCGTGGTGTAACTGTAGATAAAATGACTGAACTGCGTAAAGCATGTCGTGAAGCTGGTGTTACTGTACGAGTAGTACGTAACACATTGCTACGTCGCGCTGTTGAAGGTACTTCTTATGAAGTGCTGAAAGACGCATTTGTTGGTCCTACCTTGATTGCTTTCTCTTCTGAACACCCGGGCGCTGCAGCTCGTCTGTTCAAAGATTTCGCGAAAGCGAACCCAGCATTCGAGATTAAAGCGGCTGCCTTTGAAGGTGAGTTTATCCCAGGTTCAAACATTGATCGCCTGGCTACACTACCAACTTACGAAGAAGCAATCGCACGCCTGATGTCAACCATGAAAGAAGCCGCTGCCGGCAAACTGGTTCGTACTCTGGCTGCACTGCGCGATCAGAAAGAAGCTGCTTAATAGCCAATTTCCTTCGTTGCTTTACTACGTATAAACTTTTTCTGAATTTTAGGAACAATTGTTATGTCTATCTCTAAAGACGATATCTTAAATGCAGTTGCTGAAATGTCTGTAATGGACGTTGTTGAACTGATCACTATGATGGAAGAAAAATTCGGTGTATCTGCTGCTGCAGCTGTTGCTGTTGCTGCGGGTCCAGCAGAAGCTGCTGAAGAAAAAACTGAATTCGACGTTATCCTGAAAGGTATCGGCGGTAACAAAGTAGCAGTAATCAAAGCAGTACGTGGCGCTACCGGTCTTGGTCTGAAAGAAGCTAAAGACTTAGTAGAATCTGCTCCAGCAGCTCTGAAAGAAGGCGTAAGCAAAGATGATGCTGAAGCTCTGAAGAAAGCTCTGGAAGAAGCAGGTGCTGAGGTTGAAGTTAAGTAATTTAACTTCCCAGAGAGCAGCCTAACGGCTGATGGCTGGTGATTTTTTGGTCACCAGCCTTTTTGCGCTGTAAGGTAAGAGTAGCTTTTTCACACTTTTTTGGCTTCCTCTTTACCTCAATATTTTTTGCTATTGACGACTTAATATACTGTGTTAGCCACTACGATCCACGTTTTTCCAAAAGCTCGGTAGTGTGCGCAATGCAATGAAATGATTTAAGAGTAATAGCAATAAGTATTATGGAAAATTTTATTTTCCTACCTACAAAAAAACAGTGTTAGATGAATGTCGTGTCACCCTTAATAACAAGGGCAGGCAGAGTGGGTCACTTTTCAGCGAGCTGAGGAACCCTATGGTTTACTCCTATACCGAGAAAAAACGTATTCGTAAGGATTTTGGTAAACGTCCACAAGTTCTGGATGTTCCCTATCTCCTTTCTATCCAACTTGACTCGTTCCAGAAGTTTATCGAGCAAGATCCTGATGGTCAAAATGGGCTGGAAGCGGCTTTCCGTTCCGTATTTCCAATCCAAAGCTACAGCGGCAATGCTGAACTGCAATATGTCAGCTACCGCCTTGGCGAGCCTGTTTTTGATGTTAAAGAATGTCAGATCCGTGGTGTAACTTATTCTGCACCATTACGTGTAAAACTGCGTCTGGTCATTTATGAACGTGAAGCCCCAGAAGGCACCGTTAAAGACATCAAAGAACAAGAAGTCTATATGGGTGAAATCCCATTAATGACCGATAATGGTACTTTTGTTATCAATGGTACTGAGCGTGTTATTGTTTCCCAGTTACATCGTAGCCCTGGTGTGTTCTTTGATAGCGATAAAGGTAAAACGCACTCTTCAGGTAAAGTACTGTATAACGCACGTATTATTCCTTATCGTGGTTCATGGTTAGACTTCGAATTCGACCCTAAAGATAATCTTTTTGTCCGTATTGACCGTCGTCGTAAATTACCAGCGACTATCATTTTACGCGCAATGAACTACAGCACCGAAGACATCTTAAATCTGTTCTTCGAGAAAACAACGTTTGAAATCAGTAATAATAAACTGATGATGACGTTAGTTCCTGAGCGTCTGCGTGGTGAAACAGCTTCATTTGATATTGAAGCAAACGGCAAAGTTTATGTCGAAAAAGGTCGCCGTATTACTGCTCGTCATATTCGTCAGTTAGAAAAAGAACAAATTGAGCGCATCGAAGTACCTGTTGAATACATCGCAGGTAAAGTAGTGGCTCGTGACTATATTGATGAAGCGACAGGTGAATTGATTTGTGCTGCTAACATGGAAATCTCTTTAGATGTGTTAGCTCGCTTAAGTCAAGCTGGTCATAAAACCATCGAAACACTGTTTACCAACGATTTAGATCATGGTGCTTATATTTCAGAAACTATTCGCGTCGATCCTACCAACGATCGTTTAAGCGCATTAGTTGAAATCTATCGCATGATGCGTCCTGGTGAACCACCAACTCGCGAAGCGGCAGAAAACTTATTTGAGAACTTATTCTTCTCAGAAGATCGTTATGATCTCTCTGCGGTTGGTCGCATGAAATTCAACCGCTCTTTAGGTCGCGAAGAAGTTGAAGGTTCTGGCATCTTAAGCCAAGAAGATATCATTGAAGTGATGAAAAAACTGATTGATATCCGTAATGGTAAAGGTGAAGTGGACGATATCGACCACTTAGGTAACCGTCGTATTCGTTCTGTTGGCGAAATGGCTGAAAACCAATTCCGTGTTGGTCTGGTGCGTGTTGAACGTGCAGTTAAAGAGCGTCTATCTTTAGGTGATCTTGATGCATTAATGCCACAAGATATGATCAACGCAAAACCGATTTCTGCTGCAGTTAAAGAGTTCTTTGGCTCTAGCCAGTTATCGCAGTTTATGGATCAGAATAACCCGCTGTCAGAAATTACCCATAAACGTCGTATTTCTGCATTAGGCCCTGGTGGTCTGACTCGTGAACGTGCAGGCTTCGAAGTTCGAGACGTACACCCAACTCACTATGGTCGTGTGTGTCCAATCGAAACACCTGAAGGTCCAAATATCGGTCTGATTAACTCATTATCTGTTTATGCACAGACTAACGAGTACGGATTCTTAGAAACGCCTTACCGTGTTGTAGAAAACAACGCTGTAACAGATGAAATCCACTATCTGTCTGCAATTGAAGAAGGTAACTTCATCATTGCTCAGGCTAACTCCGTATTAGATGATGATGGCCACTTCGTAGAAGAATTAGTAACTTGCCGTCATAAAGGTGAGTCAAGTTTATTTAGTCGTGATCAAGTTCAGTACATGGACGTTTCAACTCAACAGGTTGTTTCTGTCGGTGCTTCACTGATCCCATTCCTTGAACACGATGACGCCAACCGTGCATTGATGGGTGCGAACATGCAACGTCAGGCTGTTCCTACACTTCGTGGTGATAAACCACTGGTAGGTACAGGTATGGAACGTGCTGTAGCGGTTGACTCCGGTGTTACTGCGGTAGCAAAACGTGGTGGTACAGTTCAGTATGTTGATGCTTCTCGTATCGTTATCAAAGTAAACGAAGATGAGACTTATGCTGGTGAAGCAGGCATTGATATTTACAGCTTAACTAAATATACCCGCTCTAACCAAAACACATGTATTAACCAAACACCTTGTGTTTCTTTAGGTGAACCTGTTGAACGTGGTGATGTACTTGCCGATGGTCCATCAACAGACCTTGGTGAACTTGCATTAGGTCAAAACATGCGCGTGGCATTTATGCCATGGAATGGTTATAACTACGAGGACTCCATCCTTGTATCTGAGCGTGTTGTTCAAGAAGACCGTTTCACAACTATCCATATTCAAGAACTTGCTTGTGTGTCTCGTGATACTAAGTTAGGGCCTGAAGAGATCACTGCAGATATTCCTAATGTTGGTGAAGCTGCGTTATCTAAACTGGATGAATCAGGTATCGTTTATATCGGTGCTGAAGTGAAAGGCGGTGATATTCTGGTAGGTAAAGTAACACCGAAAGGTGAAACTCAACTGACTCCAGAAGAGAAACTGCTACGTGCTATCTTCGGTGAAAAAGCATCTGATGTTAAAGATTCTTCTCTGCGTGTTCCTAACGGTGTATCTGGTACAGTTATTGATGTACAAGTCTTCACCCGTGATGGCGTAGAAAAAGACAAACGTGCATTAGAAATCGAAGAATCGCAATTACGTGAAGTTAAAAAAGACTTAACAGAAGAGTTACGTATCTTTGAAGCGGGTCTTTTTGCACGTATTCGTGGCGTTCTGATTGCCGGCGGTATTGAAGCTGACAAATTAGATAAACTACCTCGTGAACGTTGGTTAGAACTGGGTCTTGCTGATGAAGAGAAGCAAAACCAGTTAGAACAATTAGCTGAACAGTATGATGAACTGAAAGCTGAATTCGCGAAGAAACTGGAAGCTAAACGTCGTAAGATCACTCAAGGTGATGATTTAGCACCGGGTGTATTGAAGATTGTTAAGGTTTATCTGGCTGTTAAACGTCAGATCCAACCTGGTGATAAGATGGCGGGTCGTCATGGTAACAAGGGTGTTATCTCTAAGATTAACCCAATTGAAGACATGCCATACGATGAAAACGGTAATCCTGTTGACCTCGTACTGAACCCACTGGGTGTACCATCACGTATGAACATTGGTCAGATCCTTGAAACTCACTTGGGTATGGCTGCTAAAGGCATCGGTGATAAAATCAATGCGATGCTGAAACAGCAACAAGAAGTGGCTAAATTACGTGAATTTATCCAGAAAGCTTATGATCTGGGTATGGCACCTCGTCAGAAAGTTGATTTGGACACCTTCAGTGATGAAGAAGTGTTACGTTTGGCTGAAAACCTGAAAAAAGGTATGCCAACTGCAACACCTGTGTTCGATGGTGCAGAAGAGATGGAAATTAAAGAGATGCTGAAATTAGCAGATCTTCCAACTTCTGGTCAGATTACACTTTTCGATGGTCGTACAGGTGAACAATTCGAACGTCCAGTAACTGTAGGTTACATGTACATGCTGAAACTGAACCACTTAGTTGATGACAAGATGCACGCCCGTTCTACCGGTTCGTACAGCTTAGTTACTCAGCAACCTCTTGGTGGTAAAGCACAGTTTGGTGGACAGCGTTTCGGGGAGATGGAAGTATGGGCACTGGAAGCATACGGTGCGGCTTACACGCTACAAGAAATGCTTACTGTTAAGTCGGATGACGTTAACGGTCGTACCAAAATGTACAAAAACATCGTTGATGGTAACCATCAGATGGAACCAGGTATGCCTGAGTCGTTCAACGTATTGTTGAAAGAGATCCGTTCACTGGGTATCAACATCGAATTGGAAGACGAATAACGTATTCCATGAAAGCAGACTGCTAAATATGGCAGTCTGCTAAACAGTGACTACACTGGTTTAAAGGGGTGAATGACAGGGGTCATTTGCCTGGCAGGTCTAACTCCGACAGGAGCCATTTCGTGAAAGACTTATTAAAGTTTCTGAAAGCGCAAACCAAGACCGAAGAGTTTGATGCGATCAAAATTGCTCTGGCATCACCTGATATGATCCGTTCATGGTCATTTGGTGAAGTTAAAAAGCCAGAAACAATTAACTACCGTACGTTCAAACCAGAACGTGACGGCCTTTTCTGTGCCCGTATTTTCGGACCAGTAAAAGATTACGAATGTTTGTGTGGTAAATACAAACGTTTAAAACACCGTGGTGTTATCTGTGAGAAGTGTGGCGTTGAAGTCACACAAACTAAAGTTCGTCGTGAACGTATGGGTCACATCGAATTAGCTTCTCCAGTGGCGCACATCTGGTTCTTGAAATCACTGCCGTCCCGTATCGGTCTGCTGTTGGATATGCCACTGCGCGATATTGAACGTGTACTGTATTTTGAATCTTATGTTGTTGTTGAAGGCGGTATGACCAGCCTTGAACGTGGCCAAATCTTAACAGAAGAGCAATACCTCGATGCATTAGAAGAATTCGGTGATGAATTTGATGCGAAGATGGGTGCTGAGGCTGTTCAGAACTTGTTACAGAGCATGGATCTGGAACAAGAGTGTGAAACGCTGCGTGAAGAGTTAAATGAGACTAACTCTGAAACTAAACGTAAGAAACTGACTAAACGTATCAAGTTACTTGAAGCATTCATGCAATCAGGCAATAAACCTGAGTGGATGATCTTAACTGTACTGCCAGTGTTACCACCAGACTTACGTCCACTGGTTCCACTTGATGGTGGTCGTTTTGCGACTTCTGACTTGAACGATTTATATCGTCGCGTTATCAACCGTAATAACCGTTTAAAACGCCTGCTAGATTTAGCAGCTCCAGACATTATCGTACGTAACGAAAAACGTATGTTACAAGAGTCTGTTGATGCGTTATTAGATAACGGTCGTCGCGGTCGTGCAATTACAGGCTCTAACAAACGTCCTCTGAAATCTTTGGCTGATATGATCAAAGGTAAACAAGGTCGTTTCCGTCAAAACCTGTTAGGTAAACGTGTTGACTATTCTGGTCGTTCTGTAATCACCGTTGGTCCATACCTGCGTCTGCATCAGTGTGGTCTGCCGAAAAAAATGGCACTTGAATTATTCAAACCATTTATTTACGGAAAACTGGAAACCCGTGGTTTAGCGACAACAATTAAAGCCGCTAAAAAAATGGTTGAGCGTGAAGAAGCGGTAGTTTGGGATATCTTAGATGAAGTTATCCGTGAACACCCAGTTATGCTAAACCGTGCACCGACACTTCACCGTTTAGGTATACAGGCGTTTGAACCAATCCTGATTGAAGGTAAAGCTATTCAGTTACACCCACTCGTTTGTGCGGCATATAACGCCGACTTCGATGGTGACCAAATGGCGGTTCACGTTCCATTGACATTAGAAGCGCAGTTAGAAGCTCGCGCGTTGATGATGTCAACTAACAATATTCTGTCTCCAGCAAGTGGTGACCCAATTATCGTTCCTTCACAGGACGTGGTATTAGGTCTTTACTACATGACTCGTGATTGCATCAATGCCAAAGGTGAAGGCATGGTGTTAAGTGGTCCAAAAGAAGCTGAACGCGTTTATCGCGCAGGTTTAGCCTCTTTACACGCGCGTGTTAAAGTACGTATCACTGAAGAGATCAAAGATGGCGAAGGTAATATCACCACTGAAACTAGCTTAAAAGACACTACAGTTGGTCGTGCTATTTTATGGATGATTGTACCAAAAGGCCTACCTTACGCACTGGTTAACCAACCATTAGGTAAAAAAGCTATTTCTAAAATGCTGAATACCTGCTACCGCGTAATGGGCTTAAAGCCAACAGTTATTTTTGCTGACCAAATCATGTATACCGGTTTTGCTTACGCAGCACGTTCTGGTGCTTCAGTAGGTATCGATGACATGGTTATCCCTGCGAAAAAAGCAGAGATCATTGCCGAGGCAGAAGCAGAAGTTGCAGAAATTCAGGAACAGTTCCAATCCGGTCTGGTAACAGCGGGTGAACGTTACAACAAAGTCATCGATATTTGGGCTGCTGCGAATGAACGCGTCGCTAAAGCGATGATGGAAAATCTGTCTACAGAAACTGTGATCAACCGTGATGGTGAAGAAGAACAACAAGTTTCCTTCAACAGCATCTTTATGATGGCTGACTCCGGTGCTCGTGGTTCTGCAGCTCAGATCCGTCAGTTAGCGGGTATGCGTGGTCTGATGGCTAAGCCAGATGGCTCCATTATCGAAACCCCAATCACTGCGAACTTCCGTGAAGGTCTGAACGTACTCCAGTACTTCATCTCAACCCACGGTGCTCGTAAAGGTTTGGCGGATACCGCACTGAAAACAGCAAACTCCGGTTACTTGACTCGTCGTTTAGTTGACGTTGCACAAGACCTTGTCGTAACAGAAAGCGACTGTGGTACAACCGAAGGTGTAATGATGACTCCGGTCATTGAAGGTGGAGATGTTAAAGAGCCACTGCGTGAGCGTGTATTAGGACGGGTAACGGCAGAAGATATCCTGAAACCAGGTACTGCAGATATCCTTGTTCCACGTAATACGCTGTTAAACGAAAAACTGTGTGATCTGTTAGAAGAAAACTCAGTAGACAGCGTTAAAGTTCGTTCAGTTGTAACCTGTGACACAGACTTTGGTGTATGTGCTAAATGTTATGGTCGTGACCTTGCTCGTGGTCATATCATCAACAAAGGTGAAGCTATCGGTGTTATCGCAGCACAGTCAATCGGTGAGCCTGGTACACAGTTAACGATGCGTACGTTCCACATCGGTGGTGCGGCATCCCGTGCGGCAGCAGAATCAAGCATTCAGGTACGTAATAAAGGTACACTGAAATTGATCAATGCGAAATTTATCACCAACACTGCTGGTAAGTTAGTGATTACTTCTCGTAATACAGAATTACGTCTGATTGACGAATTCGGTCGTACGAAAGAAAGCTATAAAGTACCTTATGGTGCTCAATTATCGAAAGGTGATGGCGAAGCTGTCAACGGTGGCGAAACAGTTGCTAACTGGGATCCACATACCATGCCTGTGGTGAGTGAAGTTTCTGGTATTATCCGTTTTGCTGACATGGTTGATGGTCAAACCATTACTCGTCAAACGGATGAATTAACCGGTCTTTCTTCACTGGTTGTTCTGGATACTGCAGAGCGTACTGGTAGCGGTAAAGATTTACGTCCAGCATTGCGCATCACCGATGCACAAGGTAATGATGTATTAATCCCGAATACAGATATGCCGGCACAGTACTTCCTACCAGGTAAAGCTATCGTTCAATTAGATGATGGCGTTGCTATTAATGCGGGTGATACGTTAGCACGTATTCCTCAAGAATCTGGTGGTACTAAAGATATTACCGGTGGTCTACCACGCGTTGCTGACTTGTTTGAAGCTCGTCGTCCGAAAGAGCCTGCAATCCTTGCTGAAATCAGCGGTATTGTTTCTTTCGGTAAAGAAACGAAAGGTAAACGTCGCTTAGTTATTTCTCCATTAGATGGTAGCGATGCATACGAAGAGATGATCCCTAAATGGCGTCAACTTAACGTATTTGAAGGTGAGGTTGTGGAACGCGGTGATGTTATCTCCGATGGTCCAGAATCACCACATGACATTCTGCGCTTACGTGGTGTTCATGCGGTTACTCGCTATATCACTAATGAAGTACAGGAAGTTTACCGTTTACAAGGGGTTAAGATTAACGATAAACACATTGAAGTTATCGTTCGTCAGATGCTACGTAAAGTGACTATCGAAAATGCCGGTAGCTCTGAATTCCTTGAAGGTGAACAAGTTGAATACGCTCGTGTTAAAGTTTCGAACCGTATTTTAGAAGAAGAAGGTAAAGTACCAGCAACATACTCTCGTGACCTATTAGGTATTACGAAAGCGTCACTGGCTACTGAGTCTTTCATCTCTGCGGCATCGTTCCAAGAAACAACACGCGTACTGACTGAAGCTGCTGTTGCAGGTAAACGTGACGAATTACGTGGTTTAAAAGAAAACGTTATTGTGGGTCGTCTGATCCCTGCAGGTACTGGTTTTGCGTACCATCAGGATCGTATCCAACGTCGTCAACAACAACTGCCAACGGATGAAACTGAAGCAACAATCAGTGCAGATGAAGCTTCTGCTAACTTAGCAGAATTGCTGAATGCGGGTTTCGGCGGTTCATCAAATAACTAATTGATACTGCATTAGTTATTAAATATAAATACCCTCGATAGTTATCGAGGGTATTTTTTTGCTCTTTTTATACTTGTATAGGTAAGTTAAATAATTAAGTTTATATTTTTCAGATATTTATGATAACTTTTTACTAAGTAAAAGGTCATTTTTTTCTGTAAGCTGGCGGTCCACATTTAGCACGGAGTCAGCGATGAATAAACCTCTTTTAATTTCTTCTCATGATGCTGCATTCAAACGCTTCATGATGAATATTAGTAATGCTAAGGATTTCTTTTTTATCCATTTATCAGACGAATTAAAAAGCTATTGTGATTTTTCAACTTTAAAGCTACAAAATTCCTCTTTTATCGATATTAAATTACGTTCTCGTATGTCAGATATTCTCTACTCAGTGAAAACCAAAAAGGGGAATATCTCAATTTATTTCTTAATTGAGCACCAATCTCGACCAGATAAAATGATCGCTTGGCGTATGATGCACTATGCGTTTTGCACTATGAATCAGCATCTACAGCAAGGTTACACATCTTTGCCGTTGGTTGTTCCTATCTTGTTTTATCATGGCAAACGCAAACCTTATCCTTTTTCTGTCAATTGGTTAGATTGTTTTCCGCTTTCTACATTGGCAAATCAACTCTATCTTAATAATTTTGCATTAATTGATTTGAATTCAATTGATGATGAAATTTTATTAACACATAGAAAAGCCGCTGTAATGGAAATTGCAATGAAACATGTGAACAGTTGCGATGATCTTGATAAGTTAGCGATGCTTCTCTCAAAAGCGATAAATCAGAAAAACTGCAGTGATGAAGACACTATCGCTGTTGTACAATATTTATTCTCAATTATGGATGCGGCGGATTTTGAATCCATCATAAATAAGATAGCTGAACAAGTAGATAACCATAGAGAGACGATTATGAATATTGCATGGCGGTTAGAAAATAAAGGATTTAAATTAGGAAAAATGGAGGGGATAGAGATAGGTAAAAATGAAGGTATAGAAATAGGTAAAAAGATAGTACAAATACAATTAGCAAAAAACTTATTAAAAGAAAACGTTGAGTTGGAATTTATTGAACGAATAACTGGTTTAAGTATACAAGAACTTAAAATATTGATTTTAACCTAATGAAATAGTTAGTTAACTTAATCTTTTTAAGAAAAATTTATTGTTATATCTAACGTATTGATATTATTTTTAATTATTTATTACTATGTGTTGTGTAATAAAACCGCGATTATATTTATTAAAAAAATAAATTAAAACGCGGTATTATTTTATCTCTATTAACGACCTAAATAGTTATCCCAATCTTTCCATACAGGCTGTAATCCTCGTGTTTTGAGGGCATTAATTACATCACTGACATGACGATTATCATTAGGTGAAAATTGCTCTAACTCCTCATGACTATCAGAATAACCACCGGGCTGAGTTTTAGAGCCAGCGCTGATATTATTGATGGCTAAAGGTACTGTATTATCGCGAAAGTAAGGCGATTCACGTGTTGAAAGGGAAAGCTCAACATCGGGGGCTAAAATACGAAAAGCACAAATCAACTGAACTAATTCTGCTTCACTCATTACCGATGCAGGATTAAGCCCACCAGCACATGGGCGTAGACGAGGAAAGGAGATAGAGTAACGACTTTTCCAGTAACGTTTTTGTAAAAATAGCAGATGCTCAGCCACCATATAACAATCGGTACGCCATCTGTCAGATAAACCAATTAGTGCACCTAAACCAATTTTATCAATGCCGGCTTGCCCTAATCTATCAGGGGTTTGTAACCGCCAATGAAAATCTTGTTTTTTTCCTCTTAGATGATGCAACTGATAAGTGGGTTCATGATAGGTTTCTTGATAAACCATTACACCATCAATACCGAGCGTTTTTAATTCAGCGTACTCATTTGTCGCCAGAGGTTGTACTTCCATCATTAATAAACTGAACTGCTGGCGAATAAGCGGTATATATTGACGGAAATAATTCATACCAACTTTTCTTTGATGCTCTCCTGTAACGAGTAGCAGGCTATCAAAACCTAATTGCCGAATGCTATGACATTCAGCAAGGATTTCGTTTTCATTTAATGTTTTGCGCTTGATGGCATTACTCATTGAAAAGCCACAATAAGTGCAATCATTAGCACATAAATTAGAGAGGTACAGTGGAACATATAAACCGACAACATTACCAAAACGTTGTCGAGTTAGTTGCTGGGCACGTTGTGCCATTGGCTCTAAATAATGTCGGCCAGCAGGGGAGATCAGCGCCATAAAATCATCAAGAGTTAAAGTATGATGAGATAAAGCAGTTTCAACATCTTCACAAGTTTTACTATTCAGTCTTAACGTGATGTCATCCCAATCTAATTGTTGCCAATAATCAGAAAATGTTTTCATTAGAAAGCCTCTAAATATTGGGTTAATGGGCTAGAGGCTTGTGCTTGCATATGTGTTATTGCAGTCGGTACAGCCAGTCCAGATTGTCGAGCAAGCTCTCCAGCATCAATTGCAGCTTTAAAAGCTTGAGCCATTAAAACTGGATTTTTAGCTACGGCTATGGCGGTATTGACGAGTACAGCATCCGCACCCAATTCTAAAGCTTCAAGAGCATGGCTTGGTGCGCCAATACCAGCGTCAACAACAACGGGTATTGAGGTTTGTTCAATAATAATCCGCAAAAAATCGCGAGTTTGTAAACCTTGATTGGAACCAATAGGTGAACCTAACGGCATTACAGCTGCGCATCCTACCTCTTCTAAACGACGGCATAATACCGGATCAGCACTGCAATAAGGTAAAACCACAAAACCTTCTTTAACGAGAAGTTCAGCCGCCTTAAGTGTTTCTATTGGATCAGGAAGTAGGTATTTGGTATCAGGATGAATTTCTAATTTGATCCAATGGGTATCAAAGGCCTCTTTTGCTAATCGTGCAGCAAAAACGGCTTCTTGTGCTGTTTTTGCACCAGAAGTATTAGGTAATAATTTTACCCCTAATGATTTAAGAGGGGCGATTAGATCATCATTGCCATTTTTTAAATCAACACGCTTCATTGCCATTGTCACTAATTGGCTACCAGAGGCTTTAATGGCTTCAGCCATGAGTGTTGGTGTCGCAAATTTACCTGTACCAGTAAATAACCTTGATGTGAATGTAGTATCAGCAATTTTCAACATATCAGCCTCCCGCAATTGCTTGAAAGAGAAGAATTGTGTCACCCTCATTGATCATTTGTGTATTCCAGTTTTCACGCGGAATAATGATGTCGTTGATAGCGAGTGCCACCCCCATAGAGGGTTGTTTTAACTCAATAAGGAGCTGGCTTATCGTGACAGGCATATCCAGAGAATAACGTTCGTCATTTACGGTAATATTCATGCTAACCCTCGACAAACAGGACAGTTTTTTGATGGTGTTAAGCGCAAGGTGCTCCAATTTTGTTTTCTACCATCGAACAGACGTAGTTTTCCACTTAACGTACTTGGTAAACCTGCAAGTAACTTAATTGCTTCAAGTGCCTGCAGAGTACCAATGACCCCTACAACGGGGCCTAGAATTCCAGCTGTTTGGCAATTGCGTTGTGGCTCTTTGTTATCAGGATAGAGACAGTGGTAACAACCATGCATAAAAGGGGGCTCAAACACGATCAACTGACCACTAAATCCAACGGCACTGCCACTAATAAGCGGTATTTGTTGTTTAACACAGATACGATTGATTGCTTGGCGAGTGCTCATGTTATCAGTGCAATCTAAAACTAAATCGATGTTTTGAAGCAACGTAGAGAGAAAATCATCATTAACACGTTGTTTATAGGTGGTGATTTTAATGTCAGGATTTAAGGCAAGTAGAGCCTGTTTGGCGATGTCTGATTTTGCATCTGGGATATCTTGAGTGCGATAGAGAATTTGACGCTGTAAATTCGAGACATGCAAATTATCATCATCGACTAAAATAAGTTCACCCACTCCTGCACCTGCTAGATAAAGTGATGCTGGAGAGCCTAACCCACCTAAGCCAATAATTAATACTCTGGCTTGCTGTATTTTGGTTTGCCCTTTTAATCCTATATCTTCTAACATCACTTGTCGGCTATAACGCATAAAATCATTATCATTTAGCATGATGGTTTTCCCTCTACTAATTCTAATAATTTAAGTGTTACCTGTTGCCAGTCTGATGCCTTTGTTATTGCACTCACTAAAGCAACTCCACCAACGCCAGTTGCTACGACATCAGAGACTTTTTCTAGAGAGATCCCGCCAATAGCAACGGTTGGAAAATCATGAGTTTGTTCTACTTGATGTTTGAGTGCTCTTAAACCTTGTGGCTTTGATGGCATATCTTTCGTCGTCGTTGGAAATATATGCCCTAAAGCAATATAAGAGGGAAGTAACCTTTTTGCTCTTTGTAGTTCAGTGTCATTATGGGTGGAAATACCAAGGCATAAACCTGACTGTTTAATAGCATCAAGATCGGCAATGTCGAGATCTTCTTGTCCAAGATGAACACCATAAGCGTGATGTTTAATGGCGAGTTGCCAATAATCATTGATAAATAATCTTGCGTTATACTTACGACCTAATTTGATTGCAGTGATTATATCTTGTTCAACATCTTTGGGCTGTTTATCTTTGATGCGTAATTGGATCGTTGTTACACCTATTTTCAACAGGCGCTCAACCCATTCAATAGAATCGACAACAGGGTAAAGCCCCAACTTTTTTTCGGTTGGGGCAAAAGCCGAATTAGAGGATCTGTTCATTATCAGCTACCTCGGAACTGGCTATTTCTGCACTGTGGTATAGCTCACTACCATGGGCTTTAAAGGCTTGCGACATCTGCTCCATACCTGCTGCATAATCACGCACTTCTTGTGTTATCTTCATTGAGCAGAATTTAGGTCCACACATAGAGCAGAAGTGAGCGACTTTCCCCGATGCTTGAGGTAAGGTTTCATCGTGATATTGACGGGCAGTTTCAGGATCAAGTGCTAGATTAAATTGATCTTCCCATCGAAACTCAAAACGGGCTTTAGACATGGCGTTATCACGTATTTGCGCGCCGGGATGTCCTTTGGCAAGATCAGCAGCATGGGCGGCGATTTTATAAGTAATAAGACCTTGTTTCACATCTTCTTTATTGGGGAGTCCGAGATGCTCTTTCGGAGTGACATAACAGAGCATGGCACAGCCAAACCAGCCAATCATTGCAGCGCCAATACCGGAAGTAAAATGATCGTAGCCCGGTGCTATATCAGTTGTTAGAGGGCCTAATGTATAGAAGGGGGCTTCATGACAATGCTCTAGTTCTTCCGTCATATTGCGACGTATCATCTGCATTGGTACATGACCCGGGCCTTCAATCATGACTTGTACATCATATTCCCAAGCAATCTTTGTTAATTCACCCAAGGTATGTAATTCAGCGAACTGTGCTTCATCGTTAGCATCTTGGATAGAGCCAGGTCTTAGACCATCACCTAATGATAATGAAACATCATAAGCGGTGCAGATTTCGCAAATCTCCCGGAAGTGGGTATAGAGGAAATTCTCTTTATGGTGTGATAAACACCACTTCGCCATAATTGATCCACCACGAGAGACAATGCCCGTTAAACGTTTTGCGGTCATAGGAACATAGCGTAATAGGACACCTGCATGGATAGTGAAGTAATCTACCCCTTGTTCCGCTTGTTCTAATAAAGTATCACGGAACATTTCCCAAGTGAGATCTTCTGCAATACCGTTAACTTTTTCGAGAGCTTGATAAATAGGAACAGTACCAATAGGGACTGGGCTATTGCGGATGATCCATTCACGTGTTTCGTGGATATAACGTCCAGTTGACAGATCCATCACCGTATCGGCCCCCCAACGTGTTGACCAAATCAGTTTTTCTACTTCTTCTTCGATAGATGAGGTAACCGAAGAGTTGCCGATATTAGCATTCACCTTAACTAAGAAATTACGGCCAATAATCATCGGCTCAGATTCTGGGTGATTGATATTGGCAGGAATAATGGCACGACCAGCAGCAACTTCTTGGCGTACAAACTCAGGCGTAATATTGTCAGGTAAATGTGCACCAAAGCTAAATCCGGCATGTTGTTGGCGTAATACTTCGCTACGAATACGTTCTCGCCCCATATTTTCTCGAATGGCAATAAATTCCATTTCTGGCGTAATAATACCTTTGCGAGCGTAATGTAATTGCGTCACTCTCTTATTATTTAGCGCTTTTCTAGGGCTGGGTTTTAGCGGAAAGCGTAGATGTTCTAATCCTGCATCAGTAAGGCGTTGTTGAGTGAAATCAGAACTTAAGTGTGAAAGAGGTTCGGTATCATTACGCGCATCAATCCATGGTTGGCGAATTTTTTTTAAGCCAAGATTAACGTCAAGTTGAGAAGTTGGATCACCATAAGGCCCTGAAGTGTCATAGACTGGAATAGGTTCATTCTCTTCAAAAATAGGATCTTCTTTTGAGCCACCGATCAGGGTTTTATCAAGTTGGATCTCACGCATTGGCACTTGAATATCTGAACGAGTACCAGTGATATAAATACGTTTTGAATTGGGAAAATTAATACCTTGAATAGTGCTAATAAAGGATTGCGCTGCATCGCGTTGTTCTTTACGTGGGCGCTGTTTATTCGCAGTGGGCGAAACATCTTTAATAGAGATAGTTTGATTTTTGGACATAGCATTTCCTAATAAATATCAATCAAGCACAAGGCTTGTCGGGTGAATATTGAGAAAAATGCTTGTCTGGAGGTCGCAGGGAGTATCGACAGATAAGAGTGTAAAAAATAGACACAATGAAGCTATCTAAAGGTCGAATGACTCTTGTTCCCTTCGCGGGTATTAGCCCGATCAGGTTCCGCGGATCCCGAATTAACGGTCTCAGCCTGTGTTTAAAATAGCCTTATAAACACTAGGCACTCCGACAAGAATGCCCACAGTATATTAAAGATCTTAAAAACTACAAGCCCGATAATGATTATTTATTTAACTGCCAGTAGCACTGTTGCCATTCTTTTTCTGTTGCTATTTGGCTTAATCTTTCATCGGCGTTAATGGTGATAACCTCATTTGCTTGATAGCATAAAGGGAGATCGTTGGCTGAGTCAGTATAGAAATAAATATAAGAATTATTAATGTTGTTTTGTTCTTTCCACTGATTGAGTCGAGTGACTTTACCCTCTCTAAAGGTAGGAATACCCTCAATATGGCCTGTATAATGATTATTTTTTATCTGCATATCAATGCCCATAGAAATATCAGCATTAAGTTGTTTTGCAATCGCATGTACCAGAAAAGACATAGTTGCAGAGATAATGATAACGGGGATATTTTGTTGTCGGTATAGGTTTATGGTATTAATGCCTTGGGGATAGAGCAATGGCTTGATTATGGTATGAGTAAAATCAGTAACCCATTGATTTATTTCTTCGATGCCATACTGATTAAAATAAGATAAATGTTGGTGTAAGTACTGATTTATATTGAGCCTTTCTGCGTAATAGTCAGCGATCATTTGTTTATCTAAAGCTAAAAAAGCAGGATCAGTGACTCTCTTTTTCTCCCACAAGTAATTTGTCCATAAACAGCTAGAATCTCCGGCTAACAGTGTTTCATCTAAATCAAAAATAGCGATCTTATGTTTCGTTATATTTGTCATTCGAGTGAACCTTATTTATAAATATAATTTATATTTTTACCATGGAGGTATAGATGAATTTTGGCGTAGCGACATAATTCATTGAGCGGCTCTTGTGAAAGAGAGTATCCTCTATTGTATATCATTAACTAAGATAGAATTATTACTATGCATTTATATACGCTAACAGGTGGTGAAAAAGGCTGGTGGACAGTCAGCCTAGGCGGCCGAGTTTGGTTACCCAAAGGTGAACTTCCATTTGGTTTAGCAACAGATTGGGGACTTGTGGGTAAACAAGCCAAAATTGTTGGGGAATGGCAAGGAGAAAATGTCTGGCTGATTTATGACAAAATGGAAAGCGATATGTGTTCACCAAGGCTTATCGCATCTCAAGATGAAAAGTTATTTAAATTAGTCGGTCGTGGTGTTCAACTTGCTGAATTTTATCGTTCTCATCGGTTTTGTGGCTATTGTGGGGCTAAAATGCGCCATAGTGAGAGTGAATGGGCATGTTTATGTGATAACTGTCATGAGCGTTATTACCCACAAATAGCACCTTGTATTATTGTTGGTATTCGTAATAAAGATAAAATTCTATTAGCACACCACGTTAGGCATAAACATTCACCACTCTACACCGTTTTAGCTGGTTTTGTTGAAGTAGGGGAAAGCTTAGAAGATGCGGTAGCTCGCGAAGTTTTTGAAGAAAGTCATATTCATATTCGCAATATTCGTTATGTTTCTTCACAACCATGGCCTTTCCCTCATTCTCTTATGATGGGTTTTCTTGCCGATTATGCAGGGGGAGAATTACGACATGATCCTTCGGAATTAATCAGTGCAGCATGGTATCGCTATGATGAGTTACCACAAATACCACCTTCTGATACTATTGCGCGACGTTTAATAGAAGATACGATAGCGAATATTAGACAAGATGAAGAAAATAGCTAAATAAAGGTGTTGCCTGCCAACTGTTATTTTTCCAACATGTTACACTACACGCTATTTTGCGGCCCTATTACTATTAATGGAGTTAGACATGAGTGAGTTGAAAAACGACCGCTATTTACGTGCGCTGTTGCGCCAACCTGTTGATGTCACCCCTGTTTGGATGATGCGTCAGGCAGGCAGATACCTTCCTGAATACAAGGAAACACGAGCACAGGCGGGAGACTTCATCTCATTGTGCAAAAATACCGAATTGGCATGCGAAGTTACCTTACAGCCTTTAAGACGTTTTCCTTTAGATGCCGCTATCCTATTTTCTGATATTTTAACTATCCCTGATGCGATGGGATTAGGTTTGTATTTTGAAACAGGGGAAGGTCCTCGTTTTAAAACACCGATAAATAGCCTTGATGATATAAAAAAATTACCTATTCCCGATCCGGAAGATGAACTAGGTTATGTCATGAATGCGGTACGTGCTATTCGTCATGCATTGCAAGGTAATGTGCCATTAATTGGTTTTTCAGGTAGTCCATGGACACTAGCTACTTATATGATTGAAGGTGGAAGTAGTAAGGCGTTCACAAAAATTAAAAAAATGATGTATAGCGAGCCACAAGCTCTGCATCTATTACTGGATAAACTGGCGGATAGCGTTATCCTTTATTTGAATGCTCAGATTAAAGCAGGGGCACAATCCATCATGATCTTCGATACATGGGGAGGTGTGCTAACAGGACGCGATTATCAATTGTTCTCATTACAATACATGCATAAGATTGTTGATGGTCTTATTCGTGAAAATGAGGGCAGAAAAGTTCCGGTCACCTTATTTACTAAAGGTGGTGGGCGTTGGTTAGAAGCGATGGCAGCCACAGGTTGTGATGCATTAGGACTTGATTGGACGATTGATATCGAAGATGCTCGCCGTCGAGTCGGTGATAAGGTTGCCTTACAAGGTAATATGGATCCTTCTATGTTGTATGCGCCACCAGCAAGAATAGAACAAGAAGTCGCTACGATTTTAGCTGGCTTTGGCAAAGGTACTGGTCATGTCTTTAATCTTGGGCACGGTATTCATCAAGATGTTCCACCAGCGCATGCTGGAGCATTTATTGATGCGGTTCACCGTCTATCGAAGCCTTATCATCAGGATAATGATTAATACTCAGCAATTACGTCAAGAGCAGACAGAGAAAGCTCAACAGATTATCTTAACCGACCAATTTATGGCACCAACTTATATTGCAGGTGCTGATGTCGGATTTGAAAATAGCGGTGCGGTCACTCGTGCCGCTATTGTTGTTATGCATTATCCCTCCTTTGAAATTGTTGAATATCAAATAGCCCGTATTGCAACATTACTACCTTATATTCCCGGACTCCTTTCATTCCGTGAGTGTCCCGCGTTATTAGAAGCTTGGCAGGGCATCAAGCAAAAACCGCAACTTGTTTTTGTTGATGGTCAAGGGATCGCACATCCTAGACGGTTAGGGGTGGCAAGTCATTTTGGACTCTTAGCCGATATTCCAACCATCGGTGTGGCAAAAAGTCGTTTATGTGGTGATGATAAAAAATTAGACGACGATGTAGGAAGTACGGAAAAATTAATGGATAAGAATGAGCAGTTAGGTTGGATTTATCGTAGTAAAAAAAGATGTAAACCTTTATATATTTCTCCAGGCTATAAAGTGAGTATGGAGAGTGCATTAGCGTGGGTAAAACGCTGTATAAATGGATATCGATTACCTGAACCGACTCGTTGGGCCGATGGTATTGCCTCAAATAGGCGATTATTTGAGCAATTGAATAAGAATAAGCTCTAAATCGGCGGTAAATATGTGGATATTTTCAATTTTCAGGTAAACTGCGGCTAAGTTAAGAAAATGAGTAATCACTAATGTTGAAGAACCCAATCCATTTACGTTTAGAAAAGCTTGAAAGTTGGCAACACTTAACGTTTATGGCGTGCCTGTGTGAGAGAATGTATCCAAATTATCAGGTATTTTGTCGCGAAACAGGATTTACTGATCCAACCCTGTATCGTCGTATTCTCGATCTAGTTTGGGAAACTTTAACGGTAAAAGATGCGAAGGTGAATTTTGATTCTCAATTAGAGAAATTAGAAGAAGCTATTCCTGATGCATCTCAGTTTGATATTTATGGTGTCTATCCTGCAATCGACGCCTGTGTGGCACTGAGTGAGCTTATTCATTCTCGTTTAAGTGGTGAGTCACTCAGTCATGCTATTGAAGTGAGCAAAATTTCGGTTGGAACTGTTGCTACACTTGAAATGACACAAGCAGAAAGAGAAATGTCTGAAGAAGAATTAAAATCTCTTGCTGCGGTCACTGAAGAGTTCGATATTCAATGGGAAATTTATCGCCTACTTGTTGAGTGCGAAGAAAGAGATATTGAACTAATAAAAGGTCTGCGTACAGACCTGCGCGAATCTGGAATGAGCAATATCGGTATAGAATTAACGCACTAAATCAGAAAAACGTGATTTAGTGCTTGAAAAGCGACGTTTAAAGACTTCACATTACCCCCGTGTATGTTCTACATTGGGTACGAAAAGAAGTGGCTCAGGTGTTTTGCTTAACTGACTCTCTAAAAAAGATGAATTAAGTTTTTTCACCAGATGTTTTTCAAACGATAAAACATACTTTAAGGACTATTTTATGAACAAAGCTGAATTAACCGAATCAGTTGCTGAAAAAGCGGATCTGACAAAAACTCAGGCAAAAGCTGCTATTGAAGCGTTTATCGACTCAGTAACAGGTGCTCTGAAAGAAGGTGATTCTGTCCAGTTAGTTGGTTTCGGTACATTCAAAGTGAATCACCGTGCAGAGCGTACTGGTCGTAACCCTCAAACTGGCAAAGAAATTAAAATTGCAGCAGCTAACGTTCCTGCATTTACTGCCGGTAAAGCACTGAAAGACGCAGTAAAATAATTCCTTTGAACGGAATGAACAATAGAGGGGGAGTTGCTCCCCTTTTGTTGAGACGACAGGGGCTGTTAGCAATAGGGTTCTCTTTTTTGCTCAGCGCCTGCTCTTCTTCTCCACAACTACCCGAATTTTCTGCAACGGGCTATATTGCAGATGAAGGGGTTGTGCGGCTTTGGCGTTTAAATAACAAAACATCAGAGCCTCAAGTGATTATGAGTGTCTATAGCTTTTATCAAAAGCCTGAAACTGTTGTCACTTTTTATGAGTACCGCCAAAATAGATTATGGCAAATTCGCAGTGAAATCGTTAATCCCTCCCATCCTTCCTCTTGGCATTTACGTTTAAATAAACGTGGCGAAGTTATCTTTATGCAACAAGAGTATCAAGGACAAAAGCGCCCATTAACAGAAGATGAACGTTTAAAAATGGTATTTGCAGCCAGTCGAGAACGAGAGATCAGTAAGGCATTGGCGATAGGTCAGGTAAAGTTAGTTCAAGGAACCTGGTATCAAGATACATTGACAACATGTGCGGGTGAAAAAGTGAATGTATCATTTGAAGCACCAGAACAACGTTGGCTAAAACGTAGAACACAGCATCTAACTCGTCCCGCTTATGTTGCTTGGCTGGATTCCCCCGAAGGTAACCAGTTGTTAATGGTTGCAGAACACGATTTTTGTAAATGGGAACCAACAAAAGAGAGTTTGTGATCACTCCCTTTTGCTGTTTTAACTTACTTTTTTAAACGCGCAATGGCACGATAGCCGATATCATGGCGATAGAAACAGCCATACCAGTGAATACTTTTGGCTAAAGCATAGGCATTCTTTTGAGCTTGTTCGATATCTTCCCCTAAAGCAGTTGCACATAATACTCGGCCTCCTGCTGTAACAACTTCACCTTGAACCGTTAATTTTGTTCCTGCTTGAAATACCTTAGCTGTTGAAGAAGATGTTGCTGTTAGTCCCTCAATAATATCATTTTGGCGGTAGTTATCAGGATAGCCACCGGCGGCCATTACAACACCTAAAGCGGGGCGGGGATCCCAAATGGAGTCTTTACCGGCTAGTTCGCCTTTTGCACCCGCTAAACAGAGATCAACTAAGTCTGATTGCATGCGCATCATAATAGGTTGCGTTTCCGGATCGCCAAAACGGCAGTTAAACTCAATGACTTTGGCAATACCTTGCTTATCAATCATTAAGCCTGCATAAAGAAAACCTTGATAGCGATGTCCTTCGGCAGCCATGCCTTTGACAGTTGGATAAATGATGTTATCCATGACTTGCTGGTGGATTTCAGGAGTAACAACCGGTGCAGGAGAATAAGCCCCCATTCCGCCGGTGTTTGGGCCTGAGTCACCATCACCGACGCGCTTATGATCTTGACTTGTTGCCATTGGAAGTACATTTTCACCATCCACCATAACAATAAAACTGGCTTCTTCTCCATCAAGAAATTCTTCAATAACAATACGGTGTCCTGCATCACCAAAAGCATTACCTGCTAACATATCTTTTATCGCATTTTCTGCTTCGGTATGTGTCATGGCAACAATGACACCTTTACCCGCAGCTAGGCCATCCGCTTTAATCACAATAGGTGTGCCAACTTTATGGAGATATTCAAGTGCAGGCGCTATTTCAGTAAAGTTTTGATAAGCTGCCGTTGGGATATGATGGCGGGCTAAAAAATCTTTTGTAAATGCTTTCGAACCTTCTAGTTGTGCCGCACCTTTGGTGGGGCCAAAAATCATGAGCCCCGCTTGTTTGAACGCATCTACTACACCAATTACCAATGGTGCCTCAGGCCCCACAATGGTTAAATCAATGTGATTTTGTTGGGCAAATGCAACTAATGCGGCAATATCAGTGGCACTAATATCGACGTTTTGTACGCCATGTTCTAATGCTGTTCCTGCATTACCAGGGGCAACAAACACTTGGGTTGCTAAAGGAGATTGCGCTGCTTTCCAAGCTAGTGCATGTTCACGACCACCATTACCAATGATTAAAATTTTCATAGCAATCCCTTATTAATGGCGGAAATGACGCATGTTAGTAAAAATCATCGCGATATTGTGTTCATTAGCTGCAGCAATTACTTCATCATCACGAATAGAACCACCTGGCTGAATAACACAAGTTACACCGGCCATAGCTGCCGCATCAATACCATCTCTAAAGGGAAAGAATGCATCAGATGCCATGGCGCAACCTGCTACTTCTAAACCTTCATCAGCCGCTTTAATCCCTGCTATTTTAGCAGAATAGACACGGCTCATTTGGCCCGCACCGATGCCAATCGTCATGTCATTTTTGACATACACAATTGCGTTGGATTTCACAAATTTTGCAACTTTCCAGCAAAATAGCGCATCTTTCCATTCTCGTTCACTAGGCTGGCGTTGCGTGACAACCCTTAGGTTTTCTTCTTTAACCATACCTAAATCACGATCTTGTACTAATAAGCCTCCGTTAACCCGTTTGAAATCAAGTGCAGGTTTAGCTTCTTGCCATTCACCACAGGCTAATACACGAACATTAGGTTTGGTTGCTAAAATAGGTAGAGCATCTTCATTAATAGAAGGCGCGATAATGACTTCGACAAATTGACGCTCTATAACGGCACTTGCTGTTTTTGCATCTAAGCTTCTATTGAAAGCGATAATACCGCCAAATGCAGAAGTTGGATCAGTTTTAAATGCCTTGTCATATGCTTGTGTGAGAGTGTCCGCAATAGCAACGCCACAAGGGTTTGCATGTTTCACGATAACACAAGCTGGTTCGGAAAATGATTTCACGCATTCCAATGCAGCATCAGTATCGGCAATATTGTTATAAGAGAGTGCTTTACCTTGTAATTGATTTGCTGTTGCGATAGAGGCTTCTTCAATATTCTCTTCTATATAGAAAGCCGCTTGCTGATGAGCATTCTCACCATAACGCATATCTTGTTTCTTTATATAGTTAAGATTTAAGGTACGAGGGAAGGTTCCTGATGGTTGTGAAGTATCACCATAATAAGGTGCAACTTTTTGGCCAAAGTAGTTCGCAATCATACTGTCATAAGCTGCGGTATGCTCAAAGGCTTTAATGGCTAAATCAAAACGTGTATCTAAAGTCAGACTGTTTTGGTGATTGTCCATTTCTTCAATCACTTTTTCATAGTCATTGCTATTAACCACAATGGTGACGTCTTTATGGTTCTTTGCTGCGGAACGAACCATGGTAGGACCACCAATATCAATATTCTCAACAGCATCTGCTAATGAGCAATCGGGACGAGCTACTGTTTTAGCGAAGGGATAAAGATTGACAACAACCATGTCGATAGGACGAATATCATGTTCCTCCATAATGGTATCATCTTGTCCACGACGTCCTAAAATACCACCATGTACTTTAGGGTGAAGTGTTTTTACACGACCATCCATCATTTCTGGAAAACCGGTGTAGTCAGAGACTTCTATAACGGGTAAGCCAGCTTCTGCTAATAGACGCGCTGTCCCCCCTGTTGATAAAAGTTCTACATTTCTTTCTACAAGCGCTTTCGCAAATTCTAAAATACCTGCTTTATCAGACACACTTAAAAGAGCACGGCGGATAGGACGAAGGTGTTGCATGAGTTTTATCCCTTGGGTTTTTGTATAACAGTAGTCATTGTGATGAAAAGTCACGTTGATACAGTGAAATTGTGTTTGCACCACTAACATTTCAGAAGATGAAGACAAAATCAATCTCACTCATTTGGGTATTATAATAACGCAAACGTTTGCGTTTGACATGCTAAATTTGTGGGAAAAGATGGCTTGTGGATAAAATTGTTGATAACTGCGTATAACTAAGGGTTTTGCTGTGGAATTAAGCAAACGAATTTTTTTCTTAAAAAAACTATTGCCAGCCTCAGAAAACTCCCTATAATGCGTCCTCGTTGTCACGGCACAGGGCGCTAAGCGAACCGGCTGAGAGAACAAAATAAAAAGTGAAAAGCCTGATAAATTAGCGCTTGACACTGAATGAGGAAGATGTAGAATGCACCTCCTCGCAACAACGCAGAAGACCGGAAACGGCAGCGACAGTTGCACTGCTCTT
>ENA-ORUR01000319-ORUR01000319.1-human-gut-metagenome-genome-assembly--contig:-NODE-319-length-28674-cov-3.99172_pt1 | contig 28674 bp, 23 predicted proteins | sample MGYA00242086_ERZ509223 | MGnify/ENA primary metagenome ERZ509223 (study PRJEB26280, sample SAMEA2338820) | human gut metagenome | biome: human gut; feature: human-associated habitat; material: faeces... | reverse complement strand
AAAATGGCCGCCCCGGCGGCCGTTGCCATACCGCCTGTCCCAATGGTCAGCGCCACAGCGGCCGTCCCTATCGCGGCATAAACCGCCCCTTTAACCACACCACACACGATATCGGCGAAGATTGACGAGTGCATTAATTTATCGCCTTGCTTGGCTGCGAAAAATTCATTTCCCATATCTCTATCCTTATAAAATAAACAATAAATCGTCAGTGGGTATGGTTAAAACATCGGGATTGCATTAATTGGGCGATGGCGTAAAACTGTCTCTTAACGCTTGCCATTGCGCCTGCTCAGTATTGGAAAACGGTTTAATTTGGCAGTAAGTCAACACCACTATTTTATTTTCGAGACGAAAAGCGGCGATCCACTGATAAATAGGGATCCCTTTTTGTTTGGTTTCACAATAGATTTCACAGCCCGTAACTCCTTTTTCGGTACGAAAATCTGTGGGTGCTTTTACCACCGCATTTTTCATTTCACGTTTGATGGCCGACAACTGTCCAGCCAGATAGTCATTGAGGGTTATCTCTGGAGCCACTACATCACGCGTAATAGAAATACTGCCTTGTCGCGTAGGGAAACGCAGCATATTAAGACTATTGTCTTGATATTCTTCATCCGGTAATGTGATAGCACCTTCTTGGAATTGATAATTCATGGCTTACCTTATTACTTTTTAGGGAAAAACTGATCTTTCGCTTGAGCGATAGTGCTGGTATCTGGTTCCATCTTAAGGTTTCCGGGACCTGCCCCGTCCATATTCAAATCTAATAACTCACCAGTACCAATCCGACCGCTACCGTGGCCGTAAAAATCAAAGTTGTTACACACTAAGGTGATAGTCCCGTCAGGGTTTAATTGAAGTGCCGAGTTGCCACTAATTAAACGAATACCTTGGGCTGATGCGATCAACACTTCACCATCCACGATTGAATGCTGCTTACCAAACACGATATTTTTTTGATCCGCTTGAACCGCCGTAGTTTGCGTACCATGTACTGAGATCTTTTGGTTTTGCATAACGGTTTCAGTATGATTGGCGCCTACCGTCGTTCCTTTATCGTTTTGGACGACGGTATTCATATCCTTCTGCGCATGAAGAAACACCTCTTGCTTACCGCCCGCATCTTCAAAACGCAATTCATTAAAACCTTCCCCTTTGTGGGTTTGGCTACGGAAAGTGGTTTGTGTCTTATTCTCTGGGAACTTAATCGGTGGTGCGTTACGACCATCATAGGTACAACCGGTAATCATCGGTCTGTCGATATCCCCATTCAGGTAGCTGACCAGCACTTGCGTGCCAATGCGCGGTACCGCAGAAAAACCATAACCATTTCCACTCCAGCCCATGGCAACCCGTACCCAGCAGGAGGCACTGTGATCGGCACTTCCCCGACGATCCCAATGAAAATGCACTTTCACGGCGCCATATTCATTGACGTAGATTTCTTCCCCCGGTGGTCCTACCACCGTCGCCATTTCATCGCCGTCCGCCGTCGGTTTATAACGATAAGGGGGACGCCACTCTTGCGTGCCCGGAATAAAGGAGACGCTATTCGACAGTTGTGTGCCTTCGCCCCCGCTATTGTCCGCCAGTGGCTGTACACCATGATGGCTGACGCTGATCACTTGCCAGCGATCATTCATCGGCTGATGGGGATGCTGAGATAAGGTGAAGATTTTGCCGGGCATCAGCGCAAAACAATTTGTTGTCGCTTGCCCCACTTTGCTGCCGTTACGTAATTGCTCAAAGCGCACCTGTGTCAGAGGTCGACCTTCATCGTCTAATTGAAAACGACCATAACTTTCAAACACACTGTGCTGTCCTCCCTGCTCAATTTTGTTTTCATGAGACAACGGATAAGAAGGACGAACAAAGTTGTTGTCTTTATGGATAGTTTCATCCACACACAAATATTCGCCATATTGCCAAGTCATGGCAGTGCTATCGCTGATATCGGTGTCGGCCTGCGGGTTATAGGTGAGGTGAATACCCGCCGTCATCCCCATATGTTCATCGCTGTAAAACAGTTGTTCTTCTTCAAACCAGAAGTTAATGCCCTCTTCAAACGCCAGTCGATACCAAAAATCAAATGCGGATTCGCGTTTTTGGGTGGTGTAGAGACGTTCAGGGTGTAGATCTTCACGGTAGAATTGGCAATCCGCTTTAACATGGGCCTCATCCAATAAGGTTTTTAAGATGGTTGGCACCGATTGATGTTGAAAAATACGGCTATCTTGATTGAGGGTCATCACCCACATTTCAGGGCGAATATCGAAGTGATACCACGTTTTCACTCCGTCGGTATTGCCTTGTACTGCCCCAGCTAAGATACCGTTGACTTTGCGGATCAACACCCCATCGCGTTTGACCGTTAATGATGAGGCTAAGCCAAGATGGCGCTGGAAATCGATAAAGGGTAAGGCACTGACCGCACTGATGGACAGTGAAAATAGCGAGGATAATCCTTCGGTAAGATTAAATTCGGTGACTTGAAAGGTGTCGTCAGGCAATCCACCAATGGTGCAAGTGAACACCAAACCACTTTCGAGGCTGTCCATGCCTAATGCATCAAGTAACGCCCCATGGGCCGCTTGGAGTGCTTGGTTTTCAGCGAATGTTTGTCCACCGGTAAAACCGCCACCGTGGATCAGGGGATGAGCCGTCACCCTATTGGCCGATGCGCTGGCTGATTGCGTGAGCGAGGCCGCTGCTGAGGCCATCCCGGCCACCTTTTGCGTGGGTGTCGATAGCGTTTCGTTCACTTTGGATTGCACCCTATTTTTTACTTGATTGATGGCTTCATCTTTTAAAACGGATGCCGGGTCAATGGGCGTTGATTTCGGATCTTTGCTAAGCATAATCTGCCTCCATGCAAAAATGGATAAAGAAAAGGGAACAATACAAAATAAGGACGAGCCCCCAAGGACTCGTCATAACGGTATTACGCTTCGAGAGGCGCACGCCAGTCATCCGCACCAGACGTTCCAGCAACAGTGTGCTCCCAGTCAATTTTGCGGTAAGAGAGGGAGACTTCGATAAGTTGCGTGAAGTCGGCTTTAGCCGGATCTTGGCAATGAGGCATTTGGCAATCGATGTTCACGATAGTCGCGTCAGTTAGCGTCGTGGTAAAGAAGTGCTCTTGTTTACCTTCTACCGAGGTGCGATACCATTTTAGCTCGACTTTTGGCAACATTTCGCCGGAAGCCAATGCGTTATATAGCAGGGGAACCGCTTTATTTAATGCCACGGTAAAACGAAATGGTTTATGCGCACGTTGGCCGGAAGGTTGTCCTGATTGCGGATCGGTCGGAACCGTCACCACGTGAGAAAATTCTTGTACCAACATTTGGTCTTCATGACCTTGTACATAAATGTTGCCGACAGAATCTGCAGTAAACGCGCCTGCAGTGATGTTGCCCTGAGTTTTTCCTTCAATGGAAATATAGCAAGGAGTTGGCATAACAATATCCTTTTATCAAAAACGACAAATTAAATTAAATGATTGTCTTAAAAACAATCCGTTAGTCATGTCTGTCATCTTAGCCAGTGCGCACGGTAAGACTTCGGTAAAGGATAATAAAATCTTATCAATATGCTGTAAACAGCCCGTTTTTTTTGTATCTCTCTAGGATAAGTCACTTAGCGTAAACTGGTTGAAATATCGCTATATCATGCTGTAAAAACAGTCATAAAAAGTGTTTATCAGCATAAAATATGATGAATAAATAGACAAATTGCTCGCAGCCCAAGAAACACTATGTACATAAAAATATATTTTGTAACAGAAATGTTAAATCAAAAATAGCGCATATAATCCATTGATTTTAAAGTATTAAAAATCAATCACATTGAATTATACTGTCCTTTTTCCATGAGTAGTCCAAATTGGTCAATATATTTAGCTGCTAAGCTTAATTTAATTAAAATATCATGCTAATTAAGCCACTATTTTTATTTAACACACTCAATATGCGTATATTTCAGTCTTATTTTTACGTACCAATACTCATTTTATGGAGGCTAATTATAAAACTATACAATGAACAAGTAGAAAATAAGGATAGGGAGACACAAAAGTTTTAGTTTAACTATCTTGGTCTTTACTTATTGATGATAAAGATATGCTGTTATTCCAGTATAAATTAAGAAGCGATGCTCATTACAGTAGCAATATTGAGAGAAGATTTTTCATATCATATTAGGGTAAAGATCTATTTGAGCCATATTAGTATTTATCCTTGATTGAAATAGGTAATCCTCTTATTTGATAACAATAAAGATATCTCTATAGTTATTTAGCTATTTATGGTTAGTCTTTTTTGGCTTATAGCACCATCTTCTTACTCACTATAAGAGATACATCGTACTAAAAAATTAAAAATCCATTTATTAAAGCAGAATATTTTTCAGATCATACCCTTAAGTTAAACCAAATATAGCTGTATTATGTTTGCAATTCTGTTGCCATAAAAAACTAATTCACACCTAAATAGTTTCATTGCGTTTTTATTTTTTATCATATACTCGTTATATATATGTTATTTTTAATATATCAATATGTAGCGTCACAAAGGGCTTTAAAACCTATTATTCCCTCTGATTTTCTAACACGTTATGTTCCTATGAATAAATTGATATCCCAAAAAAAACCTCTTTATTACTCCTAAATAAAGATTAACGCCTTAACTCAAAATACTATAACACATTGAAAATAAAGCAAAATATAAAAGCATCGCCAATATCCTAAAAGGCTTGTTTAATATGTATCCATCATCGTGATACAAATATAATGAGTAAAAGCTAACTTATCCTAAAATTGAAATAACATTTCAAGCAAAATAGATAAAATAAGTAATTATGCTAGAAAAATATGAAATTATATTACTAATTGTAAAATATGAACTTAGCTCACAGAATTTTATAAATTAATATATTCTATATTTATTAAATTGAGTTTAATTAATATTGCAATTAGCTATATCATTTAGATACTCATTATTAGAGTAACCACCGAATAAGTTAGCTTTCATAATTATAGTCAAACTTATTTCTTATCCCGATAAGATGCCCTATTGATACTGCTCTCAGCTTATTTAATATAAAAATAAGAACTCATATAATAAATTACCTATTGACCCTAAGTTAATTTTGTATATCATGACCAAAACTAAAAAATAAATTTTGTACAATATTAAACATATTTAAACACCTTACTGGGAAAAGAATTCTTAACGCAGAGCCTGTTTTGTTCTGTGTAGGGAAGTGCATGCTCTAAATTTATTATTAATTTTTAATTTAGGCATTTTATTTATGGAATTAAGAAGTTATTGCATACTCATACAAGGAGCTTAACTTAAATGAGTAAGAAAAATCTCGGTAGTGTTGCCCCTAAAGAAAGGATTAATATTAAATATACGCCAAATACTGGCGGAGCTCAGGCTGAAGTCGAACTTCCATTGAATATGTTGATTGTTGGGGATATGAAAGGTAAAACGGAAGAGACCCCCATTGAAGATCGCAAAGCGATTTCAGTCAATCAAAACAACTTCAATTCTGTTATGGAAAGTGCTGGCATTAATTTAAATATTAATGTTCGTAATACCTTAGAAGAAAGCAGTGATTCAGAGCTTAATGTTAATCTTGATGTGAAATCTTTACAGGATTTCTCTCCTGATAGTATCGCTCGCCAAGTGCCCGAATTAAATAAACTTCTCGAATTGCGTGAAGCTTTAGTTGCATTAAAAGGTCCTCTAGGCAATGTCCCAGCTTTTAGAAAGCGTCTTCAAGAACTACTTGAAAATCAAGAAACTCGCGAACAGCTTCTAAAAGAGCTCGATATTGCTGCTAATCAAAAATAATGTTTATAGAGGATTATTTCATGTCACTAAATGCAGAAGCTCAAGAGCAACAAGCCCCCGCATCTACAGGCTCTTTACTTGATGAAATTATGGCTCAATCACGTATGTCTCCAGAAACAGAAGCATACGATATTGCCAAACAAGGTGTTGCTGCTTTTATTAGTAATATTTTCGCCAGTGAATCTGAAGACCAACAGATCAATCGATTATTAATCGATAAAATGCTTGTTGAACTTGATAATAAACTAAGTACTCAAGTTGACGAAATTCTTCACGCGCCTAAATTTCAAGAAATTGAAGCTTCATGGCGTTCTTTAAAATTACTCGTTGATCGCACTGATTTTAGAGAAAATATTAAGATCAATATTCTTCATGCAACTAAAGAAGAGTTATTAGAAGATTTTGAATTTTCTCCAGAAATTGTTCAATCAGGCTTCTATCAACACGTCTACTCTTCAGGATACGGCCAATTTGGTGGTGAACCTGTTGCAACAGTTATTGGTAACTACGCCTTTAACAATACTGCGCCAGATATGAAGTTAATGCAGTATGTTAGTACTGTTGGTGCAATGGCTCACGCGCCATTCCTATCATCTGTTTCACCTAATTTCTTTGGTATTAATAGCTACGCTGAACTGCCGGCAATTAAAGATCTAAAATCTGTTTTTGAAGGCCCTGCACACACTAAATGGCGCTCACTGCGTGAAGCAGAAGATTCCCGTTATTTAGGGTTAACAGCACCGCGTTTCTTATTACGTTTGCCATACTCTCCAACAGAAAACCCTGTAAAAATGTTTAACTATTCAGAAAATGTTAAACAAGACCATGAGCACTATTTATGGGGTAATACCGCATTCTTATTAGCAAGCTGTATTAATGATAGTTTTGCAAAATATCGTTGGTGTCCAAACATTATTGGCCCACAAAGTGGCGGTACAGTTAATGATCTTCCTGTGCATATTTTTGAAGCGATGGGTGAATTACAAACTAAGATCCCAACTGAAGTTTTAGTCACCGATCGTAGAGAATTTGAACTAGCAGAAGAAGGCTTTATCACGCTGACCATGCGTAAAGGCAGTGATAATGCTGCATTCTTCTCAGCAAACTCAGTTCAAAAACCAAAAGTCTTCCCAAATACTCCTGAAGGCAAATTGGCAGAGACTAACTATAAGTTAGGAACTCAATTGCCATACATGTTTATTATCAATCGATTAGCTCATTATATAAAAGTATTGCAACGTGAACAGATTGGCTCATGGAAAGAGCGTCAAGATCTGGAGCGTGAACTCAATATTTGGCTTAAGCAATATGTCGCAGATCAAGAAAACCCACCAGCAGATGTTCGTAGTAAACGTCCATTGCGTTCAGCTGAAATCAAAGTACTTGATGTTGATGGCGATCCAGGTTGGTACCAAGTCGCTATTCAAGTTCGCCCACATTTTAAATATATGGGTGCAAACTTTGAATTATCACTTGTTGGTCGTCTTGATAAAGAGTAACGGTGATGGCATCCAATTATGGCTGGCAGGCTAATGCTGGCGCCAGCTTATTTGAACGGATCCGAGGGAAAAACTTAGGTTTTTCCCATCGTTCGCGAACAAATACACTCATTGAATCAATAAAACAGAATTTAAATTACATCTTAAATGCTAGACCTGATGGTTGCCAAGGAACGCCACCCTTAGGGATCCCTGATTTAAATGATGCGACTCAATCTACGGTTGATTTTAAATCTCACCTAGAAGATAGCATTAGTAGTTGCATTATTGCGTATGAACCACGGATCAGCAAAGTTGTAGTGAAATTTCTTGAAGAAGATGCAGATAGTTTATCTTTACAATTTAATATTAATGCTTTTATTGATTTAGAAAATAAGCAGCAACTTATTGAATTTAATGTGTATTTAGATAATAACCGTAGATATCAGCTTAAATAGCATTAATATGTCATCAAAATCCTACTTTACCAATGAATCAGAATACTTAAATGAGCTGACTGAGCAAGTTGCCAAAGAAAAACCGCAACTTGTTAATTTGCTTTCGCACAATGTTAAAGATCCTGATACTTCGCGGATTATGGATGGGCTATCTTATTTATCGGGTAATTTACGCCAGCAAATAGATAGACAATTTCCTGAGTTAACTAATAGTTTAGCCAATATGCTTTGGCCAAACTACGCACGCCCTGTGCCAAGCATGACGATTGTTGAATATCATCCTAATTATGCTCAGTGCCAACACGCAACAAAAATTTCAGCAGGACAACCTTTTAGTGCCACTCCACTTTATGTGCAAAGTGAGGAAACAAACCACGAGACGTTATTTCAATGTCGATTTAGTCAAAGTCGCGACCTCTGGTTAATGCCGACAAAAATCAGTAACATTTTGCAGCAAACAACCGCCATTGAAATAACATTTGAGTTAGCAACAAAACAGCCACTTGCCAATATTGGCTTAGATAAATTGTGTTTTTACTTAAATGGTGCGCCATTTACTACAAATCAGCTCTATTTTTTATTAAGCCAGCATGTGCAGAGTGCCTCTTTAGTCACAGATGTACATACACTACCTCTTACTCACTTTTCAGTTACGCCTGTTGGTTTTCAAAAGCAGGATGCCTTACTTCCATACCCGAAAAATAGCTATGATGGCTATCGTATACTGCAAGAGTTTTTCTGTTTTCCTGAAGCCTTTCTCTTTCTAGATATTCATGGTTTGGATGACATTCCTTTGGCTATCGAAGCAGAGCAATTCAAACTGGTGATCAATTTTGATCTAGAAATTCCTGATGGCGTTATTCTTTACGACGACAGTATTAAACTTAATTGCACCCCTATTGTGAATTTATTTCCTATTGATAGTGAAGCAATAAATTTGACGGGGAAAAGTGAGGAGTATGTTTTAAGTCCTAATTACCAACTTACTGAATGTTTTGATATTTTTTCGATTAATGAGGTTAGAGGGTTACGTTATCCTAATGATTCTAAACCTTATCCGATCACCTATACAGCATTTGAAAGTTTTTATCATCAAAACCATCAGACTCAAAATCATGGCTATTACCGTTTAAAGATAAGTCAAAATGAACAGTTATACGGCTATTCCCATCGACTTTCTTTTGTTCGTCAGCAAGAGCCTCAGTTACAACAGTGTGAAGAAACCGTTTCTGTTGCACTCAACTGTACTAACCGCTATATCGCTTCCCAGTTATCGACGCGTTCTATCGATTTAGATAGTGCATCAATTCCTTATGGGGCTTTATCTGCTAAGAATTTATTCGCACCAACACTGCCTTTATATCCATTATTAGATAAAACATTATATTGGTCTGAATTAACTAATTTATCTTTAAATTATCAGTCTTTGCTCAATCTTGATTCATTAAAAAAAATATTACAACTCTATGATTTACCGTCTGTTTATAACACACAGGTTGCAAGGCAATCACAAAAACGCCTAGATGCATTAGTTGATTTACATTCAGAGCATATTGAGCATATCTACAAAGGCCTTCCTGTTCGCGGTCTGAAGACAACGTTAGTTGTTCATCAAAATGCGTTTCTTTCCGAAGGAAGTTTATTCCTATTTTGTACCGTTATCGCTCAATTTTTCACCTTATATACCAGCATTAATATGTTTCATGAGTTGGAAGTTATTAACCTTGATAATAAGGAAGTTTATCGATGGCCAGCACAAATCAACCAGCACATACTGAAGTAATCGATCGTTGGCTGGAACAAGCTGGCTCATCGGTAACAGAGTATAATTTTTATCAACTCGTTGAATTGTTAAATAAAATAATTCATCAAGATGTCAACTCGATGGAGGATGACAGCGGTATTCTTCGCTTAAAATCTTATTCAAATATTGCATTTCCGACGCGAGATGTCATTTCCATTGAAAAAAATAATGTCGAACAATATGAATTAGAAGTCGCTTTTTTGGGCTTACAAGGAAGTCAGTCCCCCCTACCAGGCTATTATCTGGATGAGTTTGCTTGGGAAGATGCACAACAGATAGAAGGTATCTCCGCTTTTCTCGATATCTTCAATCATCGTCTGATAGCGTTACTTTATCGGATCTGGCGCAAATATCGTTACTACATTTGCTTTGAAAATGAAGGTCAGGATTCATTTTCACAATATATGTTTTCTCTCGTTGGATTAGGCAATGGAGCTAATCGCGGTCGGATCAAAATCAACCATAGCAAAATGCTCGCTTATGCTGGTCTTTTGGCGAGTCCAAGTCGCTCTTCTGATGTGATTAGTAGTCTTATATCTCACTGTTTCGACTTAGAAAATGTAAAAGTAATTGGTTGGGAGACACGCCGTGTTCCTATTCCTGAATCACAACAAAACAAGTTAGGTACGATTTCTCATCAATCCGGACAAAAATCTCGCCCACGAATGTTATTAGGGGAAAATTTTAGTCTGGGCTCACACATATATGACTGCAATGGAAAATGCACCATCGAAATCAGTGAATTAAGTTTAGAACGCTATATGCGTTTTTTACCTAACGGCAGTGATTTCGCACCATTAGTTGCCTTTGTTTCTTACATTTTTCATGAGCAATTAGCTTGGGATTTACGTCTTAGCATTGCTGAAAAGCAAGCCGAAGGGTTCCGTTTGGGTCACCAACAACACAACCAATTAGGCTGGCAAAGCTTTTTAGGTCAACCCGCAAAGAAACCGGATGTCACCATTACGGTATTGGAATAAAGAGATGGATAAATATCAGCCAACAATTTCTTTTAGCATCAAAAATAGTGAACAGCTAGAAAGTGGTTATCTGCCAAATGCGACTTTAACTCAAAGTGGCGGACAGATTGGTAGTGGCAATCAATGTGACTGGAAAATCCAAGATAATGAAGGTGCTATTGCCGATCGGCAATGTACGGTGTTTTGGAAAGATCAACACTTTTGCTTAAAAGTAAATTCAGGTCCTGTTTACATTAATAATGCGATTATTCCATTGCATCTTGATGCCGTTAGACTGACCCAAGGTGATCAGATAAAAGTGGGTAAATTAGTTATTGCCACCAATATTAGTCTTACCGGAGAGCCGGTACAAAATATGATGGCGATGACGCCTCAGTCTATTATCGCAAAAGATCATAATCCGCTAGATTCATTATTTGATGTTGATACAACAGTCAAAAATGAGCGGAAAGAGCCTCCGTTTGTACCAACCGTTCAGGGTGCATTAACAACAGATCCACTACAGGCTTTAGAAAACGAAAATCTAAGCTTAATTTCTAAAAACACACAAGCTACTTCAGACGATCCTTTATTGAGTGACCCCCACTCGTATTCATCTGCCTTTCCGACATCAGATAATCAAGAGAATACTATGGTCCAAGAATTTATTGATTTACCTAAAATCACACCTAATGAAAACGAACATATGACCGATGTCGATCATGTGGCGGTTAACCCTCTGATGAAGGGATTAGGTATCCACCTTAATTTAACAAATACACAGCATGCTAATGATTTTCTTGTTGAACTGGGTAAAACCGTCAAAGCGGCTATTGAAGGTTTACTGATTTTGCAACAACAACAAGAAAGCTTACAAGATAAGCAATTACGCCCAATTGAAGATAATCCTCTACGTCTTAATAGTAGCTATGAAGAGACAATGAAGTTGATGTTTACCGATGAACGTAGCCCTGTACATCTTTCAGCACCTGCGGCAGTAACAGAAAGCTTGCACAACATCCAATTGCATTATCAAGCGAATCAAGAAGCTATTTCAACCGCACTATCAACCATGTTGGCAGCATTCTCTCCTGAACATTTATTAAACCGCTTTTCTCAGTATCGACGAGCTTCAGATAACACACCAATGAATGATGGCTGGGCTTGGGAAATGTACAACAACTATTACAAAGAACTCTCTTCATCTCGGCAACAGGGTTTTGAAAAATTATTCTATGAAGTATACAGCCACGCTTATGACAGAGCGCTGAGAAAAGGAATAGAGGAAGCTTAATATGCAGCTTAGAACTTTCTCAATATTACTGTTATTTAGCTCTTTTTTAATATTGAGTGGATGTAGTAAACCTTTTGAAGCCGCGGGTAAAATGGGGAAAATCTTATTAGATCCCTCAACTCCTGTTGGGCAACCGAAAGATCAGCCCTCTACCGTTGCATTAACCATCCTTGCGGAGCCCTATATTAATCCTAATCAGGAAGGTGAAGCTGCGCCGATAAATATCCAAGTTGTTTATCTTAACGAAGATTCAGTATTTGGCTCTGTTGATCATGATCAGATAGATGCAAAAGAGGGTGACTTAGAGAAAGTTCTAAAGAAAAATTATATTGACCATCAAGACTACACCATTTTACCTGGCCAATATAAACCCTTCCCTACTATGACGTTAGACCCATCTAACCGTTACATTGGCATTATTGCCTATTACTCAGATCCTGATAAAGCAGAATGGAAGAAAATAGTCAAAGCGCGTGGTAAAGGACGCCACTACTTCCTATTAGTGCACATTAGGGAAAATGAAATCGAATTTAGACAAGAAGAGGATGATTAATATGTCAACTAAAAATAGAGTGATCTGGCGTGAAGGGCTATTTATCAAACCTCAACATTTTCAACAACAACAACGTCATCAAGATTATATGACGGTGAGTATTTTAAATAACTTTTTTTCACACTTTTGGGGATTTAGTACCTTAAAATTGAGTGACGATTTATATGCTTTAGGTCGTATTGGTATTAAAGAAGCTTCTGGTGTTATGCCAGATGGCACCATTTTCTCTATACCAAACCAAGATTTACTACCACAGCCTATTGATATAACGAATATTACTGATAGTGACAGCAGTATTATTTATCTGGCTTTTCCTTTAATGAACGAGAATGTCAGTGAAATTTCCACTGAACATAACGGTAGTCGTTTACTTTCTCGCTACAGCGAAAGCACCGAAAATATTCGTGATTTACATACTGAAAATGGTGATATCAGTGCTATTCATGTTGCACAGCTCACACCAATACTCAAACAAGGTAAACATGGTTTAGATGCCTATGTTGCTTTACCTATCTGTCGTATTAGAGAGCGTAATGCTAATGGTAATTTAACGCTGGATAATGATTATATTCCCAGCCTATTAAATATCCGTGCCTCAACATTATTGAGCCAATTTCTCACCGAGCTTGAAGGAACGCTGTATGAAAGAGGAAAACAAATTGCCTCTCGCATTGGTGCCCCGGGTCAGCAAGGTGTTGCGGATGTGGCAGAATTTATGATGTTACAAGTGCTTAATCGCACTTATCCACTCTATTCGCATTATGCTCAAGAGCCGGTGATCCATCCTGAAAAACTATTTCGAGATTTATTAGAGCTTTGTGGTGAACTACAGACATTCACGAATACTTCACGTTTACCTGAAAATATTGCCAAATATCAACATGCTAAATTAACAGAAAGTTATATTCCATTAATAGCCAGTATCCGCGAAGCACTCAGTGTTGTCTTAACACCAAGAGCGATCCCAATCCCGCTACAAGTTCAAGAGCATGGTATTCGTGTAGCAACCATTCATGACAAACAACTGCTACAACGAGCTGAATTTATTATTGCGGTGAAATCACAAATGCCGCAAGAGCAACTACGTCGCCAATTCCCACAACAAACTAAGGTGACAACAATCAATAACATTCGCAGCTTGGTTAGTGTGCAAATACCGGGTGTTCCTTTATCACCACTTTCGGCTGCACCAAGACAGTTACCTTATCACTCGGGATATAACTATTTCCATTTTGATCAACAAGGCAATGAATGGAAAGGGATCCAGCAGGATGGCAACATCGCATTCCACGTTTCAGGAAACTTCCCCGATCTCGATATTCAGTTATGGGCAATAAGAGATGGAGCACTCTATGACTGATGATATTTTACTGAATCATGATGATGAAGAGCGCATTACAAAGAAAAATTACCAACTGCCGCTAAGAGGAAACAACATCAATCCAATGATAGATGCTGCTACACCTTTATTAGGCATGGTATTGCGCATGAAAGCGATGTCTGAAACCCCACTTTCAGAAAAGCTTTACCAACAAGTTGTCATGGATATTACCTCTATTGAGCAACAATTACAGATCCAAGGTTACGAGCCAGGTGCCATTGTTTCATTTCGTTATGTGCTATGTACTTTTATTGATGAAACCGCCCTTGGATTAGGCTGGGATCAAGATAATGGTTGGGTAAAACAATCATTACTGGTTCATTTTCATAATGAATCATGGGGTGGTGAAAAAGTCTTTGTCTTAATTGAAAGATTATTAGGTGAACCTAAACGTTACCTCGATCTGATTGAATTTATCTACCTTTGTTTATGCCTAGGATACCGCGGGCGCTATAAAGTCTCTGCGGGACAAAATGATGAATTTAATCATTTATTAAGACGCTTACAAAAACAGATCCAACAGCTAAGAGGTAACGCTAAGCCAATAGTTCTATTTGAAAAAGGTGATAACCAACAAAGCCGTTATCGTTTAGGTAAGCGTTTAGGGGCTCGCTATATTCTCATAGGTACAGCGGTATTCGCGTTGATTATTTATAGCATTTATTCATCCAGACTGAATTATCAAACACTCAGTATTGTGGAACAACTTAATACTTTACTTGGCTAGGACGCATTATGATCCAAATTGATCTCTCTACTCTCGTTAATCGATTACACCCAATAGCTAAGCATGCCTTAGAAAGTGCAGCCGCTTACTGTGTAAGCCACCAGCAACCTGAAATTACGATTGCTCAGTTTCTACAAAAACTGATAGAAACGCCATTAACTGACATTCGTATGATCAGTCAAAAAAGCGCATTAGATATTAATGCGTTATCAGAGTTATTAGATATCGACATTCCGCCACATCAAGTTATTACACAAAGTTATCCTAGTTTTTCACCCTTATTAGTTGAATGGATGAAAGATAGTTGGCTATTAGCGTCAACTGAACTAAATCACAGTGAACTTCGCTCTGGTGCATTATTTTTAACTTTATTACAAATGCCTTTGCGTTATCTTGCGAAACCTGTTGCCGATATGCTTGCGCAGATTAACCGCGACCAATTAAAACTCAATTTTGAACAATGGACTGAAGGCTCTGCTGAATCGCCTTTTGACGAAAAAACAGTATCAGAAAAAGGTAACCTTGCCGCTGATTCATTGTTAGCGAAATTTACTCATAACATGACTGAACAAGCGCGAAATGGTGAGTTAGATCCGGTCTTATGTCGCGATAATGAAATCGACTTAATGATTGATATTCTGTGCCGTCGCCGTAAAAACAATCCTGTAGTAGTCGGAGAGCCCGGTGTGGGTAAAAGTGCGTTAATTGAAGGACTAGCACTACGTATTATTGCCGGAGATATTCCTGATAAATTAAGGGGTTGTGAACTTCTTACTCTTGATTTAGGCGCATTACAAGCAGGTGCTGCAGTCAAAGGCGAATTTGAAAAACGCTTTAAAGGCATTATGCAAGAAGTCACTCAATCTCCTCACCCTATCATTCTATTTATTGATGAAGCACACACCCTCATTGGTGCAGGTAACCAGCAAGGTGGCTTAGATGTTTCTAATTTATTAAAACCGGCTTTGGCGCGTGGAGAGCTACGAACTATCGCAGCAACGACTTGGAGCGAATACAAAAAATATTTTGAAAAAGATGCCGCATTAGCGCGCCGTTTCCAATTAGTGCAAGTCAAAGAGCCATCATCTGCAGAAGCCATTATCATTATGCGTGGCTTACGTAGTATCTATGAAAAATCTCACCATGTCTTTATTGATGATGAAGCACTACGAGCCAGTGCTGAATTAAGTGAACGTTATATCTCTGGACGTCAATTACCAGACAAAGCCATTGATGTATTAGATACAGCCTGTGCAAGAGCCGCGATTAATCTATCTTCGCCACCAAAGGCATTATCCTCTTTGAAAACAGAACTCCACCAAATCAATATGGAAATGGATGTATTACAAAGAGAACACTATTTAGGTTTAGATGATCATTCTGAGCGTCTTGAAACGTTAGCCTCACAAGCAAGTGCTATTGAACAACAAGCAACTGATTTACAGCAAGCATGGGAGCAACAAAAAGAGCTTGTATCTCAAATTATTACCTTACGAGCAACATTACTTAATAATGCTACCGAAGCGACTAATGACGATGTCGCAAATGATGTTGCAAATAATGAAGTGGTAAGTGATATAAGAACTTATAGTGAAGCAGAAGATGCTGAAGATAATGATGAAAAAATAGCAGCACAGCCCCCCTGCTCATCTGAAGAATTAAAGCAACAGTTACAACAATTAGATAAACAACTTGCTCAGCTACACGACACGCATTTACTGGTTTCACCTCACGTCGATAAAAAACAAATTGCGGCGGTAATTGCTGAATGGACCGGAGTACCATTAAATCGATTATCACAAGATGCATTATCAATTGTCACTGAGTTACCGACCTACTTGGAAGAGAGTATCAAAGGCCAATCATTAGCCATTCAATGTTTACACAAACATTTACTTACAGCGCGGGCTGATTTACGTCGACCGGGTCGACCGCTGGGGGCATTCTTATTAGCAGGTCCTAGTGGCGTGGGTAAAACAGAAACGGTTATCCAAATTGCCCAATTAATGTTCGGTGGCACACAATATCTCACGACTATTAATATGTCTGAGTTTCAAGAAAAACATACTGTTTCTCGCCTTATTGGTTCACCTCCCGGTTATGTGGGATATGGTGAAGGAGGGATCTTAACAGAAGCTATTCGTAAAAGACCTTACTCAGTTGTTTTACTCGACGAAGTAGAGAAAGCGCATCCTGATGTGCTAAATCTATTTTATCAAGCTTTTGATAAAGGAGAGATAGCCGATGGAGAAGGACGAGTCATTGATTGTAAAAATATCGCATTTTTCCTCACCTCTAATTTAGGTGACCATGTCATTACTGCTTACGCGGATAAACCGGACGAACTAGAAGATGCACTCTACCCTGAATTAACAACTTTCTTTAAACCGGCATTACTTGCTCGAATGGAAGTGATCCCTTATTTACCGTTGCCTGCAGAGGTTTTACGACAAATTGTTGATGGCAAATTAGCCCGTCTTATTAACCTGTTAAAACAGCGTTTCAACGCAGAAATCAATGTAGAAGAGAGTGTTGCTACGGAAATTTTACGCAGAGCTTCTCGTGCTGAAAATGGTGCGCGTATTTTGGAATCTATTATTGATGGTGCGTTATTGCCGCCTCTTTCTTTATTACTTCTACAATATAGTGCACGTAATGAAGCTATCTCTCATATCCGCTTAGCGACTGAAAATGATGAGTTTATTGCGGAGGTTAATTAAGCAATGAAAGCGAGACTAAAAAATGCGCTTGCACTACTAGAATGTCATGATGTAGAGACGCTAGCTGTTCAATTTCTAAAATATAGCTTTTTTCGTAGCTCACTGAGTGGGTTAATTATTTCGTTAATGAATAAAGCTGAAAATAAATTGGAAAGTTGGAATATCGACTTAACACTTCAAGTGCAAAGCCATTTTTTAGATACCGATATTACCGATGCAGATCACCCTTTAATTCAACTGCTATTTAAGGGTGAACCTGTATTTTGGCAAAACTTACAACAAGGTAGTTATATTAATAATGCTGCTATGCGCGGTTTTATTTCACAGCTTCCGGTGAACACCGGATTGTATAGTTTGCCTATCTATGATGTTAACCATAAAGCATGTGGCACGATTATTCTTTTAGGGCAAGCTGAAGAGCTAGAAAATATCGAGCAAGGTATTTTCCCTATTTATTGTGAACTATTTAATCATCAATTAAAGCATCTTTTTGAATTATCAAATATGCAACAAAAAATCTCTTACTTGCAATATATCAATCAATTACAAAGGGAAAAAGAAACCACGCTTAATGAAACGTTAGATAAATTAACCGCATCTGTAGCGACTATTGCACTTCCTACCATACAAATCAAAGGAGTTAATGATTTAGAAGTTGCTATAGAAAATTATGAAAAAGAAATTTTATTAGATAAACAGCAAGAATTGAAAGGAGATATTAACGCCATGGCAGAACAGCTTAGTATTTCTAAACGAGCGTTAATATATAAATTGAAGAAATACGGAGTATAAAATGAACGTATTGAAAATCTTTTTCTGCACATTACTCCCTTTACTCTTCACTTCACCGGGAAAGGCCGAAAATAATCTTAATCAGAAAATGATTGAGGAATTAACTCAATGCCGTTTGGAATCATCTCAGCTAATTCGTTTAGATTGTTATGACAAAATTGCGCTTTCTTCAACATCTTCCTCCAATGCACTGCCTGATGTTACTCAAATGGGTAAAACATGGCGCCAAGCAACAGAGCATGAAATGAAACGGACGGGAAACAGTGCAGGTTTTCTCGTCTCAGTACCAGAAACCGGTGATTATCCCGTATTAATGACCATTCCAGCGATTGGCTTTCAACCGCCTCGCCCCATCTTAATGCTGAGCTGTATTGATAACATTACTCGGATGCAAATTATCCTGCCAACAAAACAAGATGCTGGCAGTGTGATGGTTTCAACGGATAAAACACAATTTACTGCAGAATGGTTTTTACGTGAAAACGGTTATGTATTGGAATCAAGCCGCGGTATACCGGGCATAGATGAAATTAAACGCTTGTTAAATGCTGAAAGATTGACATTGAAATTATCTAATAACGAAAAACTCACCTTCAATATTTCAGGTATTTCACAACAAATAATCCCTTTAAGAGCGGCTTGCCACTGGTAGAAATCATGATGAACAATACTTCTTATGCATGGAAACAACAGCTACTGACAGCACTTGATGAACAGCAAGTCAGTAGTGCTGTCAATGATAATGATGCCGACTGGGAATATATTGACAGTGAAATGATAAAGTTCGGCTCACTTAGTCATGGTCAATTAGATATTAAAGAGATCCAGCGTCGCTGTTTACACCTATTTGAAACGCAGACTAAAGATTTTCGGATCTTAGTCCATTTATTACGTACTTTACAGCATGCTGGAGAGCCAAAAGAATTAGTATTAGCAGCACAGATCCTAACTGATTTTAATCGTCAATATTGGCAAAGTTGCTACCCAACCAATATGAAATTGAAATCACGTTTAGCCAATCAAGTTTTGAAACGTTTTGAAACAGCGAGTGAGAGTTTTTGTCATGCAGCCAACAGTGCGATGCGTGATGATATTCTAGGCTCGTTCGCCTTTCTAGCGCAATTTTGGCATGAACAAAGCCCGGCACTTGCAGAACAAATTGATGATTTAAGCAGAGATTATAATCGTATTGAAAATAACGATGCGCCGATTATTGTTGCTTCACCTGCCGAGAAAGAAGAAAAAGTACAGACTCCGCCAGTTAGCGAGTCTATAGAAACACCGACAAAAAATAGCTTAACACCAACTATTAACGTTAACCATCAAGATGAAAGACAATGGAAACAAACATTACTTCAAGTAGCTGATGTTATCTGCCAACAAGCCCCTGAAAGTTCAGTAGGATATCGTATACGGCGTTATGCAATTTGGCACGCTATTACGGTCTTACCTCAAGCTAATGCTCAAGGTAAAACGCCTTTAGCCCCCGTATCAATTGACCGTGTAATGGATTACAAAGCTCAACTGACTCAAGCGTCCATTACGCTATTAAACAATATTGAACAGAGTCTCTCACTCTCCCCTTACTGGTTAGAAGGCCATATGTTAGCTGCCCAAGTAGCAACTAAATTAGGTTATGGGGAAGTAGAAAGTGGCATTATTGAAGAGTTACGTATTTTTTTAGCGCGTCTTCCTGAACTTGTTAACTTGCACTTTTCGGATATGACACCCTTCTTTCCTGAAAGTGTACAACAGTGGTTAGAGCAATATAACCAAACTGAAAACGGTCAATTGCCACCATCGAATACGAATACTGCAATCCTAGAGCAAGAGGTCTTGCAATGTTATGAGCAACAAGGTCTTGAAGCAGCCCTGAAGCTTATTGAATTAAACCTTGCTAGCAGATCAGAGCCTAGAGATAGATTTTATGGACAATTATTGTCTGCACAACTATTTGAATTGTCAGGTATGGATTATATGGCTACACAGTTATACCAACAACTTAATACCTCTGCCTCACATTATTCACTTGCAGATTGGGAACCCAACTTAATACGACAACTCATGCAAAAAATAGACAAAAAGACAGAAATAACAATGACTATGGATAGGGATCAATAATAATGAAATTACCGGTTTTCTCCATTTCAAACATTACGAGTTCGGTAAAAAAACTCTTTTTTGCTGATAAATCTAAAATTGCCTCCTTTTTGCTATTTTTATTGGCATTACTTCCCGCTTTGCTCATTATTTGGATCTGGTGGTGGGGGCCAACATTTCGTTATCAAGATTCCATACCGTTTAGCGAGGTCACCACACGTTGGTTAGCAACCGTCGTTATTGTATTGCTTGTTGTGAGTTGGATTGGTCTAGCAACATGGCGTCGAGTTAAAAAATTGGAAGCATTAAAACTTGATGTCGAATTGGCTGTAGTTGATCCGGTAAGACAAGATCTTGATTTTCAAAAACGTTATTTAAACTATTGGAAATCACAATTTATTCGTCACTTAAATGGTCATACTAAAGCGGTTTATTTACGCCCTTGGTATTTTGTTTTAGGAGCTAACCAAAGTGGAAAGCATAGCTTATTAAAAAATACGGTAAACCCATTAGATATTGCGCCTAGCGACAATATTGTTAACGAACAAAATATTGCATTAAATATTCAATGTCTATTAACCGACAATGCTGTACTTTTTGTCCCTAATGGTGATCTATTAACCCAACCGGCAAATCAGGCTGATAAACCTCAACTTTATCACCGTTTGTGGGGCGATTTACTCAATTGGATCAAAACTAATCGCCCAAGACAACCAATGAATGGCATCGTCTTAACTGTCGATACCCTATCGTTATTAACCAATAGTAAGGAGCAAAATAGTCAGCTACTTGCTGATTTACAAATGCGTATTGAAGAAATACGCATGACATTTAATAGTCGCTTGCCTTTATATATCGTCTTAACCAAGCTAGATCTATTACGTGGTTTTGACTCAATGTATCAATCATTAGATGTTCAACAACGTAATGAAGTATTAGGTGTTTCTTTCAACCAAAAAGCAAAAAGTAATTGGAAAAAGGAATTAAATCATTTTTGGTCACAATGGGTAGGCCAAATGAACAGCGCATTACCAGAAATGATGCTACAAAGAGCAGAAGGTAACCAGCGTAGTGATCTATTTAGTTTCGTGCGCCAAATTGAAGGGTTACAACATTCTGTATGCACATTAATTGATGCATTGCTCATCAATAATGAGCAACATAATATCTGTTTAAGAGGGGTTTATTTAACTTCTGCATTGCAAATCGGTCAAATCGATGATGTGTTTAGCCAAACAGCGTCCGAACAATATCATTTACCGACAGCACCTCTTACTACATGGCCAATTAATGATAGCCACCCTTATTTTACTACCCAATTATTTAGTCAAGTGCTATTTAGTGAGCCTAATATTGCAGCAGAAAACCATTATTGGGTTAAAAAACATCGGACTCGCCTATTAGTCACCACTGCTGTTAGCTTTGTCGGCTTAATCGCAATTTGGAATGGTTGGAGCCACTATTACGACAAAAACTATCGTGCTGGAGAAAACGTTCTTAATGAGGTAAAAGCATTCCGTGCTATTGAGAACAATGCTCAAAAAGATACTGATGGTAGCCTACAATTACCGGTGCTCAATCCATTACGTGAAGCAACCTTAGCTTATGGTAATCATCGTGATAAAAATGTGCTCTTTTCTGATATGGGTCTTTACCAAGGTCAAAAAGTTGGCCCACAAGTTGAACAAGTCTATTTACAACTACTCACCGATCGCTTTTTACCTGCGGTTATGTCTGGGTTGTTAAATGAACTTAACAGTGCCGATAAAGGAAGTGAAGATAAGTTAGAGATATTGCGTATTATGCGCATGTTAGAAGATAAAAGTGGCCGTAATAATGGCATGGTAGAAGATTTTATGGCTGATTATTGGAGCCAACTGTTCACTGGTCAACGTGAAAAACAACTGCAACTAAAAGCCCATTTGCGCTATGCCCTTGAGCACACAGATTGGAAACAAGAGCGTGAAAAAGGATTTGTTTCAGCCACTAAAGCCTTTATGCCTTTTGCTGGACCTATAAAAAATGCACAAGCAGAGTTAAGTGTATTGTCACTTTATCAGCGTGTATATCAAGCCTTACGCTTAAAGGCTAATCAAGAGCTTTCAGCGCCTTTAAATTTACAACATCAAATTGGCCCAAGTTTTAATACGGTCTTTACGGCTATTGATGATGATAAATTAGAAATTCCACAATTCTTAACGCGCTCAGGGTTATTAAACTATTTTATCCGCCAAAATGATAAATTGGTCGAGCTAACATTACTTGATGCTTGGGTTCTTAATCTAACCACCAACACACAATATAGTGAAAGTGATCGTAAAGAAATTCAGCGTCAAATCAGTGAACAATATCTTAGTGACTATACGGCTCAATGGCGTAATGCCATGAGCAATTTAGAAATTCGTCAATTTGATTCAATACAAGATGAAATTACCGCTCTTGAGCAAATTATTAGTGGTGAACAACCATTACGCCGAGCATTACAAGTTCTACGTGATAACACGGTTATTCCAACTATTGATGAAAATTTACCACTTGATGAACAAAAAACACTGATGGCTGAGCCATCTTACCGTTTATTAACCCGCTTAGATCGCGAATTTACTCCTCAAACTGAGATATTAGTCAGTAACCAAGGGGAAAATTTACAGAATCTGAATCAAAAACTAAATGACTTACATCGTTACCTATTGGGGATCCAAAACTCTCCAGTGCCGGGGAAAGCGGCGCTTAAAGCAGTTTCGATGCGCTTAAACGATAATAATCGCGACGCTATTTTTGAGCTATCACAAATGGCGAAAACATTACCAGAGCCGCTTAACCGCTGGGTCGATGAGTTATCAGTGCAAGCATGGAATGTGGTCCAAAAAGAAGCTATTCGTTATATGGAAGTAGAATGGAATGAAAATGTTGTCAAACAATACAATACTTATATTGCCGGTCGCTATCCATTTAACCCAGCAGCTAAACAAGATGTTCCTTTAAGTGAATTTGAACGTTTCTTCAAACCAAATGGAACATTAGATAGCTTCTATCAACAAAATCTGCGTTTATTCGTTGAGAATAACTTAGTCAACGATAGTGATAGCCAATCATTGATCCGCGCTGATGTATTAGCACAAATTGAAATAGCCAATCGTATTAGAGAAACCTTCTTTAATGCCCAAGGTAATTTAGAAGCACAATATGCTATTGAGCCACTGTCATTAAGTGGTAATAAGCGTCGTAGCATCTTAAATCTTGATGGACAATTGATTGATTACGCTCATAGTCGCAGCCATGTGACACACTTGGTATGGCCAAACTCAATGCGTTCCAATATTGAAAGTAAACTGACTTTAGTGCCTCTTTCCGGTGATAAATCGCCACGTTCAATCAGTTTCTCTGGGCCATGGGCACAAATGCGATTAGTTGATAATGCAAAACTCATCAATATCAAATCTAACTCATTCGATATTCGCTTCACAATCGACGGTGGTGATATGACTTATCGAGTTATAGTTGATGAATCTAATAATCCTTTCTTCGGTGGATTATTCACAAAATTCCGTTTACCTGAAACGCTTTATTAATGTGATTTCCCCCACTTTATAGTGGGGGAATAAAAGGATGTTGAGTGCGATGAAATCAGAAAGTTTAGTGATTAAAATTGGGGGATCTCCACTTGATACCCCTGAATTTATTGCCCTGAAAACCGAATTTAATAAATTGAGCCACCCTGCTCGACCAGAAATAAGTTGGACACTTATTGAGTCACTTTGCTTATCCCTATTTAAAAATCATGGTATCGACCTACAAAGCGGTGCTTACTATACCATTGCAAGATTACAACAGCATGGTTTAAGCGGTTTTACTGAAGGATGTGAGTTATTAGCAAATGTTATTGTGACTTATTGGGATAGCCTGTGGCCGGAAAAGCCAAACCAACGTACAGAAGTATTAAACTGGTTTAATACCAAAGCCAGCGCTTTATTAAGACAACAATCCTATCAAGCAAAAGATCTACGATTAATCTATCGTTCAGAGCGCGCGTTACAGTTAATAATCGATAAACTGGCTAAAACAACTTGGGAAAAACTGCCTAAAATTGAAAACTTACTGTGGTTTTTCCAAAACTTAGCCAAACAAATTGAAAAACAAGAAAAACAGACGCAACAAGATAGTGCCGAACCCGTTAGCGTACCGCCATTAGTCTGTATTCAACAACCGTCGAAAACAACGGACAAAGCAGCCCCCACTTTTGTGATTGAAACGCGTCAACCCGCCTCTTATTTCACTGTAGTAGCAAAAAAAATGAGTGCGACCCGAGGTTTTATATGGGGCTGTGTGCTCAGTTGCATACTGTTTTTAGCCGTTGGATTTGGTGTACATCTCTATTTAAAACAAGAGATGAATGCGATTACTTCAATACCTGAAGGTGCGGCTGCCAAATGGTTGTTTAAACCACAGTTAAATAGCTACGAGTATCATTTAGCATTATTAGAAAAACGTTCTCCTCTTTCTAATTTACGGCTAATTGATACGATGCAAGAAAAAGCCAAAAACGCTTGGCCTACAGATGCAGAGCAAATTTATTTTACACGTAATTGGCAAAATCTTTATCAAACGCGCTTAGAGAATATGCCAATTAATGATAGCTGGTCTGAGACCGCGACATTATTACAACAACTTTCTAATAAAATAGTTCAGCAAGAACGAAATAGAGGCAGTTTTACACTCTCTTATCTAAAAACGGCAATTTATGATATTCAAAAACAGCACAATAAAGTTGAGCCAATCGAAGAAAAACTGCGACAACTCGCTGTACAAATTGAAACAGGGCAACCTATTTCTCCTGCAACTCTCAATAATATTGATAATAAAATTAATGGGTTATTAGCTCGTTATTATGATTTACAAAAACAAGCTGAACAACAAGGTTTAAAACCCGGCTCATATTCATCTTTTGGATTAGATCATGAGTGAAATTAAATATATTAAAGAAAAGCAGTACTTACAAAAACTGTTCAGTGAGTATGCAGATAAAGCGCCACATTTAGCGAGCGTACTTGATCCTCAAGATCCACAAACAAGTTATCTCTTAGAAGGCTTTGCTTTTTTATCTGCTCGTTTACAAGATAAAATTGATGATGCTTTTCCTGAGATCACATTACCCCTACTGCAACGACTAAATTCCCAAGCCATTAAAGGGCTACCATCCACAACAATTATCCAAATTGACCAAAGTGAAATTCTCCCCTATCCCATGGAGATTAATGAAAAACATTTGGTGATTGGCGACAACGGGGCACAATTTAGTTTCTGCCATAATTTCACCATCATGCCTTATAGCATTTTGGATAGAAAAATTACTCAGCATCCAAACCACTCTTGTATCTCTCTTGAAATATTATATCGTGGTGATGTGGAATTAACTCAAACAAATGCACTTAATGTTTTTTTAGGGGAAAATAAAACCACCTCAGACATTTTATTACTCGCATTTAGTCAATACTTTGAAAAAATTGAGGTGGTACATAACGGTGAACGTTATGAAGGCGATCCTCTTAATTATGCTTTTGAACCCAAAATTGGCAATGACTATAAAATCTTCCCACAGAAAAATAACTCATTTTCTGCGCCACAACGTTTATTAGAAGGTCTTTATTTACCCCATGTTCACCATTTTATTGAGTTAGATATACCACAAATAGTGACTCAATTAGATTGGAAACAACAGCAGCGGTTTGTTGTGAATATCTATTTCAGTCAGCAACTTCCTTTAACTCAAGAAGAGTGTAATCAGAGCTTTTTTTTAAACTGTGCTCCAGCGATTGATAGTGAAGCAAAACATACACTTTTAATTGATTTTAAAAAGAATAAATCAAGTTATTTACTCCCTATTCCAACCCATCACTATTTGGCCGATCTTGATAAAATTGAGTTATCACTAGAGCCTCATGAGCTAGCGCGTGGCATATACTGTCATTTTTATCCTACGACAGAATTAACCGCCGCCTCTCGTTTAATGCCCCAATTTCATAAAGCCATTTTCTATTCATTAACAATGGAGAAAAATATTACTGGGCATACACTTTATTATTTGAATTTCTTTGATAATAAAGGTGATCCTATGGTCACACCGCCTAGTTTACATTTTGCATGTGTTTATATTGGCTTTGAACAATATAAAAGAAATGAGTTAGGTCTATTAAATAAACACAGCGAAAAAATGCCTGATGCAGTAAAAACAGGAAATATCACATTATTATCATCTTGTTATCCACCTATTGTAAATAATCACCATTTTTGGAAATTGTTATCTCATTACAGTGCTAATGGTTCAATGTTAATGTCATTAGATACTATTAAACATATGATTTCTGATTATATTCTTTACCGAGATACTGATAGGCAGATCACTCGAAAATGTGAGCGATTATTAAATGGACTCGTTGAACTAAAAACACATTTATATGACTATATTTTAAAAGGTAAACCCTATCGTTGTTTATCTTTATCGCTATTCATTGACGAAACACAATATGAAAATAGAGGTGAAGCTTTTGTCTTTACTACACATCTTTACCATTTTTTCCCGTTCTGTTTATCTGAAAATATGTTATTGGAAATGTCAGTTACACTCAACGATCAGAAAAACACCACTTGGTATTTATCTCCCTCACCACTAAGGGGCTATAAATCAATGATTTAATAATTAGTAGTATTAACTATGGCACATAATAAAAGTGTTTATAAAGTTGATAATATCATATGAAGAAATATCAAAAAGGAGTTATAAATAATGGCTAATTCAATATATTTAAAGATAATAGGGAAATCTCAAGGTGATATATCCAAAGGGTGCTCTACTTTAGGATCTATAGGCAATAAATATCAGCACGGACATGAAGATCAGATATTTGTGTATTCATTTGATTATGATTTAACTCGAGCACAAAATTTAAATCATTCTCCTGTGGTAATTTCAAAACCTATAGATAAATCTTCACCCTTACTTGGGGTTGCAATAACAAATAATGAATTATTAGAGTGCGAGCTAGAATTCTATAGAACAAGTTCAAACGGCAATCAAGAAAAGTTTTATACCATTAAGCTAACAAAAGCCAGCATTACCAATATATCAGCACATTACCCTAATTCACTGACGCATGCAGATGCCCAGCCTTATGAAGATATTACTATTCGATATGAAAGTATCTCTTGGAACCATATTTGTGCAGGAACATCAGGTTATAGTATCAGCAAAAATATTTAATTTTACCGACGATGAGCGATATCATTTTTAATTTTTTATCTATAAAAAAGCCCTTTAATATAAAGGGCTTAAAGAGTTTGCTTTATTTTAAATTACCAAATGGGCATTTCATCTTGTAAGAAAGGATTATATTGACGCTCATGACCTAAATTAGACATAGGGCCATGGCCGGGGATAAATAGATAATCATCACCTAGTGGTAATACTTTATTTTTGATAGAGGCAATCAGATCGGCATGATTACCACGAGGGAAATCAGTACGACCAATACTTTCACGAAATAATACATCTCCCATCGAGATAAGTTTATTTTGGTGATTAACAAAAATAATATGGCCAGGTGTATGGCCCGGACAATGTAAAACCGACAAAGTAATGGTTTTACCAATAGTGACAGTATCCCCTTCATTTAACCATTGATCAGGCGTAAAAGATTTTCCACTGGGAAAGTTAAACATACGACACTGTTGTTCTAAATCTTCAATAAGGAAGTTATCATCTTTATGTGGCCCATAAACAGGCACATGAAAATGCTCAACAATTTGAGCCGTTCCTGCTACGTGATCAAAGTGACCATGAGTTAATAGCACTTTAGTCAACTTTAATTGACGTTGTTCAATTTCTGCAATTAATGTTTCGACATCACCACCGGGATCAACAATGGCCGCTTCTTTGGTATCATCACACCAGATAAGGGTGCAATTTTGCATATAATTTGTCACAGGTATAATGTGATACATCATAGCTTACTCCGCGCTTTCTTAATCTATATCTATTTATTTATTACATAGATTACCATGAGCGCACGGGTCCTGTATCGATATGAACAAAATTACTTCGTGGATAATAACCCACTCCTCCCGCTTTCATTCTTAGTGCTACTTGGCGTACTTTAGATAAATCAGTACCTACTAAACGGAAATCCATTGCTTGACCACGGGTATGATAGCTTTTTTTCGCAACACCGCTGGTGTGTTGACGTAGATGATTATTAGTCGCGAGTGAACGATAACCCGAAATAAGTTCAACGGCTTTATTGTTGTTTAACATCACCTGTAACAGATAGATTTGATCAAATAAGGCTGGATCGATAGTTTTAACTTTATTTTGACGGTGATCTCTAAAAAGATGATTTAGTCTAGCAAGCTCTTGTTTATTATAACGTTTACCATCAAAAAACTCGGCTTTAATAGTTTCACCAGTATTTAAATTATTAAAGCGAAGAATTTTCGGTCGGGGAGTTGCTAATGATGCAAATGCATGTGAGGGAAGTAAACCTAAACCAA
>ENA-ORUR01000315-ORUR01000315.1-human-gut-metagenome-genome-assembly--contig:-NODE-315-length-28888-cov-3.72802_pt1 | contig 28888 bp, 28 predicted proteins | sample MGYA00242086_ERZ509223 | MGnify/ENA primary metagenome ERZ509223 (study PRJEB26280, sample SAMEA2338820) | human gut metagenome | biome: human gut; feature: human-associated habitat; material: faeces... | reverse complement strand
ATCTAACATCATTTTTATTTTCTGCTCGGTTCATCCCCGTATACACGGGGAACACTAATCCATCTAACATCATTTTTATTTTCTGCTCGGTTCATCCCCGTATACACGGGGAACACACCATTCTCGGCATATTTTACAGCGCCGTCGCCGGTTCATCCCCGTATACACGGGGAACACATAACACTTTTCTTAAGGGCGAGATTATCATCCGGTTCATCCCCGTATACACGGGGAACACTAATGAAGCAAAAGAAAACGGAATTAAAGTCACGGTTCATCCCCGTATACACGGGGAACACATTTTAAATTGTGTGCATAAAATACGGAATTTCTGGTTCATCCCCGTATACACGGGGAACACGTCGACGTTAGCCTTAAACACAAATACGTCATCGGTTCATCCCCGTATACACGGGGAACACTGAAATTAACACATTTACAAATATGGGTTATGCGGTTCATCCCCGTATACACGGGGAACACCCTTGAAAAATAAGGCTCAATGGGGTTTCCTGCGGTTCATCCCCGTATACACGGGGAACACTTCCACAGCAAAATCGTCATTAAGACATCATCTGGTTCATCCCCGTATACACGGGGAACACAGGTCTAGTGCTCGATGATAAACAAAGGATAGCGGTTCATCCCCGTATACACGGGGAACACAAGTAAGGGTACTGGCATTATTTGTGAAATGTCGGTTCATCCCCGTATACACGGGGAACACTGCATGGTTCTGGTCACTTACTCGTACACCATCGGTTCATCCCCGTATACACGGGGAACACTTCTTTAATAAAATCAGATGTTTTCATTTTTGCGGTTCATCCCCGTATACACGGGGAACACTCTAATTATATTCACTTGATTTTATTAAATAAAAAAATATATTTATTTCTACCGAAGATTATACATCTTCTTTATATGGCTTAAATAACACTAATCTCAAGCCATCAAAATCAATAGGCTCTCGTCGATTCTCACCATAGGTTTGAAAATCAAAACCTGACTCAGTATTAGTTCCCCATGCCATAACGACATTACCATCTTCAGCAAACTCATTAATTTGTTGCCAAATCATTTCTCTTATTCGGGCTGAAACATTACCAACATATACACCCGCTCTCACTTCTAATAGCCACACAGCAAGTCGCCCTCTTAATCGAGGAGGAACAGCTTCAGTTACAACAACAATCATGCTCATTACTATTTTTCTCTATGACCTTCATCGCCAAAAGGGTGAGCTTGAGGAATTGCAGGGGGTTGAGCATCAATAGGTGGTTCAGGTGGAGTAATTTCTCCCGCAGAAAGAACTTCTTCAATTAAAGGGATAAGTTTATTGAGTGTTTGATACTTACGAAACGCTTCTCTACAAGCAATACGAACTTCTCTATCAGGCGCAATTGCTTTATATGATGCAACCTTAAAAGCCACTGGAACAACAGTGTCAAATTTTATGATATCCGCAATATCATAAACAAAAGAAAGTGGCTTTCCTGTATGCACAAAACCAATTGCGGGTGCATAACCTGCTGCTAAAATTGCAGCTTCAGTGACACCATATAAACAGGCTGTCGCAGCGCTAATACAGCGGTTAATAATATCTCCGGCTTCCCAATCTTTTGGATCGTAGCGTCGTCCTTTCCAATCAATTTTAAATTTCTTAGCTAACATTTGATATTGTTTTCTAACTCGAGCTCCTTCGATTCCACGTAATTGATCCACACTTCTTTTTAAAGGAGCCGATTCACCAAATCTGAGTTCGAACATTTTGCGAACAACTTTCAAACGCAAATCATTATCAAGTGCTAATTTTGCTTGATACAATAACTTATCTGATCGGGCACCTCCCGGTTGCCCAACAGAATAAAGCCTCACACCTGCTTCACCAACCCATATTAGTAATGTTCCTACGGTTGCTGCTAATTTAACTGCAGCATGACTAATACGTGTTCCAGGTTCCAATAAAATACATGCTAAGGATCCTACAGGAATAAGCATTCTTTCACCGTTAATTTCATCAATAACAACAAAAGCGCCATCTTTTACATCAATTCGTCCCATTCCAATAAATATCATTGAGTGTCGATCTTTAATTGGAATCGGTCTTAAAGGAATGAAGGCCATTTAAATATTCCTGATAAGCATCAATCCACAACCAAACGCTTTTGCTCTGCCAAACCCTTGCTGATATTGTTGCCAAAATAAATGAGGTTCTTCGATTGTTAGAACACCTTGATAATCAACAGAAGAAAAAGACATTATTTTTCCTGAAGGCTTTTTAATACGCTCAGGTGTATAAGCTTTAATATCAGGTAACTGAGTTAATGAAATACCCCATTTATTTAAACGATCATCAGAACTAATCCAATTTAATGCAGCTTGTTGCATTAAATGATGAATATCATCATGACTGTAATCTTTTCCATCAAGTTGAGCTTGTTTTTTAGCATGCATAAGAACATCATGACGATGCCGTTTTCCTTCTTTATCAGTAATACAAACCGTTGGATTTGCTCTTAATGAAAAGGCTAATTTCATTTTTTTAACTAATTTGGGTAAAAAAGGTTTAGTTTCTATTTTAAAAAAATTATTCTTAGTAGTTGGAGCTATAGAAGAAAGAATATAAAAAATAGGTTTACCATTTTTTCCTATTTCTAATCGATACAAAAATGAGCGTTCTTTTTCTTCAGTAAACAACCGCCATAATAACTGATGAATTGTATATCCGTCCGGCAACTTATTCGCTAATAGTGAGTGTAAATAATCAGCAGAATAGTCTATTGAGATCCTTGATAAATACATTATTCACTCTCCCTTTTTACACTCATTTGATACATTTTACGTTGACGAAATTGCCAATGCTGTCTATTTATCGGATCATCCCAAGGGTACAATGTCATAATATTTTCTCCCTTGATATCTTGATAATTTCCTTCCCAAAAATACGTTACCCACCCATCTGAATGAAACCAATAACTATCTGCTTTATCCGATGTTGTTATATAAGGAAATTGAGTATCCAATGCCTCTTTTAATTGCTCTACTTCTACAATTTTAGGCATCATTGGTAAAGAGAGGGGGCAAGATTTACGCCCTAAACTCAGTATATAAACAGGTTTTAATAATGCATTTTTTAGTTGTTCAAGCGTATATTGAGAATGTCCCGTTAATTTAATCGCAATGATCCATATCGCATCACATCGATAATCTCGGCTAGATAAAATAGTATTTTGATCTTTTTCAGCTAATTCACTACGTCGAGTTGGGTGTGTAATATTTTTACGTTTAGAGGGAACTTGTGCCGTATGAAAGTCTCTTAACAACATACTTGGTACAAGTTGTTTTGTTGCAACTAAAACACTTTGTTGCAATTGAAGTAGTTTACTTTCATCTTTTCGATTAATGCCTAATGATGCACTCAGTAAGCCTAAAATAGCTGAACGTGAAGGAGCTATCCCTGTTTGTCTATCACCGCCTACTGCTGGCAATCCCCAACTAGCAAGCGGACCATAAAGACGAAAAACGAGATATTGGGCCATAATATCTCCTCATTACTCTGCAACAAATTGTAATAATCCAGAAAGGGAACCTTCCCCTTGTACTGCATTAAGTTGATAGCGAGACTCTGCACAAGTACCATAAACTTTGTCAAAATTCTCCATTCTAAACTTTAATGCATTAATAGCCGCATTTTCCATATCTTCATCATCAATTGGTTTTAGAAATGCAACAGATAAAGAGCGTGGCTGATAACTTCCTTTTTCTGCCAAAACATAGCTAGCATAAGCACGAGAAGCAAAGCTATTTTGTTTACCTGTTGGAGAAACTTTAATCGCAACTTCAGTTAATGCTTGAATTGCTTTATTTGCCAGCTCTTCATTACCGTCTAAAGACTCAATTAATTGCGTTTTATTAATACAGATATAACTATAAAAAAGAGCAGCAGCAAATCCTGCTTCACCAATATGTGCTGAGCCAGTATCTGTTTCACCATTATTTAAATCATCGACAGCCGTAAAATAATCATCTTCAATAACAGTACTATGAACACTAATAGCATGAGCAACTTGGCAAGCAGCTTCAATATTATATTTCGGTGCTGAAGCTAACATTCTACCAAACAACGCAATATCTACTGAGGTATTTATTGTTTTTAAACTCTCTAATTCTTGCTTTGTTGGCTCTCTTTGCTCTTTTATAAGTAAATTAATTAAATCAAATGCCAAAGATTTCTCTAAATGGCTAATATGAACAAGTTGTTCTGTTTCAATAGAATCTTTCTTTATTTTTCCATATTGTTCTATAATTAACTCAACCCAATTTTTGGCATTTTTTTCAGAAACCCCACCTTCAATTAATGCATCGTAAAGCTGTAAACCAAATTTTTTAGTACGAATACCAATATTACCAGAAAGGGCAATATTAAATAACTCTGATGTCCGCCAATGACGTTTCAAACTTTGAGAACTTATTCTTAAACGTTCAAATCCTCCCATTATCGCTGTTTTTGGTCGTCCTAAATCATCACGATTTAAATTAGAAGGAGCATAAGAAGTTAAAATATGTAATTGAATAAATTGACTCATTTTTTATTCCTTATTAAATAGTTAAATGGCAGCCTGATAATATTTCATTGCCCACTCAATAATAATTTGTTTATTTGTTTGTATAGAACTAAAGCGCTGTTTTTCTAAAACCCACTTTTCAATATCTTTACACATTGATAAGACAGATGATTTCCCTTTAATCTGAATTAAAATTCTCCTTAAACGCCGAATAAACTCATCATAAGTACGCGAAGATTGTAGTTGTAAAAAACGGGATTCACTGATACAAGATTTTTTACTCTCATCTTTTTCACCTGCAATAGTAGCAAAGTGTTTTTCACTATCCTGCGTAATATAAACTAATATAGCTACTATTGTTGCCCAACGCTCAATATCTTCCGTTGTAGCATTATTAATAAGGTCCACAGGAAAACTCAACCATAAAGCACGAAACCCTTCGGTTAACATAATAGCAGTAATAGAATCACAACGTTTCAATTCAGATTTATAACGATTCGGTGCTGGTAAAATACCTTTTTTACTTAATTCATTTGGTGATAAAAATAGACTTTCCCACCAACGTAATACATTAATTTTTAATTCTGGATAATTATATAAAGTAATATTTTTTGATTTATAAGATCCCATATTGTTCTCCATTTTCCTTAGTAATTTTAAAGTCTTCAGTAAACTTCTTTATTCTTTTATTACTATAAAGATCTTTAATTAAACCATTTCTTGCTTTAATACACCCACTAACTGATTTTTGTGTTCCTAATGCTGATAAAGCATATTCATCAAAAATAGAAATACTTATTTTTCTAATAGAGTTTAACCATTTTTTGGCTTGTTCATGGGTTAGAAAATCATTTTTTTGTATTTGAACGATAATGTTTTGTACCACTTCAAAGAATATATTTTCACTTCTTTGCCAAAAAGTTAAATCAATAAAACTAATATCGCCCTTCATATCCTTAGGACTACTAAACCACGCTTTTTTCACCTGTTCTTTTACACTTTTTAAGCAATCTATAGTTAATTTTTGGATAATTTTTATTTCATTAATAATTTTATTATTATACTCATCTTTTACATGGAAAATAGGCATTTCTAAATTATACCATCCACGTGGTTTCATATTATCCATATCATAACCAAAAATAAGTAATCTAGGCTTTCTTGTGAATTCTAATAATTGATATAGCTTTAAGTAATGACTGACAACAGTAGCGCTTTTTTGTCCATTTTCATTACTTGATAAAAATAATCGATCCCACAAATTATAGTGAATACCTCCTTGTCTTCCTTTAATAGAATTAGGAAACATTTCTGGCTTTTTAGGATCCCAATAATATGGCGTTAATGGATGTAACCAACCTTCTTGATAGTCTAATCCATAATTTTTAGTAACATAATATCTAACTGAAAAATTACTTTTCATATCACTAATTTGACAAGTGACAGATTTATTTTCTACTTTTAATCTTATTCTACGAGGCATTGCCCAGTACATATAAAGGGGATGTACATCATCAGGTGAAACTTTTTCACCTTTTCCTTCTTTTAAATTTAGCGGTATTAACCAAGGAAAAACACTACCATCATCAAAATTTGGTTCATCATATTCCCAAAATTCTCTATTAATTACATTAAGCCATAATTTTTGCCATAATGTTGAATTTTCTTCTGCGGGATAAACTAATGTTGTTAAAGGTCCACCTCCTCTTAGACTGACTAGATGACCTTTGCCACCACTAGGAGCATTTATTTGTAAGGTAAATAAAGCTAACACAGCCATCTCTAATGACATTACATCTGCAATACCTTGTTTAATAAAATGGTCTGTATTTTGCTTTATTCCATTTTCACCAGGAGCATCTATTAGCAACTGAGCTATAGGAATATTTTTTTGCTCTTCTAAAGTTGAAAAATCCTGCATAAATAAAGGGCCATCACCCATTATATTAAAAGCATGTGCAACTTTATCAAATGCAGATTGTAATTTTTTACTTGAAGGAGGTGTTTCAAAATATTCTTCCCATTCATCTTCATCCTCTGGTGCAAATATCGTTTGTAATAACCCTATTGCAAATTGATAAGCAGCACCTTTAAAATCGGCTCTATTTAATGAGAAATCAATAATATCAGGATGTGAAATAGCTGATATTGGAAGTGTTTTAATCTCGCCATCACGAAAACGAAAAGGCAACCAAGGTTGATTAATAATATTCATGACAATTCCTGTCTTTCACAAAAACCGATTAAATGATCATATTGATAATACTGATCTTCATCTGGTATCCACAATTGTAAATATCGTGCCTGTGGATATTGCTTATTAATTGTATCAATTACCTCTTGGGGTACTGATACTAATTTATCAGCATATTTCTTTTTAGAAATTTTAACTGTACTTAAAGCAATAGAAAAATGAGAATCTTCTATCCAAGGAACATAATTATCTTTTATTTTTTTTAATAAAAGAATATTAACCATTTCTATATCACTATATCTAGTACTAATATCATAGTGATCTTCTGTCCAAAATTCTGAACTTTCTTCACTATAGCCTTTATTTATCTTTAATAATTGAATTTTTGCTTTTGATACTCTGGCTTTTTTTTCACCTATATCATTATTTTCTTTTTGTATTAAAGATTGAGGAATTTCATTGTAAGCATTATCACTATAGACGGATTCAATTAACTGTCTCGCATCTTTTGGCATATTAATTTCACCTAATCGAGTTAAACTTCTTAATGTTAGCCATAAACGACCAGGTGAACGATAAACTGCTTCTGTTGATGAAAATTGTTCTGTTAACCAACAGCTTGATGGGGTCTCTATAAATAAAGGAGCATGTACATATAAAATAGGAGGTCGACGTTTATCAATCGTTTCTGATGTGTAATCCCCATATTTTGTTCGTGTATGTCGATGTAATCGTCCTGAGCGTTGAATAAGATCATCAATAGGACAAATATCTGAAATCATGATATCAGCATCAGCATCTAAACTTTCTTGAAAAACTTGAGTAGCAATTAATACAGTGCCTTTTCTTTGTTGAGCGGTACTATTTTTTCCAAAATACTTTAATACTTGCTCTTCTCGTATCTTCCTATCTTTTAAATTAAATCTACTATGAAATAATAAACAATTATTATCTTTAGATAATCTTTTTTTTATATCATAATATGATTTTATCGCATCATTAACCGTATTCCTTATCCAAACCACACAATTTCCATTATTTATAGCACTAATAATAATATCAATACATTGTTCTTCTTTATTTATTATTTCAACTTTAACTTTTCTACTTACTTGATTCCTACTTTTTAATGGATATTCTTTTTTTATAACTTTTGGAAAACAAGTTAGATGTGTTGCCAATGGAAAGCTTTTTGATTCTATTTCAGGAGATATTTGATCAAAGGCATTAAACCAGCTATCTATTATTCTTTTTCTTTGTTTAAGTGATAATGTTGCTGTTAATAAAATAACTGAACCACCTTGATGTAAATGTGTTGATAATAGTTTTTCTATTATTTCAAACATAAATTCATCAGCTGAATGGATTTCATCAAAAATAATAATTTTTCTATTTAGTCCTAATAATCTTAAAGATTGGTGTCTTCTTGGTAACATAGATAATAATGCCTGATCCAAGGTTCCAACCCCTATAGTTGCTAATAATGCTTTCTTTCTTGAGTCTGATAACCATTGATAACATTGTGCAGATGCGGTGTTATCACTAATATTATATCGCTCGTTACCATCTCTAATTATTTTAGTAAACTGTTCATTCATATTACTAGCACTGTGTGCAAGCACAATACTTGGTACTTCTTTTTTTTCATCGAATATCTTTTTATAGTGATTAATTATCCTTAAAAACATTGCATTAGATGTAGCTTGTGTAGGTAACCCGAAGTAAAAGCCATCAGCTGCATCAACTTCCATAAGTCGATGAGCAAGTGTTAATGCAGCCTCTGTTTTTCCAGAACCTGTAGTATCTTCTAATATAAACAATTGAGGGTGTTCATTAATTGTAACTTTTTCAGCCCATTGTTGTAATGGTGTAGGTTTATAACCAAAATGGTATTCAACAGAAATAAAAGGTGATATTTGATAATTTCGATTAAAACCACTTGATAATACAGCTTTTTTTGCTCTATTTAAGGCTAAAAACCAATATTCAGATAACGGTATTTTTTTCTTATAATAAGGAAAATAATCTCTATTTGAACCGATCCAATCTGAAAGTGTTACCATCCCGGCAAGAAGCCATGATATTTGTTTTAATCTTTCTTTCCATCCTTTATCATAAAAATTTTCTACAGAAAGTTTGGGAGAAAATAATTTTAATATATCAAGAGTAAAATCAATAGCAGCTTTATCATTATCTTTATGAATATAATTCTCTATAGACTCATCAATATTATTCTTATTAATAGGTTTTCCATGATGCCCTAATGCTGTTTCAAAAATAATCCAAAAACCATCAGATATTTTTCTTTCTTTATAATCAGCGTTAGATATTATTATTGATGAAAAAATAGTATTTTTTATTTTTCTCCAAAAGTAATAACCTAAACGATCATGGCGATAATTATTTCCATCATAGGAAAACCTACTTTCAGGCACTTTTAATTTATCTATTATATTTGGATTAATATATTGAAATGAAGAAGAAAATTTGCCAATATCGTGAAGAGAAAGCAATAATAAAAACAGTTTAGAAAATTCTTTTGGGTGTATTTGTAAAAAAGTAGAAATATCTTTTATAATTTTTGAGTTTTCTGGAAACAATATCATACCTACAGCAGCCACGTCCAAACTATGATATGGAAGCAAATGATAGTATTCATGATTATTTTCTGATTTAAACTTGCCCCAGTAGCTATAATAATCTTTATCCATTTCGCTTAACTCGTTCTCTTACCACAGGAAGATATTACAATTAATAGCTATTTTTTTCTCTAAATAATGTTTAAAAAGAGATCTACTTCTTATTAAACTTTATCAAAACTTCATATATGTTGCTATTTTACAACATATATGAATTGACTATAGTGGCTTTTCAAAATTTATTGCCCACTTAATATCACAACATAACTCTTAGAATATTTAGAAAACAGTACATAATAAAAATGCACAAGATGATCGATTCATCCCCGTGCATACGGGGAACACTAAATTTAGATTGGGATGTAACTAATAACTTTCGGTTCATCCCCGTGCATACGGGGAACACCACCAGATAACGCATTCTGGATTGACTCTAACCGGTTCATCCCCGTGCATACGGGGAACACTAGTGATTGGTACTGAGGTGACGAGATCACCTCGGTTCATCCCCGTGCATACGGGGAACACCGACGCCAGCCACTTCATTTGCTCAATAAATGCGGTTCATCCCCGTGCATACGGGGAACACGATAACTTCATCTTGTCGATAGGCTTCGCGGGCGGTTCATCCCCGTGCATACGGGGAACACTGCAAATAAGATGGCAAAGCGGAACGGTTCCCCGGTTCATCCCCGTGCATACGGGGAACACAGGATGTTGCACCCACATAATTACCCTGATGACGGTTCATCCCCGTGCATACGGGGAACACACGTATCACTACGTTACTTTGGTCACTTACGGCGGTTCATCCCCGTGCATACGGGGAACACTGCTGCCGCGTTCGCGATAAACGGCATGATATCGGTTCATCCCCGTGCATACGGGGAACACTACCTCCCAAGTACCAAACCATTTTCCTGCATCGGTTCATCCCCGTGCATACGGGGAACACCCACCAACAAAACAGCGCAGGGATATTGATAACGGTTCATCCCCGTGCATACGGGGAACACACTCGAATTGTTATTTCATTTTTTAAACCGTTCGGTTCATCCCCGTGCATACGGGGAACACACGTAATTACCCTTATGGCTTGTACCTATATACGGTTCATCCCCGTGCATACGGGGAACACATTCTATCAAGTAATCAAAGGTGAATTTAAAACGGTTCATCCCCGTGCATACGGGGAACACGACAATAAGAAAATTACATCTAGCCTCAACGCCGGTTCATCCCCGTGCATACGGGGAACACGTAAAGGAGTCGGGATTGTCATTCCTAACTGCCGGTTCATCCCCGTGCATACGGGGAACACGAATCCAATAATTTTAGTATCACCATATTTTCCGGTTCATCCCCGTGCATACGGGGAACACCGATACGTTGGACGTAACTTTTCCCATCCCAACGGTTCATCCCCGTGCATACGGGGAACACAACAGTGGAGTGATGTTGGTATGGGCTTAGGCTGGTTCATCCCCGTGCATACGGGGAACACTTGTTGATGAACTCTACACGGATATCAAACGACGGTTCATCCCCGTGCATACGGGGAACACTCTAATCATAATAGATTGAATCTATAAAGAAAATTTAAATACACTATTTCTACCAAAAAAATGCCCGACGGGTTAAAAAGTCGGGCATTTATTAAAATTCCACTAATAAGTAATATCAACGTCGGTAGTATTAACGAACAATAATCCCTAATAGAATACCAATCACACCGAAGTCTGCATCACTAAATGTGGTATTGGCAATACCAATATCACCAAGTACAGGTAATAAAAATACGGGTAAGAAAGTAATCAATAAACCTTGAGCAAAAGCACCTAAAATAGCACCTCGGCGTCCCCCTGTGGCGTTACCAAATACGCCTGCAGTTGCACCCACAAAGAAATGAGGTACCACCCCGGGTATAATCACAGTCCAATCTAAAGCATAAAGAATAAACATGCCAATGACACCCGCTGCAAAACTACTCAGAAAACCGACTAAAACGGCATTAGGTGCATAAGGAAATACGACGGGACAATCAAGCGCAGGTTTTGCATTGGGGACTAACTTATCAGAAATGCCTTTAAATGCAGGAACAATCTCTGCAATCACCATACGTACACCTTGTAGGATAATATAAACACCTGCCGCAAAGGTGATGGATTGCATTAAGGAGAACATAAACCAGTTTTTACCACCACTAACTTCACGAACAAAAGTGTCACCGGCAAATAAACACGTAATAATAAAAATTATGCCCATGGTGAAAGCGATCGCAACTGGCGTATCACGCAAAAAGAGTAAACTCTTAGGTACATTCATCTCTTCCGTTGAATGCGCTTTATTGCCAAATTTACTACCAATAAAACCAGATACAACATAGGAAATAGTAGAGAAATGGCCTAATGCGACATCATCAGAGCCGGTGATCTTTTTCATATAAGGATGTGCAATGGCTGGGAAAAATACCATTGATACCCCAACAACTAATGAACCTACTGCAACTAATACCGCCCCTTCTAAACCCGCTGTTGCCAAAATCACCGCGACCATCATCGACATAAATAAAGTGTGGTGACCCGTTAAGAAAATATATTTCCACGGTGTTAAGCGTGCAATTAATATATTGATTAACATGGCAAAGAACATAATCAGTGCCATCTCTTTACCAAAGCTTTTTTGTGCAATAGAGACAATGGCTTCGTTATTAGGTACAACACCTTGAATGCCAAATGCATGTTGGAAAATCGTTGAGAAATCACCAAGCGAGTTAATGACTAAACCTGCCCCTGCACCTAAAATAACAAAACCCATAATGGTTTTAACGGTGCCCTTAATACATTCTGTCGCAGGTTTTTTCTGAGCAATTAAACCAATCAATGCGATTAAACCCACCAATATAGCAGGCTCTGAAAGCACATCGCTCATTAGAAAGCGGAAAAAGTCCATACTAGGCTCCTTATAGCGCGCCTAATTCACGTAATGCGGTCGAAAGTTTCTCTTTCATCGCAACTTTATCAATCATATTATCTAAAGAAACAATTTTGCCATTAACCGCTTGAGCATTAAGTTGTTCCGCAATATCACGAGTTCCCACATAAATATCACTCGGTGTCCCTTTTGCCGAACCTAAATCGACATGATCAACATCAGCATTGACGGCCAGATCTTTTAAAATACTTTTGATGCTCATTTCCATCATTAAGCTACTGCCTAAACCATTTCCACATACAACGGTAATTTTCATCATATTCCCCTTGGTTATTTAAAATTGAATTAATAGTGATTAATAACAGCCAATACTTCTGCCTTACTTTTTGCTTGCAACAAAGTGTCTACATCATCTTGGTTATCAAAAAGTTCAGCTAATTTCACAATGGCATTAATATGGCTATCGTTATCTGTTGCCGCTAAAACAATTAAAAGTTTCACCGGATCATTTTCATCAGCACCAAATTCCACCCCTTTTTCGATGATAGTTAATGCTAAAGAGAGCTGATTAACCCCTTCTTCAGGACGTGCATGAGGCATAGCAATACCTGGCCCTAATACATAATAAGGGCCTATTTGCTCGTGTGATTTATAAATCGCATCAACATAACGAGGCTCAATACAACCTTTGTCAATTAATGGCTGACAGGCGATTTTAATTGCTTCACGCCAATCTTTGACTTGTGGGATCACTTGTACCACATCCGGTGTTAATAATGTTTTAAGCATATTTATAACCTCAGTAAGGTGCTTTTTTGATCTCTGTATTAAGGATAATAATCACTAATGGTAGCGCTATCTAGATAGATTATGTGTAATTGTGATAGCGCTATCATTTTGATGAAATGTTAATTGCGAACAAGTGCAACAATTGACACTGTATTGTTTCTGCAGAGTGGGAAAATTTCAGGTAGGATCTGCGAATTAAAAATAAAGCCGAATAAATCTGATCACGATGATAAAAACACGTAAACGCCGAAATACAGGTCGCGTCACTTTACAAGAAGTTGCTAAACATGCCGGAGTCGGTTCAATGACCGTATCTCGCGCATTGCGTACGCCTGAATTAGTGTCGGATAAATTAAGAGAAAAAGTTAACCAAGCAGTGGCAGAGTTGGGATATATCCCCAATGCCTCAGCAGGGGCCTTAGCTTCCGCTCAAAGCCATATTATTGCTGTACTACTGCCCTCTTTTACTGATAAAGCCAGTGCTGATTTTATGCAATCATTGCAGCAGATCCTCAGCCGTCATCATTATCAAATATTAGTGGGATGTTATGAATATCAGCTCCATAAAGCAACTGATGTGATTAATATGCTATTACAGAGTAACCCTGCCGCATTAGTTGCCTTTGGCTCCCAATTAAGTGATGTACAGTTCTTACATATCAGTAATGCCAATGTGCCTGTTGTCAGTGTCGCGAGTCAATCTAATGAGCAATCTGCAATAAGTATTGATTGCGGTTATGAAAAAGCGGCATTTGATTTAACCCATTATTTAATTCAGCAAGGTAAACGTTGTGTCGGCTATGTTGGTGCGCTACAAGGACAACGTTTACACCACCAGCAAATTACCGGCTGGTCGCGTGCTTTATTAAAAAATTATTTAAATGCTGAGCAAAGTGTTACTACGCCCGACCCCGCTTCTATGGCATATGGTCGACAAGCATTAACAGAGATTTTATTACGTCAGCCCGAACTAGATGCCGTTATTTGTAGCCATGAGAGTATTGCTTTGGGAATGATGTTTGAGTGCCAACGAAGATTAATTAAAATTCCCCAAGATCTCGCTATCGCCTGCTTAGAAGGCTCTGAAAATAGCGCCCAAATAGCACCTTCCCTGACATCTATACATTTTAATTACCATAAAATAGGTAAAGAGGCAGGTAAGCACCTAATTGCACTATTGCAACATTTACGTGATGAGGTTGATAACGCTATGTTTGAAAATACCGTTATCAACTATGCTTATCGTTTAGAACTCGGACAAAGTACCCCTTAGTCAGTGGTTTCTTTTGTGTCCAAGCGAGTACTATTATTTCGCGTTAACCATAGAGAGAGTGCTTTAAGTGAATCAGGGGTAAATTCATCACAACGTTCCGTGATTTCTAAGGGAGTAAGCCAGCATACTTCCTCGATTTCTTCTGGCTGTAATGCAAATGGCCCATGTGATACACAACTAAATAAGCTTCCCCAAACGCGGCAACTCTCATCGTCATAATAGAATTGTCCATGTTCGGCAAAAGGAACCCCGGCAATACCTAGCTCTTCTTCTGCTTCACGACGTGCACTTTCGAGTGCATTTTCACCTTGTTGTACTACACCACCCGCGGTTGCATCTAACCAACCTGGATAGAAATCTTTTGTTTCAGTACGGCGTTGTGCCAAAATTTTTCCCATGCCATCGTGCACGACAATATAAGTTGCTCGGTGACGTAGGTTTTCTGCTCGCATTTGTTGACGTGTTGCTTGTGCAACAACTTCATTTTTTTCATCAACAATATCAACCCACTCGACCACTGCCGTATTTTCTTGTTCCATCCTCAACAAACCTTTTTTAATCGATGCTAAACGATCGTAATTTTTATCCTGAATATACCAAAATCACCATATTTCACCACTATAATAATCATAGGTAATTTGCTTTATTCATCTTGCGATTTTTTGCTTTTTATGATGTTACTAGGCAGACTGTAAAATATACGCTATTGAATATCACCTTATTGCGGAGGTTTTTATGATCGATCTTTATTATGCAAACACCCCGAATGGCCAAAAAATTACGCTTTTCCTCGAAGAAGTCGCCATGCCTTATACTTTGCATCATGTTGATATTGGCAAAGGTGATCAATTTAAACCCGAATTTTTAGCTATTTCACCCAATAATAAAATTCCTGCTATTGTCGATAATGCTCCCGCTGACGGTGGTGAGCCACTCTCTATTTTTGAATCAGGTGCTATTCTTATCTATTTAGCAGAAAAAAGTGGCAGATTACTTAGCCATGATCTGCGAGAAAAAATGACCCAACTGCAGTGGCTATTTTGGCAAGTGGGGGGATTTGGTCCTATGCTTGGACAAAATCATCACTTTACGCGTTACGCCCCTGAAAAAGTACCTTACGCAATCAATCGTTATACAAAAGAGACCGAGCGTTTATATCAGGTGTTAGAGAGCCGACTCGCTCAATCTCCTTATCTTGGTGGAAACGATTATAGCATTGCTGATATAGCCACCTATACTTGGGCTCGTTACCATGACACACACCATATTGATCTAGCAGATTATCCTGCGGTAGAAAAATGGCTAAATACAATAAGCCAACGTCCAGCAGCCAAAAAACTGTTTGGTTAGTGACTAATCTCACCTATCAGGATGATACAACCTTAATTAGGATAGAGTAATCAGGAGGATGGTGATGAATATACTTATCACAGGTGGAACCGGATTAATTGGCAGAGCACTTATCTGCCAACTCGCATTAGATAAACATAATATTACCGTACTTTCCCGTTCGCCACAGAAAGTCTACTCTCATTTCTGTAATGAAATGACGTGTTGGACTCATTTAGATGATAAAGAAAACTTAAACCAATTTGATGCAGTGATTAATCTTGCTGGAGAACCAATTGCAGACAAACGCTGGACACCGGAGCAAAAACAAACGTTAGTTAATAGTCGATGCAAATTAACCCAAAAGCTGGTGGATTTAATAAAAGCCAGCGACTCTCCCCCTAGTGTTTTAATTTCTGGCTCTGCGGTGGGTTTTTATGGTGATCAAGGTGAAAATAATGTCACTGAAGAGACGCCACCTAAGGATGAATTTACTCATCAACTCTGTGCCAAATGGGAAAATATTGCACTCGATGCACAAACGCCATTAACACGGGTGTGTTTGCTACGTACTGGTATTGTACTCTCTACAAAAGGAGGGGCATTACCTAAAATGAGCCCGCCTTTTAAATTAGGTTTAGGGGGAAAATTAGGTAATGGTAAGCAATATATGCCATGGATACATATTGATGATATGGTCAATGCCATCGTATTTTTACTTAATAATAACAATACCCAAGGCGCCTTTAATCTGACAGCCCCTCATCCAGTACAAAATAAAGCATTTACCACGACTTTAGCTCACGTACTGAAACGCCCTGCATTTATGACGGTTCCTGCCACAATATTAAAATTAATGATGGGAGAAAGTGCCACATTAGTTTTAGGTGGGCAACAAGCGTTTCCTAAGAAACTGCTCGATGCAGGATTCAGCTTTCGTTACCCACAACTGGAAGGCGCTTTAGAAGATATTATTCGCCATAAAAAATAGTCACTCGTCACACAGGGGATCAACGGGCAGGTTTATCCCCTTGCCAACGCTGAAAAAGATCATCCGGTAAGTCAATGTCAAATTGATCAAGCACTCGATTTACTGTCTGATTAACAATGTCATCGATCGTTTTAGGCTGAAAATAAAATGCAGGTACTGGTGGCATAATGATGGCACCAAGCTCAGCAGCTTGAGTCATTAAACGTAAGTGCCCTAAATGTAACGGTGTTTCGCGTACACATAGCACTAATTTACGTCCTTCTTTTAACACGACATCAGCGGCACGTGTCACTAACGTATCAGTATAGCTATGTACAATACCGGAGAGGCTTTTAATCGAACAAGGTAAAATAACCATACCATTGACCCGAAACGAGCCTGAAGAGATAGTCGCCCCTATATCTCGATCGTCATAAATAATATCAGCTAAAGCATGAATATCTTTGAGAGAATAATCCGTTTCTAATGAAATGGTACGACGCGCCGCTTGACTGATCACCAAGTGAGTTTCTACGGTTGGCACGGATTTAAGTATTTCTAATAAACGAATACCATAAATTGCGCCACTGGCACCTGTTAGCCCGACAATCAGCTTTTTCATTATAATCCTCAGAATATATATCTTTGTTAATCATTATGATGATTAACCCTCAAAAAACAAGCGCCGATGTAGTGTTACGCTAGCATCGACGCTTGATAAAGGTGGCTATTTTAACGGAAAATTAGCCTTCGTTATAGATTTCTAAGTTCTCAGCTTCATGTTGATCACGAATTTTATGTTCATCATCACGACGTAAATTTTCAAGGTAATCTAAATAGCCTTGATCAATATCTTTTGTGATATAGACACCATCAAATACAGAGCATTCGAATTGGTTGATATCTGGATTTTCTTCTTGAACAGCGGCAATTAAATCAGAGAGATCTTGAAAAATAAGTCCATCAGCACCAATCAGTTTACGTATTTCATCCACTTCACGCCCATGAGCAATTAATTCATTGGCATTAGGCATATCAATACCATAAACATTAGGGAAACGCACTTCTGGAGCGGCTGAGGCAAAATAAACTTTTTTAGCCCCCGCTTCTCTCGCTAACTCAACAATTTGCTCTGATGTTGTGCCACGTACAATAGAGTCATCGATAAGTAACACGTTTTTATCGCGAAATTCTGCACGGTTGGCATTTAGTTTTCGACGTACTGATTTACGACGCTCTTGCTGGCCGGGCATAATAAAAGTACGTCCAACATAACGATTCTTCACAAAACCTTGTCGATAAGGTTTATTTAAGATGTGGGCAATTTCTAATGCAATATCACAAGAAGTTTCAGGAATAGGGATCACCACATCTATTTGTAAATCTTCCCACTCTTTAGCAATTTTATCGCCGAGTTTTTGCCCCATACGTAGACGGGCGTTATATACGGAAATTTTATCAATAAAAGAGTCTGGACGCGCAAAATAAACATACTCAAATAGACAAGGCACTAATTGCGGATTTTCAGCACATTGACGAGTAAACAGTTGTCCTTGCTCTGTGATATAAACAGCCTCACCGGGTGCTACATCACGCAAGAATTCAAATCCTAGTGTATCTAGAGCGACACTTTCAGACGCAACCATATACTCACTGCGTCCATCTTCTAAAGTACGTTTGCCTAACACTAAAGGACGAATGCCATAAGGATCACGAAAAGCTAATAAGCCGTGGCCGATGATCAAAGCAACGCAAGCATAAGCGCCACGTAATTTTTTATGCATAGCCGCAACAGCGGTAAAAATATTATCTGGCTCTAGCGGAAAATGATCGAAGCGATCTAATTCATACGCTAGCACATTGAGTAAAATTTCGGAGTCTGAGGTGGTATTGATATGTCGACGAGCAGTTTCAAATAATTGACGACGCAACAAATGCGCATTAGTTAAATTACCATTATGTGCAAGTGTGATCCCAAAAGGTGAGTTAACATAAAAAGGTTGCGCTTCTGATGCACTCGAACTGCCCGCGGTTGGATAACGTACATGTCCTATTCCGATAGTTCCTTTTAAACGCAACATATGACGCGTTTCAAAGACATCTTTCACCAGCCCATTTGCTTTGCGTAGACGAAAACCGTTATTCTCATCAATTGTTGCAATGCCTGCTGCATCTTGACCTCGGTGTTGTAACACCGTTAACGCATCATAAATCGATTGGTTTACTGGATTAACTCCAGCGATACCGACAATACCGCACATGAAAAGATCCTCATCAGCCAGACGGAGAGGTTACATTTTCTCCGACACGAAACTTGACGCATTTTGTAGGTAGTCAAAGAACCACCTAATAATATGGTTGAATTGAGGAATAAGCTCAGAACGTTGCCAATCGGCACTGTCTGCCATAGGAGTAAAAGCACCCAAGACAAAAAGTAACGCTGATACAATCAGCACACCTCTTAAAGCCCCGAAACAGATCCCCAACACACGATCTGTACCTGATAACCCTGTGCGTTGAACAAGAGAGCTAATCACATAATTAATCACCGCACCGACAATTAGCGTTGCAATAAACAGTGTGACAATCGCAATCCCGTTACGAACCAGCTCATCTTCAAACCGAGTAAAATAGACGGCTAGATAAGGATAAAACTGACTTGCAACAAAAAAACCACAACCCCAGGTGATAAGTGATAATGCTTCACGAACAAAGCCACGGATCAGGCTAACTAATGCAGAAAAACCGATAATGGCAATAATGGCGTAATCTATCCAGACCATAAATCTCTATCCAATAACGATGCCCCGCATTAATACGGTAGCATTCTAACAGAAAAAGAAAACGTTTGCGTAACGCTAATTTTCGATAATTTTAAAATAATTTACGGCGACATGAAAAATCATAATCGCCGCAATAAGTTAACACCTTGTTACTTCACTCATCTGATGTCTCATCAACATAGTTATGGTTTATAGGCTCTTACTTCACCTTGCAGGCCTGTTAGCTCTTTAAGGCGAGGTAACATCGCCTGTAACTCTGCTTTTGAGGCATTAGGCCCAATATAGATACGTGTCACTTTTCCTGAAACAGGGCGAGCAGGCACGGTATATACTGGATAACCGGAGAGGTGCATTTTTGCAATAATTTCTTCAACTTTCGCCGCATTTTTCAAGGCACCTAACTGCACAACCCAAGCCTCACCTTTCGGCGCGGTTGTTTCTGATACCGCCGGTGGCGGAGTAGTTGGTGGCTCTACAGGCGGATTAACCACTTTAGGTGGCTCAACAACCGGTGTTGATGGTGCTACTTGAGGCTCCGATACTTCAGGAGTAGAAACTTGAGGCTGTTCAACCCCCGTTACCGCTTCAGAGATCATCGCCTCAGAAGCTCCCTCTGATGGCGTTGACGGTGTTGTGGTTTGCTCAATCGGCGCTATTGATTCAATATCTTGCTCATCACCGGGTTTGGGGACTAAAGGAATAGAGGCAAATTGGTCTTCGTTATATTTCTTATCGCCGTCAAATAATGTAGGAAGAAAAATAACCCCTACCGCCACAAGAACAACGGCTCCGACTAAGCGATTTTGAAATTTACTTGCCACTCGCACTCTCCTTTTCCAATAGTTCCATTACATGAGCAACGGTATGGAATGATCCACATACAACCACAATATCATTTTTTTGCGCCTCAGATATTGCTTGTTGCCATGCTTGCTCGACACTATCAAATACTGCCGGATAGTCGAGGTGCTGAGCTAATACCTGAGCTGATGCGCCACGAAACTCATTCAATGGTGCAACATACCACTGATCGGCTTGAGGGGATAAACACGCTAATGTACCCGCAATATCTTTATCACCCAGCATACCAACAACAATGCGCACTTTGGTATCAGAATAACGCGGTAATTGCGCCAGTTTTTCGGCTAAATATCCAGCAGCATGCGGATTATGAGCAACATCAAAAATAACTAATGGATGCTGCGAAATTATCTGAAAACGTCCCGGCAACTGAGCTTTACTCATTCCCTCAACGATACTTTGATGGGTGATCCCTTGGCTCACTTTATCGTCGCTTTTCAATAAGCAGCGTATTACTGCCATTGCCGTACCTGCGTTGGCTAAGGGAATATTAGGGATGGGAAGTTTTTCAAACTGCTTATCTGCACTACGCCAATGCCAGTGATCACCATCAATAGAAAATGACCAATCAACACCACGACGAAATAATTTAGCCTGTTTCTGTTGCGCGACTTGTGCAATAGAAAGTGGCATATCTGGCTCGCCTACAACAGCATAGTGATTTTTACGGAAGATACCGGCTTTTTCATGACCAATATGCTCTCTATCAGCCCCTAGCCAATCGGTATGATCAAGGGCAATACTGGTGATAGCTGCAATATCGGCATCAACAATATTGGTCGCGTCTAAACGCCCCCCTAACCCAACTTCAAGAATAACCACATCAAGCTGAGCTTGTTGAAATAGTTTCAATGCGGCGAGTGTGCCGTATTCAAAAAAAGTCAGCGAAATATCGCCTCTGGTTTGCTCTATTTCAGCAAATACTTGACAAAAATCAGCTGGTGAAAGCTCTTTACCTTGAATGCGAACACGCTCGGTATAACGGACAAGATGAGGTGAACTATAAACCCCCACTTTCAATCCTGAAGCCATCAAAATTGACTCGAGCATATGGCAAGTGGTTCCTTTACCATTAGTACCCGATACAGTGATAACTTTAGGGGCAGGACGTAATACATTCAGTAATTGACCTACCTTGCCCACGCGCTCAAGTCCCATATCAATAGCACTTGAGTGTAAGTGTTCAAGATAAGAAAGCCACACCGACAAAGGCGATGTGGCTTGAGGAGCAGTTATGATATTAGACATCTTCTTTTTTATTCGTTTCGATGTTAATTTCTGGCTCATTGTCAGAAGATTCGATGTCATCAGCGATCATTTCTTCGCCTAGCAGTTCATCTTCATCTTTCGCTAAATCATACTGAGTCAGCTTAGCCAGTAATTCAGCTAGCTCATCACGCATTTCAGGACGGCGAACTATCATATCTATCGCCCCTTTTTCTAGCAGGAATTCACTACGTTGGAAACCCGCGGGTAATTTCTCACGTACAGTTTGTTCAATAACACGTGGACCGGCAAAACCAATCAAGGCTTTCGGCTCAGCAACATTAATATCACCTAACATTGCTAAACTTGCAGAAACCCCACCCATGGTAGGATCGGTCATCACGGAGATATAAGGTAAACCACGCTCTTGCATTTTAGCTAATGCAGCACTGGTTTTTGCCATTTGCATTAATGACATCAATGCTTCTTGCATACGTGCACCACCACTTGCAGAGAAGCAAATCAGTGGACAATTATCTTCTAATGCTTGTTCAACCGCACGAACAAAACGCGCACCCACAACAGACGCCATAGAGCCGCCCATAAATGCAAATTCAAAAGATGCGGCCACAACAGGCATTTCTTTTAACGTACCTTTCATCACCACTAGGGCATCTTTTTCATGGGTTTGTTTCTGAGCCGCAGCAATTCTGTCTTTATATTTTTTAGAGTCGCGGAATTTCAGAATATCTTTAGGCTCTAACTCACTGCCCAGCTCAGTCGTGCTTCCTGTATCAAGAAAAGTTTCTAAGCGACGGCGTGCTGAAATACGCATGTGATGATCACATTTGGGGCACACTTCTAAATTACGCTCTAACTCTGCGCGGTAAAGTACTTGCCCACAGCTATCACATTTTGTCCAAACCCCTTCTGGGATATTGGCTTTACGTGAACTCGTGATATTGCTTTTATTAAGAATTTTTTCAATCCAGCTCATTAACGGACCTTTTCGTCTGAATCTGACCTTCGCCAGTTTATACTCGTCATATTTTAAGTTGCAGCATGTTGACTGCGTTTAATTGCACAAGTCACCTACTTTGTCGGTGTGCTTTTCGTGCTGCATTCACTTATCGCCTAGCTACAACCCTAATTATTTAGAGCAGATTATTGTGAACATGTTAACTCACAATATACTGGCTATGTGGTTAGCAAAGTTTATGATGATACCGCTTACTGAATTTCAGCGCATCTCTTTATTATTGCTATTCTACGGCAAAAGCTAATGATAACTGCTCAAACCTCTTGGTTATCACTCTCTTTTTTGGCCTTTGCACTCGCTCTACGATGGCGTATCACTTCGATAACACCAGGTAAAATAGAAATAACAATAATGGCAACAATTAGCAATTTTAAGTTCTTTTGAACAATATCTAAGTCACCAAAAAAGTATCCAGCATAAGTAAATAGCAGTACCCATGCAATGGCACCCGTTACATTATAAAAAGCAAAATGACGATATGACATTTTGCCCATTCCTGCAACGAATGGCGCGAAAGTTCGGACAATCGGCACAAATCTTGCCAAAATTATCGCTTTACCACCATGTTTTTCATAGAAAGCATGGGTTTTATCTAAGTATTCTCGTTTAAAGATACGTGAATTGGGGTTACTAAAGAGTTTTTCACCAAAAATGCGCCCAATAGAATAGTTAACCGCATCACCTAAAATCGCAGCGAAAAGCAGTAAGAGAACCATTAGGTGAACATTAACATCATTGGTATCTAACGCAGATAAAGCCCCCGCAACAAACAGTAACGAATCGCCCGGTAAGAATGGCGTGACAACAAGCCCCGTTTCACAAAAAATAATTAAAAATAGAATGGCATATACCCATGTACCATATTGAGCGACTAACTCGGCTAAATGGACATCAATGTGTAAAATAAAATCAATTAGAAATTTTATTAAATCAGCAAATTGCGTTAATAATTCCATAAATCCTCAGAAAACGGGGTAATTTTATGTTTAAAGTATTTAAAATGGGTTATCTGCTAAAAATAGCGGCCCCATTGCAGGTTTAGGAAGTTCGAAACGTTCAGGGTAATCAACCGAAACAAGATATAAACCATTTGCTTTTGCAGTTGCTGCTGCTTTAGTCCTATCTTTTAAGGCTAATAATTCAGCCATCCAAGTAATAGCCTGATTACCACAGCCAATTTCCAATAAACTCCCCACAATATTTCTTACCATATGATGGACAAAAGCATTGGCTTTTATATCTACCACCACATAATCACCATAGCGTGAAACATTCACATGCATCACATTACGCCAAGGTGTTCTAGATTGGCATTGTACGGCTCTAAACGAGGTAAAATCATTCTCGCCCAATAAACATTGGGCAGCTTGATGCATTCGTTGTGCATCTAGAGGGTAATGGAAATGCGTTACCCCTGAGGATAAAATTGCAGGACGATAGCGATGATTAAAAATCACATAACGATAACGTCTTGCGGTTGCGCTAAATCGAGCATGAAAATCATTCGCTACCGTTTTTACCCAACGAACGGCAATATCTTGTGGTAAATGGGTATTAACCCCCATCGTCCATGCCGCATCTTTGCGATGAGCCGTTGTCTCAAAGTGCACAACCTGCCCGGTTGCATGAACTCCGGCATCAGTTCTGCCGGCACAAAAAACAGAGATAGGCTCATTTGCTACTTGAGATAACGCTTTTTCTAACCGTTCTTGGACACTACGAACCTCATTTTGACGTTGCCAGCCATAATAGTGGCTACCGTCATATTCAATGCCTAGCGCTATCTTTAATGGTGTACTTTCTGCCACAATCGCAGGCTCACTGATTGACTGCGCTATCACATCAGCACTCTCTTGGTCGTTCATCAGTAAAACTGCTCCTGCACTAATTTTTCAGCCACTTCTACAGCCATTAATGCTCCGCCAAAACGCACGTTATCTGCAACAGACCAAAATTGTAACGCTTCAGGCACACCATAATCATTACGTAAGCAACCTAAGTTCAAGCTAACATTACCGGAAGCATCGGTGACTTGGGTTGGAAAATCATTTTCATCACTAATATTGAGGGAGTCATGTTCTTGCAATGTTTCCCGCGCTTCTTCACTTCCCATTGGGCGTGATGTTTCCAACTGTACAGATTGTGCATGACCATAGAAAACAGGCGCTTGTAATGTGGTCACTGAGATAGGTAGTCCATCGTCTTGCAAGATTTTACGGATCTGATCAACCATTTGGCGCTCTTCTTGAATAGAGCCTTCATTATCAACTAACAATGGTAAAATATTAAATGCCAGTTGTTTATTAAAGCGACCAAGTTCTGGAGGAACACCGTTCAGTAAACGCGCACTTTGCCCCGCTAATTCATCAACAGCTTGTTTGCCAAAACGAGATACTGACATCAAATTTGTCACATTCAAGCGAGTTAAGCCTGCGGCTTCGGTTAATGGATAGATAGCGCGTAACAGTTGGCTTACCATGCTATCAGCAATAGCGATAATATTGCGGTTACGATACTCTGCCAGCATAGATGTATTCACCCCTGGTACAACTAAAGGTACATCCCACTCCATCGCAAATAAACCACTGCAATCAATAACAATACAACCTGAATCTGCTGCAAGTTGTGCGTATTGCGCACTAATCTCAACCGGCGCGGCAAAAAAAGCGAGTTGAATATCCGCCCATTCGATATTATGAATACCTTGTACTGCAACACTTTTACCCTTTACACGGATAGTTTTGCCAATACTGTCTTCACTGGCGATCGCCGTTAATTCGCCAATAGGAAAATCACGCTCTTGCAGAAGCTCTAAAATAGCTTCACCCACAGCACCTGTTGCGCCCACAAGCGCAATATTCCAACCCTCTCCCATAAAATATCCTCCAATACAGTAAAATGTTTAAATAATGTCACGTCTTATTTATGTGTTGCATTAAACCCAATAGCATTGAGTAAGCTCGCCGTTGTCGGGTTATCACATACCACCTGTAATGAAGACCATTCACGACGGACAGGGTAAAACTTACGTAGCTTATCAAACTCCCCTTTGATACCGGCAACTTTGCGCAATGGTGCATCATCACGACGTACATCATAGACAAGATGAATAAGCTGTTTGAGTAATGTTTGAGTTAATTCACCTTGTACAGAAATTGTGGAGATCAACGGTTTTGGTAACAGTGTTGATAATTCAACGTGTTGAGGTTGACCAATAAAATCACAATAAGCCTCATAAACCTGCGTTGTTCCTCTCGCCTTCCCTTCTAAGGTATAGCCAGCAATATGTGGTGTTGCGATATCAACTTTATTTAATAACTCAAGAGAAAGATCGGGTTCTGGCTCCCAAACATCTAGAACAACGCGTAACTTTTTACCTTGGTTTAAGGCTGATAATAATGCAGCATTATCAATAACCTCGCCACGGCTTGCATTAATTAAAATACGACCTTCAGGTAAAATATCGAGGTTGCTCTCATTAATTAAATGGTAACTGTTATAACGACCCGATTTATTTAGCGGTGTATGGAAAGTCAGGATATCTGCCTGCTTTAATAGCGTTTCTAAATAATGAAATTGTTCATCATCCCCTCTGTCAGCTCTAGGCGGATCACAAAGTAGTACATTCACACCTAATGCGCGTAAGCGTTTTGCCAGTCTCCCTCCAACATTGCCAACGCCAACAATGCCAACGGTTTTATCTGTTAATTGAAATCCTTCTTGCTCAGCAAACACCATCAACGCAGAGAAGACATATTCAACAACAGCGATCGCATTACAACCTGGCGCAGATGAAAACGCTATTTTTTGTTGCTCTAGCCATGCTGTATCAACATGATCAAAACCTGCCGTTGCGGTGCCGACAAATTTTACCGGTTTGCCCGCTAATAGTGATGCATTGACTTTAGTAATCGATCTCACCATCAATGCATCAGTATCATCGAGCTCTTCAATAGGTAAAGGGCGACCCGGTACAGCTTTTACTTCGCCTAATTGGCAAAAAAGCTGCTGCGCATAAGGCATGTTTTCATCAACCAGAATTTTCACGGTGTTATCTCACTGATTTGTTTTTTATGTGTGTAAACAAAGGATCAAAAATAAAATTAAGCGGTCTATTTTGCCACTTATTCCAAGTAAAGCCTATTATTGACGATAAAAACTGACGCTATTTTAAGTAAATATATGAAAAGAAACCTTAACCATTGGGTAAGCGACGAAATCTTTCTGGTGTTGTTCCAGCAAATTGCTGAAACATGGCAATAAATGAGGATGATGAGCTATATCCAACATCAAAGGCCACATCATTAACACTTTTTCCTTGTTCTAACAAAGAGATAGCATGTAAAAAACGTAATCGCTTACGCCATTCACTAAAAGACATACCTAACTCTTGCTGACAACGACGTGATAAGGTTCTTTCTGAGGTATAACGTTTTTTTGCCCATAATTCTAATGAGGTATTATCAGCAGGATTTTGCTCTAATGCTGCCAAAACGGGTGCTAACAGCTTATCTTTTGAGGAAGGTAAATAGGTATGGTGAATAGGAGATACTTTTAGTTGGTCTATTAACACTTGAGATAAACGTAGATCTTCTTTTGTTTGCGGTTTACAAACGCCACGACGGAAGAAATCGGCAAAAATCGTCGAAAAAATAGGACTTAGTTGAATAAGACAGGGTTTATCCAATAAACCTTCACACCAACTGGGTGCAATATCTAGCACCTTAAAAGATAAGGTTTTTTTATTGTAGCTTGCGTGCCCTACTTTTTCAGGGATCCATACACTAAATTCAGGTGGCGCTAAAAAACGCTGCCCGCCAGCTTCTAAATCCATTACTCCAGAGATCACATAAAGCAATTGACCAAACTCATGTTGATGATAACGAAATTCAGTTTCTGCAAGCAATTGTTCATCACGAAAACGGACCGTATCTGGATCAGAGAGTAACCACTGCATCTCTTTTTGTTGTTCAATTGTCATCTTAATGTTGCTCTTTTATCGTTTTGTCTTTATTGGTCTATCGGTTGTCTGCTTTTCATTATATATATCTAATCAGACAGGCTTACAATAGCCATCTGGTTTAAAAATAGATGTGAGAATAATGAAAAGTATAATCTTCCCGCTGTTAGCGGTACTTATTTGGTCAATTAATGCGGTTGTCAATAAAGCGGCAACATCTGTGATAGATCCAGCCGCTATCTCATTTTATCGCTGGTTCTTAGCATTTTTACTGATGACGCCGTTTCTGTTAGTCCCTGTTTGGCATCATCGTAAAACCGTAAAACAATATTGGTGGAAATTATTTATTCTCGGCGCATTAGGTATGGGGTTATATCAAAGTTTAGCTTACTATGCGGCTTATTATGTGACAGCAACCTTTATGGGAATATTGAATTCACTTATTCCATTATTAACCGTTATTATTAGTATTTTTGTACTGCGTGTCGTGCCTACTGTAGGGATTGCACTCGGAACTATTTTATCTATTAGTGGGCTTGTCTGGTTAGTCAGCCACGGTGATCCTTCACAACTCCTTTCTCAAGGATTAGGACGTGGTGAATTAATGATGTTTATCGCATCAACTGCCTATGCATTTTACGGAGTACTTACCAAACGTTGGTCAATTCCTTTACCTAATTGGCAGTCTCTATATGTACAAATAGGTTTTGGTGTTTTATTACTAATACCTAATTTTCTTACCGCAGAAAGTATTGCATTAACAAAAGATAATGTTGGATTAGTTATTTTTGCAGGGGTTGGCGCCTCTATTTTAGCGCCTTATCTGTGGATCTTAGGTGTAATGAAATTAGGTGCAAATACAACCTCTATCTTTATGAATTTAATTCCTCTATTTACCGCAATGATCGCTGTAGCGGTGCTGGGTGAAGAGATGCACAGTTATCATTTTATTGGCGGAGGCGTTATATTGTTAGGGATATTCTTAGTACAAAAACTAAGAGCACCACTGAATTTCCGTCGTCAATCTGTCACAAAAAAAGCAGATTGTCAGCAGGAGATGTGAGTCAATGTCAGCTAGACTATAAATAAAAAAATACCGGCTAAGCAATTAGCCGGTCACTTTACTCCCCTAGTTTTTATAAATAAAAACCAAGGCAAGAAAATCAAAGTATAAAATATAAAGTAATACAAGTATCCGTTGCAAACATTACCAACTTTTATATTAAATATCTCCTGCTTATTTAATATAAAATAATCCAGATCAATTTTTCCCCTCACCTTTTTAATGCTATCGATATTTTCATTAAGTTAACTATTTATAAAATAAAGGATTTAATCTATAA
>ENA-ORUR01000310-ORUR01000310.1-human-gut-metagenome-genome-assembly--contig:-NODE-310-length-29107-cov-5.03239_pt1 | contig 29107 bp, 19 predicted proteins | sample MGYA00242086_ERZ509223 | MGnify/ENA primary metagenome ERZ509223 (study PRJEB26280, sample SAMEA2338820) | human gut metagenome | biome: human gut; feature: human-associated habitat; material: faeces... | reverse complement strand
TCACGTAACAGCCAGTCAAGTTACTTTGTCTGGGTGGCACGCAAGCAGTCAAGCAGCCAATAAACCATATGAATGGTTGATCGTTCTTGATAATAATGGTCAAGAACTTTACCGCCAAGAGATTACGGATAAGGGCCTTGGACGAAATGATGTCCAAAATGTTTATCCTTACATTGAAGGAGCAAATAAGTCAGGTTTCCAAGTAACAATGAACATTCCAACTAAAATGCAAGGGCACTTAGTTCGTTTTATTCATCGATTAACTGATGATAAAGATGGAAATGGTAATTTTATTGATTTATCATCAAATCCTGTTCTAGTAAATTTGCAATATAATTTAAATGCAAATGGAATTAATCGCTACATTTTAAATAATCATATTAATCATGCTGCTATTACTGTAAATCATGTAATTCCATCTGATACTACTAACGTATATAGTGAGACAGAAGATGGGAAGCCAAACATGGTTGTTGTCCATGAAACTGCTAACCCTAATGATAGTATTTGGGGTGAGATTAACTATGAAAAAGCAAATTATAATAAAGCCTTTGTGCACGCATTTGTAGATGGAAATCAAATTATTGAAATTTCTCCTACAGATCATGAAGCTTGGGGTGCTGCATATCCAGCTAATGGACGAGCAGTTCAGTTTGAACAAGTTGAAGTTTATGGTGCTAATAACTTTGCCCGAGAGCTTGTAAACGCAGCTTACTACACTGCATATAAGATGAATGAATACGGAATGATACCTAGTCTAGCTCAAGCAAACGGAACTGGAACATTATGGTCCCACCACAATGTTACTCAATACATTGCTAATGGAAAGACTGATCACACTGATCCAGATGGCTATTGGGCTAATCGCGCATCTCGTTACTTTGGTACTTCATATACAATGAAGGATTTCTTTGAACTAGTTAAATACGAATATTCCCATCTTTAATTTCAAATCTTTAAACAAAACCTTCTAGAATTGAGGTACAATTTTAGAAGGTTTTTTATTAAGGAGTAACTATGTCTAAGCAAAAATTTTATCATTGGCTATTTTGGCCGCTGCTATTACTAACAGTGGCGACGTTAATCTGGATGTGTACAAAAATTCAGTTTATTTTTCAGCCGTTTTTAACGTTTATCTCAGTAGTTTTTGTTCCATTGATTATCTCTGGATTCCTATATTATATGCTAAACCCAGTCTTAAAGCTTTTTATGAAGATTAAAATTGGGCGTTTTCATATGAACCGAGGAATCGCTAGTTTATTAATCGTGCTTTTATTGATCGTGATTGTTGTTGGTGGAATTGCCATGTTAATTCCACCAGTTGTAAAGGAAATTTCAACATTAGTACGTAACATGCCGCAGACGGTCACAGGAATTCAACATCTTATTAATGATACAATTGAGCATTCATTCTTGCGAAATGTGGATCTAAATGCATATTACCGGCAATTCGATCACCAATTAGCTGGATATGCGCAAAAGGTTTTGCAAGGACTATCAACGCGGGTCGGGGATATCATTGGCATGCTGACAAACGTGACAGTGGTAACAATTACTGTTCCGGTAATGCTATTTTACATGCTTAAAGATGGTTCTAAGCTTATTCCAAGTATTCAAAAATGGCTTTCTCCCCACCATGCTAAAGAAGTAAATGACTTGCTTGGTAAAATGAATTCAACTCTATCTTCCTATATTTCTGGACAAATGATTGAATGTTTATTTGTCGGTGTATTTACCTCAATTGGTTACGTTATTATTGGCCAGCCGCTGGCAATTGTTCTCGGAATTGTGGCTGGTTTGACTAATATCATTCCATATATCGGACCTTATATCGGGATTGCTCCAGCATTATTTGTTGCTTTAACGATGGCACCAAATAAGATCATTTGGGTAATTGTGGTGGTGATCGTTGTTCAACAAGTTGATGGAAATATTGTTTACCCTAATATCATCGGGAAGACACTTCAGATTCATCCATTAACAATTATTATGTTGTTACTTGCTGCGGGCCATATTGCTGGAATCGGGGGAATGATCTTATGCATTCCATTCTATGCCGTTATCAAGACTGTTTGTGAATACTTCTTTGATATTTATCGAATTGAACATCCTGTTGATAAAACTAAAACTGAATAATAAAAAAGCATTTTCGTCCAAATTTTACGAAAATGCTTTTTTATTAATAATACCGATGTGTATATCCATAATGATTACCATATGTTGGGTGAGTATAAGTTGAATGATAACCATTATAAGTGTGGTATTGAGGGGTAGAATAATGATGCTGGATAGGAGCAGTCTGGGTTTGATTTCCAGTTGTCGGAACTGCTCGAGATTCGCTATAGCTTTCATTGTTACCTGCTGTGTATGTTGAAGATGATTCGGTCTCATTCGTACTCCGTTGGGATGAACGAGAGCTGCCAATAACTTCATCACTTCCGTTACCACTACCAGGATCATTGTAACTGGCACCACCAGGAAGGATAAAATCTGTTTCATTGTAACCATTGTAGTGCGGTTGTGACTTGTACATCTTGGTTTCGTGGTTAACAACGTTCTTAGCCTTTAAGCCAAGTTGGGCTCGTACCAGTTTTGATACCCGGTTAATTTCTTTAGGACTGGCAATCTGGAAGGAGACTCCCTCGATCGTTGCGTTTTGTCCTTGGAAATGGTAGGTCTTAACATTGTTCATTGAGCCATGGTAGTTACCATACAAGGTCGCAATATCATCAATTGGAATATTAGTCTTAACGCCATCCCCAACAGCATCTAAAATCTTGTTAGCTGCCCCAATTGAACCTGAAGCCTTGAACTTATTAATAACGCTTTTTAGAATTTGTTGTTGCCGTTTTTGACGGCCATAATCATTATTTGGATCATCATACCGCATCCGGGAATACTTCAACGCATTTGCTCCATTAAGGTATTGTTTACCTTTCTTGAAGTGGTGGCCTTCGTAGTCAAAGGCAAATGGGTTATTAACCTCAACCCCGCCAACGGAATTAACAACTTTTTCGAGAACCCCCATGTTAATAACCGCATAGTAATCAATCGGCACATCAAGTAATTCTGATACTTGCTTTACGGTTTGCTTTGGTCCATTGATTGAATAGGCAGCGTTGATTTTAACGTAATCAGGGCCATCACTAGTCTCAACACGTACTAGGATATCACGGGGAATACTAGTCATAGTAATTGTTTTCTTTTTCGGATTAATAGTAAATAGTTCCAAAGAGTCAGTATTACCACCCTTGTTACCACGATCTAAAGCACCGACATCTGTTCCCATGGCCAGGACGGAAACTGGTTCACCCTTTTGTAACTTTTTACTAATTTTTCCATCACCAGCGCCAAACACCCCTTTGGCAACTAAGTGAACTTTATGATATTCGTAAAATCCGCCGGCCACTACTAGGCAAATTAATAATCCAATTAACGCGCGCACCCAATTTGGCGTTCGGTAGTGATGCTTTTTTGGCGGTTGATAATCGGGTGACGATTGTTCTTCTTCTCGTCGCAAACGATTTTCACGTCTGTTGTGTGCTTCCTCGCGTTCTCGACGCTTACGTTCATTAACGTCACGTTGGATACGTTCTTCCATCCGTTTACGGTAATGTTCCCGCGATTCGTTGTTATTGTTATTATCCATATACTAAGTACCTCAATAAAAATAAGTTCTAACTTTATTAATATAGCAGAAAATTAATCCTAAGTTCAAATATATCGTAAGACTTTAAACTTTCTGTAACTTTTCGCAAGAATAGACTTTCATAAAAAATTGTAATAATATAGTAGAGATATTTCACGAGAATAAAATAAGGAAAGGAAAAATTTAATGTCACCAAAAGAACTTGCTGAAGCAGTTAATAAACGGCGTACGTTTGCCATTATTTCTCACCCGGATGCCGGGAAAACAACGATTACTGAACAACTCTTGCTTTTTGGGGGAGTAGTTCGTGAAGCTGGGACCGTTAAAGCACGGAAGACCGGTAACTTTGCAAAATCAGACTGGATGGAGATTGAAAAGAAGCGGGGGATCTCTGTTACCTCATCTGTGATGCAGTTTGATTTCCAAGGTAAGCGGATCAATATTTTGGATACTCCAGGGCACGAAGATTTCTCTGAAGATACTTATCGGACATTAATGGCGGTGGACTCTGCTGTGATGGTTATTGATAGTGCGAAGGGGATTGAGCCCCAGACTAAGAAACTTTTTCAAATTTGTAAGATGCGGGGAATTCCGATCTTTACCTTTATGAATAAGTTTGACCGGGATGCCCGTGAACCACTTGACCTTTTAAATGAAGTTGAAGACGTATTAGGAATTGAGACCTACCCAATCAACTGGCCGATCGGTTCTGGTCACCAGTTTAAAGGAATCTATGACCGCTTTAACCATCGTGTTGCCTTAACCCACCCAGCTGATGAAAATAATCCTTACTTACCATTAGATGAAGACGGTAATGTTAAGGGGGAGAACCCATTAGCCGGTGATGGTGAATGGCAAGATGCAATGGATGGTATGGAATTAGTCGAAGTTGCTGGTAATGAATTAGACCGAGAAAAGATTGCTAAGGGGGACCAAACACCGGTCTTCTTTGGCTCTGCTTTAACTAATTTTGGGGTTCAGACTTTCTTGGAAACATACCTGCAGTTTGCCCCTGCACCAAGTGATCACAAAACTGAGGACGGGGACGTTGTTAAGCCCCTTGATCCTGAATTCTCTGGTTTTATCTTTAAGATCCAGGCTAACATGAATCCTCGTCACCGTGATCGAATTGCCTTTGTCCGGATTTGTTCCGGTGAATTTGATCGGGGGATGGACGTTACATTATCACGGACTAAGAAACCAATGCGGTTATCAAATGTGACTGAATTTATGGCTGATACCCGTGAAAATGTTGAGACAGCTGTTGCCGGTGATATTATCGGTTTATACGATACTGGGAACTTCCAAATCGGCGATTCTATTTACAATGGTAAAAAGGATATTCAATTTGAAAAGTTGCCACAATTTACGCCAGAACTATTTGTCCGTGTTTCTGCTAAGAATGTGATGAAACAGAAGTCCTTCCACAAGGGAATCAATCAATTAGTTCAAGAAGGGGCCGTCCAGCTTTACCGGAGTTATTCTACTGGTGATTATATTCTCGGTGCAGTTGGTCAGCTTCAATTTGAAGTATTCAAGTTCCGGATGCAAAATGAATATAATTCCGAGGTTGTGATGGAACCAATGGGAACTAAGACTGCCCGGTGGATTGATCCAGACCAATTAGATGAAAAGATGTCGTCATCACGAAACATCCTAGTCAAGGATATCCATGATCAGCCACTATTCTTATTTGAAAATCAATTCGCCGAAAATTGGTTTAAGCAAAAGTACCCTGATGTGAAGTTAACAGCGAAGTTATAATAGTTAATAAAGTGGTTATGAAGCTTTTTTCTTCATAAGTGCTTTATTTTTTTGCCTGAAAATTATGAAGAAAAAATGAAAAACTATTTAAAAATTATTAAACCTGTGATTTAATTAACGTGTTTAAGTGAAAGTAATTTATTTGTAGAAAGTCAGGTAATATTATGCAAGGAAAAAGCCACTATAAGCTTTTTAAAGCTGGTAAAAACTGGTGTACGATGATGATTACGCTAGTAGCAGTGGCAGCAGGAGTTTCTGTTGCTAGTGGAACAGTGCATGCAGATACAGCAACCGCTCCAGCTCAAACCCCAACTGTTACTTTAACTAACGAGTCAGTAGACAAGGGTGCTCAACCTTCAGATGTTAAGGCGCCTAATTTGGCAACTGATAAGCAACAGGACACAGATATTGATTTTCAAACACCGGTAAATGCTGGTTATATCGATACAGTAACTGCTGATACTGACAAGGCTGACACAATTGATGTTAGCGGTTGGCATGCTACAAACCAGTATAAGACAGGAATGGACCATTACTTAATTGCTTTAAATGGTAATAATAATCAGGAATTATATCGTGGAAAAGTAGAAACAGTTAGTCGTCCGGATGTTCAAAAGGTTTACCCTAAAGCTCCGATTTCTGAAAATGGTGGTTTTAAAGCTTCGATTCCAGTAGATAGTCTAAATAATGCTTCTTCAGTCCGCTTCGTTTCACGTTATACTAATGATGCCAACGGTGAAATAAACGGTGGTGCCGATTTTTGGTATCCTACTATTCAAACTAAGGCTGGCTATTTAGATAACTTCAAAGTTAATGGTAACAATATTGAAGTTTCTGGTTGGCATGCAGATGACCAATCTGTCAACAAACCAAACCATTTCTTGATTCTTTTTGATAAGACTAAGAACAAGGAAATTACCCGTCAAGCTGTTAAGACTTTGGCAAGTGCTGATGTAGCACGAAATGGCTATAATGAAATTGTTAATGCAGATCATTCCCGTTTCAGTGCTAACTTTACCATCACCCCAGCAATGTTAGGCGATGAATTAACGATTGTTAGTCGTTACAGCTCTGATGCCAAGAATGGTGAAGGAAATCGTTCAGATTACTGGTTTAATAATTCTCTTAAATTAGGTAAAGACAAAAATGCCGGTTACCTCGATCAATTTAGAATTGATAATAAGTCTAACAAAGTGATTGTTAGTGGTTGGAATGCTAATGATCAATCTACTGTATTAACTAATCATTACCTAATCTTGTTTGATAAGACGGCAAATCATGAAATTGCTCGCCAAGCTGTTAAGACACTAGTAAGTGCGGATGTTGCCCAAAATGGCTTTGCTGATGTTAATAATGCTGATCAAGCACGTTTTACAACTTCCTTTGATATCACTCCAGCAATGGTCGGTCATCAATTTGTTCTTGTTAGCCGCTACACTGATGATGCAACTCATGGTGAAGGAAATCATTCCGACTATTGGTATAATCAAGCAATAGACGTATATACAAATCAAGCTGGTTACCTTGACCAATTCCACGTTAATGGTGCAAATAAACAAGTAGTAGTAAGTGGTTGGCATGCGGCTGATGCTTCCGTCCTCTTAAAGAACCATTATCTTATTCTATTTGACAAGACGGCAAATCGTGAAGTTGCTCGTGAAAATGTAAAGGTGGCTCCTAGCGCTGATGTTGCTCGCAATGGATATGGTAACATTCAAAATGCTGGTCAATCCCGCTACAGTACAACGTTTGATATCACTCCAGCAATGGTTGGTCACCAATTTGTTCTTGTCAGTCGTTATACTGATGATGCCAAGAATGGGGAAGGGAACCATATTGATTATTGGTATAACAATAATGTGAACTTAAATAATAATCAGGCATGGTTAGATCACTTTACTCAAAATGGTACAACTATTTCTGCTTCTGGTTGGCACGCTGATGATGCATCGATGATTGACTCTCATCACTTTATAATCTTGTGGGATTTAAGTAAGGGTCGTGAAATCGCTCGAAAAGAAGTAACTAATGTTGCCAGTCCAGATATTAATAACATTTATGGTAATATCTTAGGCGCAAATAATGCTCGATTTACAGTTGACTTTAATATTGATGATCAATATGCTCACGATGCTCTGCAATTAGTCAGTCGTTATAGTAATGCAGATAATGGTGAAGGAAACTATTCGCAAGTATGGCTTACTAATCAATATTTAAATCTTTACCAAAATCCTTCATGGATGTACCAAATTAACTATAGTCAAATCCAACCAAGTGGTCCCGTTGGTCATAACATCGGCCCTGGTTATGAAGGAATTAAGACGCAACTAGTTAAGGATCGAATTGGGACTGGTTATCAACATAATACTTACACTACTGCTGATGCTTACCGGGTAATGAGTGTTCAACGAGCTCATGGCTTACCAGCAACTGGTTGGGTTGACTATAACACTTGGGTTGCATTAGGTCTTCCAGCTGATCAGTGGACAAGCATTGATAGCTACGTAGCCCCACTTGGAGCAGGTGCTGGTGCTTCACGTCAAGATCATATTGAAGCAATGATTCGTCAAGCATATCAATACATGGGTAAACCATGGCTTGCAGGATGTTCTTCATCTCCAGCTTACGGTGTTGATTGTTCTGGGTTAGTAATGCAAGCTCTATATGCTGGTGGAATTAATCCAACTTCATGCAGTTCCATCTATCATGGCTTCCCTGGCAATGAATGGAATTCTCGAAACCTCTTTGCTGATCCGCACTTTATGAATGTTTCATATAATGATCGGCAACGCGGGGACCTTGTCTTCTACTATCAACCAGGGACCCATACTATTTGGCACGTTGCGATTTATCTCGGTAATAATCAAGTAATTGAAAGTTGGCCACCAAGAGTAATGGTTCAACCAATTGTTAATGGTCAACGTAATGTAATTGCAGGTATCAGACGGGTATTTGCTTAAGATTTAAAAAGGGTTAAAGTGTTGGGGAACATTTCTAACCCTTTTATTGTTTAATAATAAATTGGGAGATTAGAATGGAAAATAAAAAACATTTTAAGTTATATAAAAGTGGTAAAAAATGGATTGTTGCGACAATAACTACAATTGCGATCTCAACTGGCGTAGTATTTAGTGAGAGTGTGCTTGCTGATACTCAACAGCCGCAATCAACTGGCCAAGTTCAAAAAATTAACAACCCTACTAATGATCAAACTTATGACCATCAAGATAAGGGGAATTATGGTTATCTTGATCAGGCTAACTTTAATGATGACCAACTTCAAGTAACTGGTTGGCAAGCAACTAACCAGTCCCTTGATGAACAGAATCGATTTGTAATTGCTTACGATAGTACAACAAATAAAGAATTAGGACGAAGCAAAGTAATAAATAACGTTACTCGTCCAGATGTTGCAAAGGTCCACAATGTGTACAATGCTGCTAACTCTGGTTACAATTCAAATATTAAGTTAAATACTAAAAATATGCAGGATGAAAATGATTCTATCCAAGTTGTTAGCCGTTATAGCAATACGCAAACTGGTGAGGGACAACACACAGACTGGTGGTCACAACCAATTGCAATTGATAAAAATAACTATGGTAGTTTAGACCAATTTCAGGTTCAAAATGGTCAGTTATCTGTTGCAGGCTGGCATGCCACTAATAGTTCGATTAATCGTGATCATCACTTCTTAATTTTGTTTGATCAAACTGCTGGCCATGAAATTAGTCGACAAGAAGTTAAGAAAGTAGCGCGTCCAGATGTTGTCCGTGTTTATCCAAACATAATGAATGCAGATAATTCTGGCTTTAAAGCTGTCTTTAATGTTGCTAATCTTGATCCTAACCATCAATATCAGATTTTAAGCCGGTATAGTAATGCTGCTAATGGAGAAGGATCTTACGTTACTGAATGGTTTGCACCACGAAGAATTGCACCAGTTAACCGAGTAAATGAGGGCTGGCTTGACAGTTTTAATATTAGTGAACCTGGTCAGTTAACCGTTGCAGGCTGGCATGCTAGTGATTTATCTAACGTTGCCAGCAACCGATTTATTATCATTTTTGATCGAACAGCTAATCGGCAAGTAGCTTCAATGAAAATTAATGGGATTGCTCGCCCAGATGTTGCTAAAGCCTATCCTCACGTCTTAAATGCCGAAAATGCAGGCTTTAATGTAACCTTTAATTTGAATTCACTCCAACCAGGTCATCAATATTCAGTCGTTAGTCGATACTCAGCAGATCCAAATGGTAACGGTAATGACGGTCAACATATTGATTTTTGGTCATCACCAGTTACTTTAAACCAAACAGCATCTTACGTTGATCAAGTAAAGATGACTGATCAAGGATTGCATGTTCAGGGATGGATGGCAAGCGATAATAGTTTAATTCAGCAGAATCCTTACCTTATTGTTCTGTTTGACGGGAAAGAAATTACCCGCCAAAAGTTATCCTTAATTGCCCGCCCAGATGTTGACCAAGTATACCCAACGATGTACGGTAGCGCAGAGAGTGGTTTCAGTACGGATATTAAGTTAAGTACAGATCAACTCAATAAACTAGTTAACGGTAATCTTCAAATCTTATTACGTTTTTCAGTAGCTACTGATGGCAACCCATATCTTAACCAGGGAGTAACTGATCAATTCAGTGGTAATTACTCCACAAATATGGGAAATGCTAATGTTAGCTTGGACGGCAATAATATTAATATTAAGGGATGGCATGAAGCGATCGGTGAAAATAGCCGACCTTATCAATATTTAATTGTTATCGGCCTTGATGGTCATGAGTTCTATCGAGTCAAATTAGATAATACAAGCTCAAACCTAAATAGTTCGAATACGTCATGGCTTAATAACAATAAGTCGTCTTTTGCGGCAACTTTACCTGTTAGCGCAGCAATGAATCATCGGGGAATTAAAGTTATTCATCGTTATACGGATGATGCAAATGGCAATGGTAATTATCTAGATTTCTGGTCTCCACAAATTGACATTAATGATGGCTTCCAGAGTCTTAATGGTGGGACCGTTTATTATGATCCAGTAAATGGTCAATTAGCAACTGGGTGGCGAACAATTAATGGTAACCGTTATTATTTCTCTGATGGCTATGAATGCCAACCAGATCCAGATGATTTATGGGTATACAATGATCAATTGCATGGTCAAATGTATACCGGAATAAACTGGGTCGATGGTCATTGCTATAACTTTGGAAATGATGGAATTGCCCGTGCGCTTCCACAAAACGATGGATGGAGTTGGCCGTTCCCACAGTCCGGCGAAGGTTGGCATTATCAGGGACAAAAATTTGGTTATACCAGCAATATTCGCAAGAATGGCTACCATGATGGCTTAGACTTTGGGACCCAGGACCACCCTGGTTCAGCTGTTCATGCCGTTCATGGTGGTCGCGTATTAGATGTTAATACTGTTCGTGATAATAATGGACAAACAATGTGGTGGTTTACAACAATTTGGGATGGTCGCTTCCTTTATGTCTACCAAGAAGCATTTAGTAACCGGAATAAGATTATTGTAAAACCAAACGATATTATTTACGCGGGCCAAGTAATTGGCTACCGTGACAAGGATCATCTTCATTTGGGAATCAATACTAGTCCAAATTATGGTGTTGACCTTAAAAATTCATTCGTACCAAGTTGGTCTGATTCAAGCAAAGCAACGGGTCATGGTGAATGGATTGATCCAGAATGGGCGATTAGGAATCGTATTTAAAACATTTTAATAGTGAAGTAAAAGGACCTAAGCATTTGAGTTTAGGCCCTTTTGAGTATAGATTTTATATTGTCTTTTAAAATTAAAGATAATAAAATTGTAAACGGAAACATTTAAAAATACATTGGGAGAGAATTTCATGCGTAAAGAACACAAAAAATTATATAAAGCTGGTAAAAACTGGCTTACAGCAACTATTGCCGTTACCACGGTTACTTTTATGGGAGTTCAAACTGCACATGCTGATACTTCTGCGGAGAATAGTACATCAGCACAGGTAGTTTCAACAAATGATAGTGGGGTGGCACATACTCCATCGGAGGGTAATAGTCATGAAAATGATGGCATAATTGCAACTCCTACACCGGCATCAGCAGAAGAAAATTCTGTACAAACGGGAAGCAGTACAACGGTAAATGATCAACAAGCATTGCCACAGGTTGATTCAAATATATATGGGACTGTAAATGTTAAGGACTGGGATTACGAAAATAATTCAGATATTTTTAATCTAACAGGCTACCATGGACAAGATACTCGACATATTGTAGTACCGAACTTAAATGATTTTAATGATGCTGGCATCGAAATTGGACAGACAACTAGTGTCGGAATTTCGTCAACATTAACTAAGAATTTAGTATCCCAGAGTATAGCTTTTGCAATCAGTAAAACATCTGGAGAATATAACAATAAGGTTATTGCGACTGATAATGACTGGTCTAGTGTATTTGCAAATACCGGATTGGTTAATGCTGATTTAAGTAATCTAGATACCAGAAATATTACTGATATGAGTTACTTATTTAATAGTAGTAAAGGCCTTAAAACTATTGGCGACTTAAGTCAGTGGGATACTAGTCATGTAAATAAGATGGGATTTATGTTTTCTGGGACATCCATGTTACAAACGGCAGGAAGTATTGGTCAGTGGGATACTAGTAACGTGACATCAATGTGGGGGATGTTTGACGAAAGTAGTATTAATACAAAAGGCATCGGTCAATGGAATACAAGTAATGTTACAGATATGAGCTGGATGTTTCAACATTATAAAGGAATGTGGGGAGAGCTAAGTAGCTGGGATGTTAGCAATGTAAAAGATATGCATGGGATGTTTGCCTATCCTAATCAGATAGATCAAATGTCAAACCCGGGTGATTTGACTAAGTGGAGAGTCGCAAATGGTGCCAATTTAAACGAAATGATGGATGCAAGTGTTCCATTCTATAAGGTAGTAGCATCAAACGAAAATGGGGTTATCCCTAATCAGGTTACAATCAAAGATAACTCAGGAAACGTTTTAGCAATTATTGAGACTCCAACAATCTATTATACTAACAAGTCAGTTAAATCAGCTGTTGATGAAATTGTTCAGGCTAAAGTTGATAAGCTTAATAAGTCTGCGAAAATCTCATACGGAATTCCTAAAATTGTATCAAGCAAAGATGACGATTATTCAATCGCTAATGCAGTATATGTTGTTGGTAATGAACAAAGTGGCTCCATTAATTATGTTGATCAAGATAGCAAAATAGTAAAAACTGATACTATTTCTGGTAACGTAGGGGACACTATTAACCTAAGTATTTCTCTACCAGATGGGTATGAATTAGCCGATAATAATGAAAAATTACCAACAAAGGTAACAGTAACAAATAGTGGAATTCCAGCTATTACAGTTAAAGTTAAGCATCAAACTGTCTCCCTTGATCCATGGAATCTGCCAGCAGGTTATGATCAAAATCAATTTGTAAGAGAAGTTACCCGGACGATCATAATCAATACCCCTCAGCAAAAAAATAATCCTATTATACAAAAGGCAACTATTTCTCGGTATGGGACTCTAGATCAAGTTACTAAAAAGGTAACATTTGGTGATTGGAGTACCAGTCAATTTGAATCAATGGATGTTCCTTCAATACTAGGATATAAATTAGACCAAAATACTATTTCAGCTGAAAAAGTTGATTCAAATTCTAAAAATTCGACTATTACGATTAATGCTGTTCCCCTTGAACAAACATTAAATATTAGTTATCGGGATGGAATGCAGCTTGTTAGCCAGGAAACACTTAAAGGGCTAACTAGTGAAACTATTAAGCTAACATCACGTCTCCACTTACCTGCAGGATACCAAATTAATCATTTCTTTCCGCCAAAAGAGGATTATACATTTAAGGCTGGTGATGACAGTATTACTGTTGATCTTGAACATATTATAAGCCATTTTGATAATAAAACTCCAGATGATCAGTTGCCAAGTGGGATTACACCAGCTGATTTTCAGAAACAAGTGAAGCGGACTATTACTATCAACAGGCCTCATAAAGAACCAGAAATATATGTTCAAACGGTTAATCTAACTCGACAAGGAGACTATGATCAAGTTACTAAGCAAATTACTTATTCTGATTGGTCGACAGGTACATTCAAATCCTATACTGCACCTATAATTTTAGGATATGTTGCAACTAAGCCAGTTATTAATAGCTTAGAAGTTAACTATAATACTGAAAATCAATATGTTGTGGTTAATTATATTACCGATAGCCAGACTGGATCAATTAATTATGTTGACCAAGATGGTAAGGTAATAAAAACAGATACTATTTCTGGAAACGTTGGTGACACAATCAACTTAAATATTTCGTTACCAGATGGATATGAAATAGATGATAGCGATACTGATTTACCAACGACAGTAACGGTGACTGCTAGTGGGATTCCAACAATTACAATTAATGTTAAGCACCAAATTGTTTATATTGATCAATGGGACATCCCAGCAGGATATGATAAGAGTCAGTTCTTAAGAGAAGTTACTCGGACGATCGTAATTAATGCTCCACAACAAAAGCCGAAAGATATTGTTCAAAGTGTGAGAATTTATCGAAATGCGACGCTTGATAAGGTTACAAAGAAAGTAACCTTTGGTGATTGGCGTACTAGTGAATTTAGAGCAGTTAATATTCCATCGGTACCAGGATATAAGCCAGATCAAAATGTAATTCCTTTAGAGAAGGTTGATTCAGATACTAAGAATTCAAAAGTTGAGATTAACTATACTCCACTTGAACAGACTGTAACTGTTTACTATTTTGGTATGGTGATGGGACCGATTAAAACTGATTATATTAGTGGGAAAACAGGGCAAACTATTGAATATCAAGTTAAATTGCCTCAGGGTTATAAATTAGCTTCATCTCAATCGGCTAAGGTTAGTTATACGTTTACTGGATATGATCATCAAAGTATGTCAATTTATATTGAACCAATAATCATGCACCTTGATTCAACAATACCAGCTAATAAGTTACCGGATAACTTTAAGCTAAGTGACTTTAGCAAGACTATCACCCGAACGATTACCCTTGAAATGCCAAATGGTAAACCGCAAGAAGTTAAACAAGAAGTTACTCTTACTCGTGCAGCTGATTATAATGAAGGAACTAAAGAAGCTAATTACACCAACTGGACAACTGGTAAGTTTAACCTATATAAAGCACCAGTGATTCAAGGATATATTGCAACCCAACCAGTGGTAAATAGTATGCAGATTGACCATGATACAGATGATCAGTTTGTCGTTATTAATTACATCGCTAATAGGCAATACGGTCACATTAACTACATTGATGAAGATGGTAAAGTTATTAAAACTGACATAGTTTCAGGAGTAGTTGGTACTTCCATTCCTGTTAAGATCGTAATCCCAGATGGTTACGAATTAGCGAACAAAGATGAGCAACTTCCAACTACGATCAAAATTGATAATGAACAACTTCAGGATCTAACGATAAAAGTTAAAAAGATTGTTGTTCCTTCTCAGTATGCCGACAACCAAGTCCCACAGGATCATACTACTCAGAATAATCAGCTTAACTGTAACCTGGGATGGCTTGATAATTATGGATTAACTCAAACCAAAGATGGTCTATCACAAATTAAAGCAAGCGGTTGGCATGCTGTTGGCCAAAGTAACCAGGATTCCTACCGCTATATGATTGTCTATGATAATACTTTGGGTCATGAAGTAGCTCGGCAAAAATTAACACCAGTAGTTCGGAATGATGTTCGTCGAGCCTATTCGAATGTCAATAATAGTAATTATTCTGGCTTTGACATGACTATTAATATTCCAACAAGTGCAATTAATCATTCTCTAAGCTTAGTAGCTCGTTATAGTGATGACGCAGTTAATGGTGAAGGTCAGCATGTTGATTATTGGTTTGGTCCATTAAAGATGGATGATAGTAATCAGGGTTATTTAGATAGTATTAAGTCTGATGGTAAGACAGTAACTGTTAGTGGTTGGCATGCCACTAATCAAGCTGCAAACCGTCCTTATCATTACATCATCGCCTTTGATCAGACGCTCGGACATGAAATTGCTCGCCAAAAAGTAGAATCAGTTCAACGTCCAGATGTTGCCAAAGTATATGGAAAGATTGCAAACGCGATTAATTCTGGATATAGTGCAAAATTCAACCTAACTAGCCAATATTTTAACGATAATATCCAATTCTTATCACGATGGACTGATGATCCTAGTGGAAATGGTAATAGTGTTGACTATTGGTTTAATCCTGTTAACCGAATTAATAGGGCAAACCTTGATTCAGTTGATTTAAGTAGCGGAGAACTTAAGGTTGCTGGTTGGCATGCAACAGATATGTCGGAATTTGAGCCGAAACATTTCTTGATTGTTTTTGATAACACAACTGGGCAACAAGTAGCTTCACAAAAAGTTGAGTTAGAAAGTTCAGCTGATGTAGCTAAAGTATACAGTGATACCAGAACGGCAAATCATTCACGATTTAACTTTAATTTTGGTGCATTAAATCTCCAACCTGGTCATAACTACTCACTTGTTAGTCGTTATTCGACTGATGGTAATGGTAACGGTAATGATGGTGCCCATACTGATTCATGGTTAAATATGGGAATATTCAGCCAGAAAGCTCATAATCTTGATAGTACTGTTTTGAATGGAAATACCTTAACTTTCCAAGGATGGATGGCAGATGATCAAGCAACGATCAAGCAATATCCATATGCAATTTTATTACAGAATGGAAAAGAAATTGCTCGTCAACAACTTGACTTAACTGCACGGCCTGACGTTGCCAAAGTCTATCCACGACTATACCAGAGCAAGAAGAGTGGCTTTAATGCTAGTTTTAAGCTTCCAACGGTTTCCTTGGATAATTTACAATTAGTATTGCGTTTTACTGATAGTAAAGATGGAAATGGAAATACGTCTGATGCTTGGATCGATATTAATCGTGGAATGATTAAAAAGATCTAAATTTATCTAATATTTTCTTCAAAAAAACTTCCTCCTCAGCCGAGCAGGAAGTTTTTTCTTTTACCCTCTTGCCAAATCTCTCGTTTACATATATACTTAGTTACATAAGTAATGAAGTGTTAAACGAAAAGGAGGTGCACTTATGAATTTCGACTTTAATGACTCGATGCCGCTTTATCAGCAAATTGCTGACCAGCTTGAAGAGATGATTTTCTCTGGAGGCTTTGATGAAGGTTCGCAGGTACCGTCAACGACCCAGCTTTCTCAGCAATTGCATATCAATCCTGCGACAGTCCTTAAGGGGATGAATATTTTGGTTAATAAAGGCCTCTTAGAAAAGCGACGTGGATTAGGGATGTTTGTAAAAAAAGGTGCACAACAAAAAATTATGGAACAACGTAAAGAAAGTTTTTATAACGATTATGTAAAGAGTTTGCTGGTTGAAGCGGGTAAGCTCGGGATTACCAAGCAGCATTTATTAGACTTAATCGAACGAGGTGAGAATGATGGATCAATTAATAGTTAAAAATATTGTCAAAAAGTACCGTCGCCAAACAGTATTGGATAATATTTCATTTATCCTAGAACCTGCTAAAATTTATGGTCTCCTTGGCCGGAATGGGGCTGGAAAGACGACTCTTCTTAATATTATGAGCAACCGGATTTTTCCAACGAGCGGGGAAGTAAAAATTGGTAATGAAGACGTTAATAACAATGATGACCTCCTCAGCAAGATCTTTTTGATGAGTGAAGTTAATCTTTATCCGCGTCACATGAAGATAAGTCAAACCTTTGACTTGGCCGATGCCGCTTATAATAATTTTGACTATGATCTAGCAAACCGTCTCCTAAAGGTTTTTGGCTTGAATGACCGGATGAAAATTACTAACTTATCGACTGGGCAACGGACAGCCTCCAAGCTGATCGTTGCTTTAGCAGTCAATGCCGATTACGTTTTATTAGATGAACCGATTTTAGGTTTAGATGCTAATCACCGTGATAGCTTCTATAAAGAATTAGTTAAGACTTATCAAGAGCGGCCGCGAACCTTCGTCTTATCAACTCACTTAATTGAAGAAATTCAACAATTAGTCGAACATGTTCTAATCATGGATCAACACCACATCATTATTAATGAAGATACAGAAAGTTTATTAGCCAAGGCTTATGCAATTAGTGGTCCGGAAAAAATGGTTGATGAGTATACTGCAGGCTTAAAAATTCTTAAAACGGAGATGATGGGTAATATTAAGACTGCCTACTTACTTGATCGCTTAGATGAACAGCGTGTGATTCCTGATCAAGTTAAGATTGGTCATTATGATTTGCAGCATTTATTCATTTACTTAACGAATGGGGGAGAATACTAATGGAAAACCAAAAGAGAAACCTTGTTATTTCAACCATGTTTCAACAAGCAGGTCACGCTACAGGAATTGCCTTAGGTTGGGGGCTGGGAATTGCATTAATAACCTACCTGCTTGGATTAATTATTTCACACAACCTTGAATCTTTTTTGGTTAGCCTCCAAGCCCTTCCAAGCATTGCTTCATCAATCTTAAGCGTGCTTTTAATGGCGATTTTCCTTGTAACTCCTTATACTGACTTTAAATGGGCAATTCAAAACGGTATTTCTCGTAAAACACTATGGCAAGGGCGGATTTTATCTCTTTTCCTGATGACATTAGTAGTTTGGTTTATCGCACAACTGGTGGGCTTAATGAATACACCGTTTGATCTTGTTTCTGCTTGGCATAGTCTTTTATGGTACTTCGGTTTTTCTTTAACGATGATGGCAATTGGTAATGGTTTTGCCTTATTAAATCGTCGGTGGAAATGGATTGTAGGAATTGGGCTTCCAATGGCGTGCCTAGTTTTATTGATGATGTTAGCTTATTCACTGGTTGGCTTAATTCCTGCACTTTCTGCTAGTGGTGTCTTTAAATCAATCATAATCTCAAACGTTACTGGTTGGGTAATTTTAGTTATTTACTTAATCATTGTTTATGCTTTAGCGCGATTCTTTAATAATAAAATTCAATTACGGCGGGATTAATAAAAGTGAGTGAGCATTAGTCTTGAGCCTTGAGCCTTGTGGTGATGCGAAGCTAGTTCCATGTTATTTTGCTATTGTTTGTAAAAATAGGAGAGGTTGAGAAAAAAACTTTTGCTTTTTCTCAACCTCTCGCTTTTTTTATTCATCATCTTCCGGATATTCAATTTGAATGTAGTTGCTAGTAATATATTTCTTGCGGCCCACTTGGTACCAGGTAATCTCATCATTATCGTTTAATTTTCCAATTAGGGTAATTATTTCGCCATTTGGAATCTCTGCCACTTTATTTCCATAAGGCGCATCATAGACATTGATTGACTTATTATGGAGATAATCAACTTTGGCCTGAACATTCTTCAAGGGAATCACTGTTAAATTATTAATAAGTTTTGATTTTTCTTTCCGGATATCCTGGTTGAATGGATTGTCAACAACGTGCATTTGATCGTATTTAATCCATTGATCAGCGCCGATTTCATACCAAAACTGACCATTCTTAGTTGCAACCCGGTGAAAAGACTTAACTGTAATATCAGCAGGAAGGGGGGCACCGACTGGCATTCCACCAGCTGTGTCAAATACCTGTGTAGGGGCATCGAGGTGGAGATACATTTCAATCGATTGAACCTCTCCCCAATTTTGTTTCCGATAAAAAAGGTGCACAATTCGTTGCCGCATATCAAATGTTCCCTTAGTTTCACCTTCAGTTTTTACGTATCGGTAATTAGGAAATTGTTTTTGTTCAATTTGGTATTCTTGACCGATAAATCCGCGTAATAATTGCGGGACGGTAAGGTTTGCTCCTGAATCGATATCATTATAGTAAACCCAGATAGGATTTCCTGTTTTAAACTTGTCAATCATTATTAACACTCCGTAACCTTAATTCTCTATTGTTATAGCGCTTTTTAGTAGCTGACACGATAAGGAACGACCATATTTCTCTTGAGAATTGCGAATAGGTGATTTTTTTATTACAATAAGCCTATTCAAATTTATTTAGGAGAAGAAAAATGGCAAAAACACGGCACCAACAAATTAGGCACAATACGACATTAGCAATCTTTATCGCAATTATTCTCTTACAAGATTTTGTTCCATTTTTTGGCAACATTCCGCTAGGGCCGCTTAGTATTACAACCCTTCATGTAACAGTCATTATTGCGGCAATCGTGTTGGGGCCCGTTGATGGCGCGATTATTGGTGGTATTTGGGGGCTTTTGACTTGGGTGCGAGCATTTGTTGCACCAAGTAGTCCGCTTGCTCCCTTAGTTTTTGTTAACCCGCTTGTTTCCGTTGTCCCGCGCATTATGATTGGGATTTTAGCTGGCTATACTTTTATCCTTATGTGTCGTTTGTTCAAAGTAAAATATATTGCCGCAGTAAGTGCTGCGATAGTAGGAGCCCTTACTAATACTGGCTTAGTATTAGGCTTTATTTATCTATTTTATCGTACTCCAGCAGTTGCGCAAACTTATGGGGTAAATGTTAATCATTTATTAATTGCTTTAGAAACAGTCATGGCGACTAATGGACTTGCAGAATTGATATTGGCGATTATTATTGTTCCAATGGTTGCTCTTCCAGTATTGGAGGTCCGCCGTCGTTTGGAAGTAAATTGAGCATATAAAAAACGAGGCTAAAAAATTCAGCCTCGTTTTTTATACTCAATTATTTTTTAGCAATTGTTGGTACTTCTTCAGTTTCTTCGACAACAATGTCCCCATTATCATCAAGTTTAGCAACTAATTTATGAGCGTCACTGTGATCAAGAACGTAATCAGCAATCCGGTCTTCGATTTGTTCTTGGATTACCCGGCGAAGAGGACGAGCACCCATCTTTGGATCAAAGCCCATGTCAACTAATTTTTCTTCAACATTGTTAGTGACTTCGATGTGCAAGTTCTTATCAGCAAGCATGTTATTAACATCATCAATCATTAAGTTAACGATCTTCATCAAGTCATCTTTAGAGAGGGCATTGAATTGAACAATGTCATCAAACCGGTTTAAGAATTCTGGCTTGAAGTAGTTTGTCAACTTGTCAATGATGGAGTGGGTACTACCATTAGACTCAGCACCGAAACCAACACTTGCTTCTGAATCACCAGTTCCGGCATTAGATGTCATGATAATGATTGTATCCTTGAAGCTAACAGTGCGTCCTTGAGAATCAGTTAAACGACCATCATCAAGAATTTGTAAGAACATGTGCATAACATCTGGGTGCGCCTTTTCAACTTCATCAAGTAAGATCAAGCTGTAAGGGTGCCGCCGTACTTGTTCAGTCAACTGACCAGCTTCTTCATAACCAACATAACCAGGAGCAGCCCCGATTAATTTAGAAGTAGAGGTCTTGTCCATGTATTCGGACATATCGAACCGAATCATGGCATCTTTAGAACCAAATAATTGAAGGGCAAGTTGCTTAGCAGTTTCAGTCTTACCAACCCCTGTAGGACCAACAAAGAGGAAACTACCGATTGGGCGCCCAGACTTGTTCAAACCAATCCGGTTACGACGAATGGCACGGGCAACCTTATCCACTGCTTGGGTTTGACCAATAACATGTTCATCAAGCTTCTTATCAAGGTCGCGAAGTTGATTTTCTTCTTGCTTTTGCAGGTCACCAACTGGAATATTTGTCCGTTCTTCAACGATTCTCTGCATATCCTTAACGGTAACAGTTGCAGAATCTTCAGTATGGTTTTCTTCAGCTTCTTTCTTTGCCTTTTCAAGTTTAGCGACTTGATCGCGGTAGAAAGCTGCTTTTTCATAGTCTTGGTTATCAGCTGCTTGTTGCTTGTGTGCTTCAGCTGTGTGGATTTCATTTTCGATTGCGTTTGGATCCACATTTTTAAGCGTTAAGTTCTTCTTTGATCCCGCTTCATCAAGTAAGTCGATAGCTTTGTCAGGTAAGTAACGATCTTGAATGTAGCGGTCAGAAAGTTTAGCAGCTGCTACAATTGCGTCATCTGTGTATTTAACATGGTGGTAATCTTGATAACGATTTTTGATTCCGTTTAAGATGCGGATTGTTTCTTCAACGGATGGTTCATCAACTTCAACTGGTTGGAACCGTCGTGCAAGAGCTGCATCCTTTTCGATCTTTCGATATTCATTAAGAGTAGTGGCACCAACTAATTGGAAGTCACCACGGGCAAGGGCGGGCTTAAGAACATTTCCAGCGTCCATTCCGCCTTCAGCATTTCCCGCACCCATGATTTCGTGGATTTCGTCAATAAAGAGGATGATGTTTTTATTCTTACGAACTTCTTCCATTAATTGTTGCATTCGTTTTTCAAATTGGCCCCGAATTCCTGTTCCTTGAACTAAGGAAACAACATCGAGCCGGATAATTTCCTTGTTAGCAAGCTTTTCGGGAACTTGGCCACTAACGATTGCTTGAGCTAAGCCTTCAACAACCGCGGTCTTACCAACCCCAGCTTCACCAATCAAGACTGGGTTATTCTTGGTCCGACGGTTTAAAATTTCGATTACTCGTTTAATTTCGTTGTCGCGCCCGATGACTGGGTCAATTTTACCTTGGCGAGCGAGATCAGTAAGGTTGATCCCATATTGACCAAGGATTCCTTTTCCATTTCGTCCGCCACCTTGTCGTTGGGATTTGCCGTTCATGTTTTGACCATTAGCACCAGCAGCTTGGCTTTGCATATTGTTCATTGCGTTCATGAAGTCTTCGAGGCTTCCAAAACCGAAATTATTCATTCCGTTACCTCCATTCATCATATCTGTTTGTAGATTTTGTAATTTTTGATAACAATTTTGGCAGAGGTCTATTTGAATCCGTTGTCCATTAAAATTCATTTGAAGATGAATCGTGGCTGGATTTTGATGACAGTATTGACATTGCATCTAAATTTAATACCTCCTAAATAGTTTCATCAAGAATTTTTTGACCTTTCTTGACCATTGATTAATATTATACTTACTTTTTATCGCAAAGCAAGCTATAAAACTTAAATATTTTCTTAAATAAAGAGCGATCTTCCCGTATAGCTAAGTTACTTAGGAATACCGAAAATAGCTCACTCTGATTTTAGCACTCTTTAGCCATGAATGCTAAAATAGAAAGATGAAAGTAATTTCGTGTATAATAAGAAAATAAAATTTTATGTTGAGGTGATTGAATGGCAGAAGAAAATTTTGAGCAATTGTTGGATGATTTACGAAATAAAAAGATTGATCATTTTGTAATTACCCCCGAGAATTTTCAGCAATTTCAACCGATTTTTCACTCGTATGCATATCGTTCGCAAATTAAAGGCGAAGCGCAGCGAGGCGGTAAAGTTATTTATCAATTAAGAGAGCGATAAATCGCAAGATGTAGCCTTGTATTTAACGCTTACAATTGCTAAAATGTAATTATCGAGGTGTATCAGTGGTCAAGCTACTGATAATAAATTAATTATATCTGCTCGAAGGAGACTGATTAATATGGAAAAACGTGAATTTACAATTACTTCTGAAACTGGTATTCATGCTCGTCCAGCTACTATTTTGGTACAAGCTGCTTCAAAGTTTTCATCTGACATTACTCTTTCATACGAAGGTAAGAGTGTAAACTTGAAGTCAATCATGGGTGTAATGTCCCTTGGTGTTGGTCAAAACGCCAAGGTTACTATTACTGCTAATGGTGACGACGAAAAAGAAGCTTTGGACACCGTTGCTGAAACTATGAAGAAGGAAGGATTGACTGACTAATGTCTATACTACTAACCGGACTTGCCGCTAGTAGTGGTATTACGATTGCTCCGGCACACCTGTTAGTAGAGTCAGATCTATCTATAAAAAAACAGCATACAGCTGATGAGAATCATGAGGTCGCCCGGCTTCATGATTCTTTTGCATTAAGCAAGACCGAACTTCAGCATTTATCTAAGCGTGCCCATGAGCTGTTAGGTCAACGGGCAGTGACGATTATTGATACCCAAATTGCGATTTTAGACGATCCGACTTTACAAAAGAAGATTATTGACCGTATTAATAGCCATCATGATACCGCCGAGTGGGCTGTTAAACGCGTTGAAGATTATTATTTAAGTATTTTTGAGCGCAAGAACGATAATGAATATTTATATGCGCGGGCAACCGCCTTGCGTGATGTGACCAAACGAGTCTTGAGTCACCTATTGAATGTTCCTTTACCAGACCCAGGACTTTTAGACCACCGCGCGATCTTTGTTGCTAATAATATTACGCCTACTGATACCGCTCAATTTGATAAACGATATGTTGCAGGAATTGTTACAACTAACGGGGGGCGGACTTCTCATTTTACGATTATGAGTAAGACTCTTTCGTTACCAGCTGTCGTTGGTGTCAAGGATGCTACTGCGATCATTCATGATGGCGACTTGCTAATTGTTGACGGGATTCATGGCAAAGTGATTGTCAATCCAACGAATGAAGAGATTGAGCATTACCGTTTGTTAGCTGGTAAATTTATCCAGGAGCAGCAAAAGTGGGGAGCGTTAAAAGATAAGCAAACTGTGAGTGCTGATGGGCGCCGATTTGAAGTGGGAGCTAATGTCGGAACATTTGCTGACGTTATTGATGCTCAAGAGGATGGTGCCGAGGGAATTGGCCTTTTGAGAACAGAATTCCTCTATATGAGTAAAGATGAATTGCCAACAGAAGAGCAACAATTTAATGCTTATAAAAGATTTGTTTCAGCAATGAATGAACAGCGGGTAGTTGCACGAACGCTTGATATTGGTGGGGATAAAAAGCTGGGGATGGTTGCTCTCCCTCATGAAGATAATCCTTACCTAGGTTTTCGCGCCATTAGGATCGGGTTAGCACGTCCAGAAATATTACGCCCTCAATTGCGCGCCCTTCTTCGTGCATCCGTTTATGGACGGTTAGCCATTATGTTTCCGATGATTGCAACAATTGAAGAGTTCCAAGCGGCACGAGCAATTCTTGACGATGAAAAAGAAAAGCTTGAGCAAGCAGGTATTCAAGTTGCTAAAAATATTGAAGTTGGCATGATGCTAGAGATTCCAGCAGTTGCAGTTATGGCTGAACATTTTGCAAAATATGTTGATTTTTTCAGCATTGGCAGTAATGACCTTATTCAGTACCTATTTGCTGTTGATCGCGGAAATCAGCAAGTAGCATACCTATATCAAGAACTTCACCCAGCAGTTTTACGGATGGTGCGGCAAGTGATTGAAGCTGCGCATGCTGAAGGCAAGTGGGTCGGAATGTGTGGAGAGATGGCTAATAATCCTTATGCGGTTCCACTCTTAATGGCAATGGGGCTTGATGAATTTTCAATGAGCAGTAGTCAGATTTTACGTGTTCGCTCTTTAATTAACCAGTTGAATACGCGCAAATTACAACCATTAGTTCATCGAGCGATTCATGCTGAAACTGCCGCGGCGGTCCAAGAATTAGTGGAAAAGTATGTTCCGCAGGTAAAACTTTGATAAATGAAATTAACTTTCTTGATTGTTCACCATGTCAAGAGGGTTATTTTTTTATTCTCATTATTAAAAGATTTTGTAAAGAAATCTTAATCAGGCTTCCCGAGTCTTGTTACTATTAGGAGGAAGATTTAAAATATCTTAAATCCGTTTTGCGGTTCAGTGAATGCTTTAGTATAATAGCAGTTATGACTAATTATTATCTAGAAAACTTATGATGAAAAAGGAGCAGTTAGGTTGAATATCGGTATTTTTACAGATACATATTTCCCTCAGGTGAGTGGCGTGGCGACTTCGATTAAGACGCTTCGTGATGAATTGATTGCTCAGGGACATCATGTATATATTTTTACGACAACTGATCCTAAGGCTAGACATGATGATGTTGAAAATGGGATATACCGCTTTGCAAGCATTCCCTTTGTTTCGTTTTCTGATCGTCGAATTGCGGTGCGTGGCGTATTTCGGGCTATCAAGCTTGCTAAAAAGTTCCAATTAGATATAGTTCATAATCAAACTGAATTTGCGCTTGGAGTTATGGGGAAGACGGTTGCCAAGCACTTGCATATTCCCTGTCTCCATACTTACCATACGATGTATCAGGATTATCTCCACTATATTGCGAATGGCCATATTCTTAAGCCGAATGATGTTGCCCGGCTTGCTCATCTTTATTTAAAAAATATTTCTGGGATTATTGCTCCAAGTGATCGTGTTTTGGATACGTTAACCAGTTATCATGTTGAATCACCAATTCGTGTTATTCCGACTGGGATTAATTTACGGGTATATAGTAAACGCGATTCAGCAGAAGAAATAGCTAATTTAAGGGCAAAGTTAGGCTATGGTGAAGAGACCCCAGTTTTACTTTCACTTAGTCGTTTAGCGTATGAAAAGAATATCCACTCACTGATAGAAGCAATGCCGGATATTCTTGCTCACAAGCCTGATGCACAGCTGCTGATTGTTGGTGATGGTCCCGCAAGACATACTCTGGAGCGTCAAGTTCGTGAAATGCAGCTTAATGACAATATTAGTTTTGCTGGCGAGATTTCAAATGATGAAGTTTACCATTATTACCAGATGGCAGATGTTTTTGTTTCAGCCTCCGATTCTGAATCACAAGGACTGACTTATGATGAAGCTCTTGCCTCGGATTTGCCAATTGTGGTTATGCGTAGTGAATATACTGACCAATTGATTGATGATCCAGCGATTGGTATTAGTTTTCAAAAGCGGGCCGACTTGGTTAAGGGTGTCTTGTTTTACCTTAACCAACCAAAAAACTCAGAATCAAGGTTGAGACGGCAACAAAAGCTACATGAAATCTCAGCAGAAGTCTTTGTTGAGAAGGTTGTTCAGTTCTATCAGGATTGTCAAAAAGATATGGCTGTCCATGATGAACTTAATCAAGCTGAAAAATCGCATCGTCTTTTTCACCGCCCAAGGAGCTAATGATGATTAAAATAACAATGTTTTCATCTGCAGATAAGGTTGCGGGACAAGGAGTAGGAAGCGCCTACCTTGAATTAATTAACTTGTTGCGCAACCAGTGCAGTGATAAATTTGAAATTGAAATCAACCGTTATGGGAAGAGTCAGATCAGTCATTATCATACAATCGACCCTCTTTTTTACCTGTCAACTTTTTCAAAAAAGCGGGGTCGAAAGATTGGCTATGTGCATTTTCTTCCCGAGACGTTAGAAGGAAGTCTTACAATCCCGCAACCGTTTCGCGGGCTTTTTTATCATTACATTATTGCCTTTTATAAACGAATGGATCAGTTAGTAGTTGTGAATCCCTCTTTTATCAAGCAGTTAGTAGCATATGGGATTCCTGAAAAAAAGATTACCTATATTCCTAACTTTGTTGATAATGATCGTTTCCATCCATATTCGGCTGTTAAGCGAACTGCTCTCCGAAAAAAATATGGGATTGCTGCCGATAAGTTTGTGGTATTAGGAAGCGGCCAGGTTCAAGAACGAAAAGGAGTTCCAGACTTTATTCGTCTTGCTCGCCAAAATCCGGACGTTGAGTTTTTTTGGGCTGGCGGATTTTCTTTTGGCCGTTTAACAGATGGTTATAGTGAATTAAAAAAGGTGGTAGATAATCCACCAGCTAATTTACATTTTACGGGAATCGTTTCACGGGATAAGATTGCTGAACTGAACAATCTTGCTGACCTATTTCTTTTACCTTCATATAATGAACTATTTCCAATGTCTGTCTTGGAAGCTTTTAGCTGTGGGACACCAGTAATGTTACGCGATCTTGACCTTTATCATTCTATTATTGAAGGAGATTATGAGCCTGCTAAAGATGTCAATGAGATGCAAATGAAGTTGACATTATTACGCAATGATCCTGCACGACTGGCACATTGGCAAACTCAGGCCCAGCGAGCTGCTAAGGAATACTCAAAAGAACACTTAGCAGATGTTTGGACTAAGTTTTATCAGGAGCAAGCGCGAAAGGGGGATGCTTAGTGAGCAGGCGAAATTGGTTAGTATTAAGCATAATGCTAATTATTGGAGTTGGAATTCTCGGCTACTCATTACGTAACTCAAACATCCACCTATTGTTACAGGATGTTTCTGCCATTAATTGGGGATGGATGCTCGTTGCACTTGGCTGTATTTGTTTATATTTAGGTTTGGAGGCGGTTGTCGTAAAGATTTTTATGAATAATCGTCACGATGGTTTTACCTGGAAGGATGCATTACGATTACCATTAATCGAACAACTATTTAATGGAATTACTCCATTCTCAACAGGAGGACAACCAGCGCAATTAGTTGCAATGATTCAATCAGGTGTTGATGGGGGATTAGCAAGTTCAGTTCTTTTAATGAAGTTTGTTGTATTTCAGGCAATGATTGTTGTTAACTTCTTAATCAGCTTGTTAATTGGCTTTCATTTTATTGCGGAGAAACTCCATGCTCTTTCATTATTAGTAATATTTGGCTTTTTGATTCATTTAGCGGTAATTGTCGGATTACTGATGGTGATGTACTGGTATAGTTTTACTAAGAAACTAATGAACCTCGTTATCAAACCAGCTGCCATTTTTATGAAGGCTAACCGATATGAGCACATGAAAGTTGTCTTAAATGAAAAAGTGGATACTTTTTACCAAGAGAGTCTCCGAATGAAGCAAGATTATAAGAAGCTGCTTAAGGTTTGCGTAGTAACTATTTTTCAATTATTCTTTTACTATGCAATCCCATACTTTATTATGCTTGCGCTTGGAATTGACCACATTAATTTTGTGATGGTGCTCAGCTTGCACGTGTTAATTTTTATGATTATTTCGCTTTTTCCAATTCCAGGAGGGGCGGGGGGAGCCGAGTATAGTTTTTCCGTTCTCTTTGCAAGTTTTATTCACTCAAATACAAAATTGGTTTTAGCAATGATCTTATGGCGACTACTCACATATTACTTCGGAATGTTCGCCGGAATTGTAGCTGTATTTATAAAACCTGATAAAGTAAAAAGATAGAAAAAGGGATTGTGTGAAGGCACGATCCTTTATTTGTATGAAGGAGGATTATCATTGTGAAAGAATCAGAATTATTAGTGATTATTAAACGTTTGATTGCGATGCAAAACGATGATTCAAGAGATCGACAGAAACGAACATTTGAAAAATTTGGTATTCCATTATGTGATGTAACTTATATCCATAGTAGGGAAGAATTTATCTTCGTTCGATATCGCCCTTATGAACGTTTTCGCTTTGATGATATTGATCTAGTTGCTATTGAAGTTTTTAACTGTTTATATGACCTTGAGAATACTTTTTAATTTTTTTAGAAAAAACAGTTGACGGGGAATAAAAACCCATGTATAGTAATTATCGTTGTCAAAACAGTTAAGCGCTGTTGAGATGGTTTGACAAAAAAAGTTGAAAATAATTGTTGACATCAACTTGATGACATGATATATTAATAAAGTTGCTGATTGAGTTATCAATCAAAAGAGATTGAAAATTAATTAAATTTTCTTCTTGACAAGCTAATCTGATATATGTTATAATAGAAATGTTGATTGGCTGCTTGGTTAGCCAACAGGTAGACCTTTGAAAACTGAACAAAGTTTCGACGAATCAAATGTGTAGGGTCTT
>ENA-ORUR01000303-ORUR01000303.1-human-gut-metagenome-genome-assembly--contig:-NODE-303-length-29878-cov-17.734_pt1 | contig 29878 bp, 23 predicted proteins | sample MGYA00242086_ERZ509223 | MGnify/ENA primary metagenome ERZ509223 (study PRJEB26280, sample SAMEA2338820) | human gut metagenome | biome: human gut; feature: human-associated habitat; material: faeces... | reverse complement strand
GGAACTATCGCGGAAAGCTTCCTAAGTCTCTCAGTCATTTACACAAGTTTTTATACTGAACCGAATTTTCAACGCTTTTAGGGCGATTTTACCAGCAAAAAGTCTTTTTGTCATGGCCCCGTGAAACTAAAACGCCATTTTAACCGGTTACAAGGCAAAGGAGCGTAATCCCTTAATAACAAGCTTTTTCTCTTAAAAGATGGTCAAAAAGCATTTGTGCACCAAGGCTATTAAATACAGAAAATTAACGACAAAGCTAGATATACCAAGCAATTAAAGGGCCTTAAAAAAGAAAGATTAAAAAATCGCGACAACGTGAAACGGTAAAAGTGGAAAAAGGCAAATATTGACCAAAAAAAGCAAGGCAAAAGGAAGTTCCTTTACCTTGCTTCTTTAAGGAGCGATAAATGTGTTTAGTAGACCAGGAGGCCGATTCCCAGGAATATCAGGCAGATCACGAACTGGATGACCAGTTGCTTCCATATAAACTTAAACCAGCGGTCAAAGCCGATATTGACCATAGCCAGGGACATCAAGATCAGGCCAACTGGGGCGATCAAGCCGATGTAGCCCTGCCCCCAGTTATAGGCATCGATCACGCTGGCCCGGTCGACGCCGACAATATTGGCCAGCGGCGCCATGATCGGCATGGACAGGACGGCCAGACCAGATGATGACTGGATGAAGAAGCCGAGGACGATGTAGATCAAGAAGAGGACCCAGACGAAAGCCAGCTTGTTCATGCCGGTGATCTGCTTGCTGAAGAAGTACATGATCGTGTTGCTGGTGTGGCTTTCATCCATCACGATGGAGACCGCCCGGGCCAGGCCGACCGTCAAGGCAACCCCTAAAAGGTCAGCCGCGCCGCTGACAAAGCTTTCCATGAAGTGGTGTTCACTTAAGCCGGAAACCAGGAAGAGAAGGTAGGAAACGGCCAGGAAGACAACCGCGATTTCCGTGAAGTACCAGCCCCGGTTCTGGACACCCCAGATCATGACTAAAAAGCCAGCCACGAAGGTGAGCAGAGTCAGTTTTTGCCGCCAGGTGAAGTCGCCCTTGTCAGCTTGTGAGTCAAAAGCAAGAAACTTCTTCTTGCTTTCTTCATATTGGTCGTAGACTAGGGACTTGCTTGGGTCCTTGCGGACTTTTTCAGCATAGATGATGGTGTAAAGCATCCCGGCCCCCAGGGAAACCAGGAGCATGATGATTCTCAAAGGCAGGTCCCGGGCGAAGTTGACCCCGGCCGTGTTTGAAGCAATAACCGTTGAGAAGGGGTTGATGGTTGAACCCAAAGTCCCTAAAGTGGTGCCCAGGAAGATGGTGGCGACCACGGTCATCTCTCATTTTTCAGTCCCCTTGAAAAAGTAGACCAGGCGCTTTGGCAGCTGCTTGTAGATCAAAAAGGCTAGGTAGGCGACGACTGTGATGCTGGTCAAAGCGTAAACGGTGGAAACAGGTGACAGGGTCAAACCGTAGATGACATTGTTGATAAAGCCGCTTTTACGTTATCGGCCAGGCCTGTATTGTCCTGCGCCGGTACTGGTTTAGGCAGAGCTCTTGGTACAATTACATCCTGCACCAGGCCAACGGGACGCTTTTTGTCGCAGCCGGACCGATGAATTGACCGGCCTGTATAACCGCCTGGCCTTGCGGGATACTTCCCCAACTACAGCAAGCAGGAGGTTGGCGTGGCCATGATTGATTTAGACGACTTCAAGCGCTTTAATGATAATTACGGCCATGCTTACGGGGACCTGGTCTTGACTAGACTGGGCCGGTATTTGCAAAAGGACTGGATGAATGAGCATTTGTGCTGCTACCGCTATGGCGGGGATGAAATCTTGATTATTGCTTCTGGCTTAGAAGATGGTGATTTTGTTAAAAAATTGCAGATTTTTCAAGCTGAATATGCTAAACTAAACCAGCAATTAGAAGAGCCAGTCACCTTGAGCATCGGCTATGCTACCGGCGCGGTTGCCAATGAAGAAGAGTTGCGAAAAATGATTCAGCTGGTTGATAACTACTTTACCAAGCCAAAAGACAAGGCAAGAACCAGGTGGTTGGCGCAGAGAAGAAATGAGGCATTATGTACAGCTACATCCTGAAAGAACAAATCAAGATCTACCGCTACTTGACGGTTGACGCGGTCAACGCCGCTTTGGCGGACTTGCGGCAAAAAGGCATCAGCCTGGAACTGGAGAGCACGGTCGGGACGGCAGGCAACTTCGTGACCCAAAACGACGGGGTGGTGGACCTGGACTACCAGTTAAAGCTGGTCAAGGCGGCCGAAGAAGATCCGGCGGCCCTTCTGGCTAAAATCAGCGCCGGCTTAACTGCCGGTCTGGCCAGCAAGTTCGAAGGCGGCCGGGAAAACAGCCAGGCTTTAACCTTCCTGCACCGGGCTAAGAAGAGCGGCAAGGTCAACTTTAAGTTAGACTTGACCATTATCAAGGAAGAAGACGGGGATGAATACCGCCTGGTCAAAACTGACGGGGGAAAGTGGAGTGAAGCCTTTAATACCCGCTTTTTGACCATCCAGGAAGAAACGATTAAGGACTGGGACCAGTGGGAAGACTTGCGCGAGGATTATCTTCGCCTTAAGAACGCAGATCCGGCTGGTCTGTCAGTCGACCTCTACCGGCAGGCAGTCAACCAGATCTACGGTTAAGAAGTGTGAAGCAAAGCAGGCATTTGCCTGCTTTTTTCATGCAGAAAGCTTTGAAATCTCTTACAAGAAATGAAATAATGGTCTAAGAAGCTAGCAAAAATGAGTTTGGAGAAAAAGATGGAAGAAAAGAAAAAAAGCAAATTAATCGCGACTGACATGGATGGCACCCTGGTCAATGACGCCAAAGAGGTGCCCGCTTCATTTGCCCCTTGGGTCTTAAGCCACCCGGACCAGCAGATGGTGATCGCCAGTGGTCGGCCATATTACACCAATGAAGAGCTTTTCAAGGAGATCAAAGACCACTTGATCTTCATTGGCGACAATGGCGGCTTGATCTACCAGCAGGGGCAAGTCTTGGCCAAGGCCGGCATTACAGCGGAAGAAGCAAAATTCTGCCTGGACCTCTTTAAAGATGAGCCCCTGGCCAATCCGATTCTCTGCGGGGCCAGCCAGGCGATCTGCCACGACCCTAAAGGTGACCGGAACTTTTTAAAGCAGCTGGATACTTACTATATCAAGCGCCGCTATGTTGAAGACCTTGAAGTTGAAGTAAACAGCGATGAAATTATCAAATTCACTGTTTATATCGAAGGCGGGGCCGCTGAAAGCATCTACCGGCAACTGCCGGAAATGCCGGGCAACTTAAGCGCGGTTTTGGCCGGGCCGGAATGGATCGACATCGTTAACAAGGACGCTAATAAGGGAGCAGCGGTAAAGAAGATCGCTGACCTTAAAGGAATCAAGCAAGATGAAATTCTGGCTTTTGGCGACTACTTAAATGACCTGACCATGTTAGAAGCGGCCGGGACCAGCTACGCCATGGTCAACGGCCACCCGGACTTGAAAAAGATCGCTGACCACATTGCCCCAAGCAACAATGATGAAGGAGTAATGCAAATCCTGCGAAAATTGTTTGATTAATTGCTGACAGCTGCCTTTTGGCGGCTGTTTTGCTTTACATTGTGCATGATCCAGGTATGCTAGATAGGTAGGTATCGAATCTTAATTTCTTGATTATTTTTTGCAGAAAAGACAAGCAGGATGGCAGAAGAAGAACTTAATGAAGAATTGTTTTACCGGAGCATGCGTTTGCAGCGGCAACTGGCCCAAATGGGAATGCGGTATGAGAAGCTGCACGGCGGCGTCCGGGGGCAGAACCGAACTTTGGCCCTGCTCAGCAAGAATGAGGGGATGAAGCAGGTGGAACTAGCCCGCTTTGCCAGAGTAAGGCCATCCTCAATCAGTGAAGTCGTGGACCGTTTGGAGCGGTATGGCTTGATTGAACGGCGCCGGGATAACAGCGACCACCGGGTTTTCCGCCTCTACTTGACTGAAAAGGGCAGAGAGCAAAACAAACGCAACCACTCCAGCTGGCTGGGCTTTGTTGGCGACTTGATGAGTCCTTTAAGTGACGATGAAAAGGCGGAATACCTGAACATCTTGAAGAAACCGGACAAACAGGCATTATTCTTAGAAGAACGCATGGAAGAAGATGCCAAAAAAGAGGGTGAAAACCATGCTTAAAATTGCTAGAAAAACATTGACTTGCTGGGCGACTTGCCTGGCAAGTCTTTTTCTTATTAGTACAAGTTGCATGTGATTTGTACTTGCCGACGGTGACGGCCAACCTGGTTGACAAGGGGATCATTGGCAAGAACCTGCCCTATATCTGGCAAACCGGGGGCAAGATGCTTTTGGTTTCTGCCTTGGGCCTGATGGTGGCTTTTGGCAACATTTACTTTGCCTCCCACCAGGCCATGCAGGTCGGCCAGCGGCTTAGAACCATGCTCTTTGCTAAGGTCTTGACCTTCTCTGATGACATTTCTCTCATGCAGCCCGCCGTGACCCTGTTAAACGAAGAAGGGACAAATATTTCCCAGGGGTAAAGGCAGTTCTTGACGATTGCCCGGGCCTTTTTAGCTGATCCGGAAATTCTCATCCTGGATGAGGCGACCAGCTCGGTTGACACCCGGACGGAAAGCTTGATCCAGAAGGCGATGGCCGATCTGAAGCAGGAAAGAACCAGCTTCGTGATTGCCCACCGCCTGTCAACCATCCAGGATGCCGACAAGATCATCGTGATCAACCACGGCCAAATCGTCGAAAGCAGCAACCACCAAAGTCTCTTGGCCAAGGGCGGCTTTTACGCTGACCTCTATCAGAGCCGGTTTTTGGGCCAGGAAATCTGAAAAAAGCCATGATTCGCGAATCATGGCTTTTGCTTTAGCAATATTTAAAAAAGAGCCCTTTGCATTTTGAACGTGTGTTCCGTATAATAGGATTGGTTCAAAAATTACTACTCCTTCTTGTCCTTGTCCTGCTTTTGCTTAATATGATAGTAAAGGCCGAAGGAAACCAGGTTCTCATTTCCGGCGATAATCCGCTTGATGTTGGCCCGGTGGCTCCACCAGATGAGGACAACCAGGACTCCTGACATGACTGTCAAGAAGGTATCATGGAAGAAGAAGCTGGAAATAAAGATTAAGACGACTGAAATCAAGCTGCTCAAGGACACCATGCTGGTGATTAAGAGCAGGGGGATGAAGAAGCAGGCGCAGAGGCCGAAGAACTGGACATTGTAGCCCAGAAGAAAGCCCGCCGTGGTGGCCACGGCTTTGCCGCCCTTGAACTTGAGGAATATTGAGAAGGCGTGGCCGAAAATAGCCGCTGCCCCGAAAATCAGGCACAAGTGGTGGCCACCCAAGTGGAAAATCCGGGGCAGGCAGGTGGCCAGGGTCCCCTTGAAGAAGTCAACCAGGAAGACCAGGGTGCCGGCCTTGGGGCCCAGGACCCGGAAGGTGTTGGTGGTCCCGATATTGTGCGACCCGTAATCCCGGATATCCTTGTGGTAGAAGAGCTTGCCGACCAAAACACCGGTCGGAAAAGAACCAATTAAGTATGCTAAAATTAATAGTAATGCAAATTTCATTGCAAACATCAAATCAACTCCGTTTATCATGTACCTGCTATTTTAACAAATAACGGACTGAATTGATACGAAGTTTATAATCTAAAGCTTGGAGATGTTTTATTTTGCCAAAGAACACCTATGATGATTCTTCAATTCAAATTCTGCACGGGCTGGAGGCAGTCCGCAAGCGGCCGGGGATGTATATCGGGTCAACCGACATCCACGGCTTGAACCAGCTGGTCTACGAAATCGTCGACAACTCCGTCGACGAAGCCATGGCTGGTTTTGGCCAGGAAATCAACGTGACCATCCACGAGGACAATTCCGTGACCGTGCAGGACTTCGGCCGGGGAATGCCAACAGGGATGCATGCCTCAGGCCGGCCAACCATTGAAGTCATCCTTACTGTCCTGCATGCCGGCGGCAAGTTCACGGAGCAGAACTACAAGACATCCGGCGGTCTGCACGGGGTCGGCTCTTCCGTGGTCAACGCCCTGTCCAGCTACATGAAGGTGCACGTGGTGCGTGACGGCAAGGCCTACGAGGAAGAATTCAAAAATGGCGGTCACCCAATCGGCACCCTCCGCTGCCTGGGGGCGACCAAGGAAAAGACCGGGACCACGATCACTTTCAAGCCGGACCCGATGATTTTTTCAACGACTAAGTACAACTACGAGACCATCCAGGAAAGAATCCGGGAATCGGCCTTCCTGCTTAAAGGAGTCAAGTTTACTTTGACGGACGAGCGGACGCCAAACCACCACGACGTCTTCCAGTATGAAGACGGGATTGAAAGTTTCGTTTCCTACCTCAACGAAGGCAAGGGGACGATCGGCAAGGTCTTCTACTTTGAAGGAAGCCAGGACGGGATGGAAATCGAATTTGCCGGCCAGTACAGCGATTCATACTCAGAGAACTTTGTTTCCTTCGTCAACAATGTCCGGACTGCTGACGGCGGCTCCCACGAAGTCGGGGCCAGAAGCGGCTTTACCCGGGCCTTTAACGACTATGCCAAGAAGCAGGGGCTTTTGGGCAAGAAGGACAAGAACTTGGAAGGGTCCGACTACCGGGAAGGGCTCAGCGCCGTTTTGAGCGTCAAGATCCCGGAAGAACTGCTGGAATTTGAAGGGCAGACCAAGGGTAAGCTGGGGACTCCCCAAGCCAGAAGCGCGGTCGACAGCATCGTTTACGAGAAATTGTCTTACTACCTGCTGGAAAACGGGGAATGGGCTCAGGACCTGGTCAAGAAGGCCCTAAGGGCCCGGGATGCCAGAGAGGCGGCCAAGAAGGCCAGAGATGAGTCCAGAAACGGGAAAAAACGGCACAAGAAGGAAGTCCTGTCCGGGAAATTAACCCCGGCCCAGTCCAGAAACCCTAAGAAAAACGAGCTTTTCTTAGTCGAAGGGGACTCAGCCGGCGGCAGCGCCAAGCAAGGCCGGGACCGCCGCTTTCAGGCCATCCTGCCTTTGCGGGGGAAGGTTTTGAATACCCAGCGGGCCAAGCTGGCGGATATTTTCAAGAACGAAGAAATCAACACGATGATCCATACGATCGGAGCCGGGGTCGGGACTGAATTCAAGATTGAAGACTCCAACTACGACAAGATCATCATTATGACTGACGCCGACGACGACGGGGCCCACATTCAGATCCTGCTTTTGACCTTCTTCTACCGCTACATGCGGCCGATGATTGAAGCAGGCAAGGTCTACATTGCCCTGCCGCCGCTTTACAAAATCAGCAAGAAGCAGACCAACCTTTATGCCTGGACCGATGAAGAACGGGATGAGGATGTAAAGAAGGTGGGTAAGGGCTATGCCCTGCAGCGCTTCAAGGGGCTGGGGGAAATGAATGCTGACCAGCTCTGGGAGACGACCATGAATCCAGAAAGCCGGATGCTGATCCGGGTCAGAATCGACGATGCCCAGTTGGCTGAACGCCGGGTAACCACCTTGATGGGTGACCAGGCTTCCGCCAGAAGAAAGTGGATTGAAGAAAATGTCAAATTCCGCCTGGGCGAGGAAGAGTCGATCTTAGACAAGGTAAATGATTAGGAAGGAAGCAGTATATGCCAGAAACTCACGAGCGGATTCGTGAAATGCCTTTGGAACAGGTCATGGGCGAACGCTTTGGCCGCTATTCCAAATATATTATTCAAGAACGGGCCTTGCCGGACATCCGCGACGGGCTCAAGCCCGTGCAAAGACGGATTCTTTACGCTATGTACCGGGACGGCAATACGGCTGACAAGCCTTTTAAGAAGGCAGCCAAGGCCGTCGGTAATATCATGGGTAACTATCACCCGCACGGCGACAGCTCTATCTACGGGGCCCTGGTCTTCCTGTCTCAAGACTGGAAGATGAGAGAGCCATTGATCGAAATGCACGGCAACAACGGGTCCATGGACGGCGACAGTCCCGCCGCCATGCGTTATACGGAATCCCGCCTGGCCAAGATTTCCAATGTCCTGTTGGAGGATATCGACAAGGAAACCGTGCCAATGGTGCTCAACTTCGACGACACCGCCTATGAACCAACGGTTTTGCCAGCCCGCTTCCCTAATCTTCTGGTCAATGGGTCAACTGGGATTTCTTCTGGTTACGCCACGGAAATTCCGCCCCACAACCTGGGCGAGGTTTTAGACGCCACTATCCACTTGCTCAAGCACCCGGATGCCAGCCTGGAAGACCTGATGACCTTTGTCAAAGGGCCAGACTTCCCGACTGGCGGGATCGTCATGGGCAAAAAAGGCTTGCGGGATGCCTACAAGACCGGTAAGGGCCGGATCCAGGTCCGGGCTAAGACCCATATTGAAGAGATCCGGGGCCACCGCCAGCAGATCGTGGTGACGGAAATTCCTTACCTGGTCAACAAGGCCCAGCTGGTTAAGAAGATCGATGAAATCCGGGTCAGCCGGGAACTGGACGGAATCAGCGAAGTCAGAGATGAAACTGACCGCCACGGTCTCTCTATTGTCATCGAACTTAAGAAAGACGCTGACGCCCAGAACATCCTCAACTATCTCTTGAAGAATACTGACCTCCAGGTTTCCTACAACTTCAACATGGTGGCCATTGCCCACATGACTCCAGTCCAAGTGGGCCTTAAGCAGATCCTGGCCGCCTACCTGGAGCACGAAGAAGAAGTCGTAACCAAGCGGACCCAGTTTGACTTGAAGAAGGCCTCAGACCGGCTGGAAATCATCCAGGGTTTGATCAAGGCCATGAGTATCTTGGACCAGGTGATCAAGGTCATCCGGGCTTCTAAGAACAAGGCTGACGCCAAGAAGAACCTGGTAGCGGAATTTGCCTTCACTGACCGGCAAGCCGAAGCCATCGTCTCCTTGCAGCTTTACCGCTTGACCAATACTGACGTTTTGGCCCTGCAGGCTGAAGAAGAAGAACTGACGAGCAAGATCGCAGCTTACGAGAAGATTTTGGCGGACCCGAAAGTTTTGCAAAAGGAAATCATCAAGGAACTCCGGGCCGTCAAGAAGGAATTTGGCTCAGACCGGCGCAGTGAAATTAGCGACGAAACGGCCAGAGTCGAAGTTGATGAAAAGGCCTTGATCACGGAAGAATCAGTCCGGGTCTTGATCAGCCGCGACGGCTACATCAAACGGTCCTCAATGCGGTCCTTCCAGTCAACTGAAGCCGGCGACAATGGCTTGCCGGAAACTGACCGGGTGGTTTATGAAGGGAGCCTGTCGACTTTGACCAACCTCTACCTCTTCACCAACCACGGCAATTTGATCTACCGGCCGGTGCATGAGCTGGTTGAAAGCAAGTGGAAGGATGTTGGCCAGCACTTGTCCCAGGAACTGGGCCTGGCGGCTGACGAGAGCATCATCCGGGTCTTTGCCTTGGAAGCTTTGGATGATCCAAACCTAGCCTTCCTGCTGGCCACAAACGACGGCTTTATCAAGCAGGTGGCCCTGGCTGACCTGCAGCCAACCAGAACCTACAAGTCTCGGGCAATTATGGCCATGAAGATGAAGGGGGAAGACTCCCGCGTCATTACTGTGGACCTGGTCAAGACAAGTGAAAAGCGGGAAATCACCCTCTTTACCAACCAGGCCTTTGCCCTTAAATATGACATTGATGAAGTTCCGCAAGTCGGGGCCCGGGCAGCTGGGGTCAAGTCAATCAACTTGAAGGAAGACGACTATGTCGTTGCCTGCCTGGTCACTGACCCGCAATATGAAGACCTGCTCAAGGTGGGTCTGGTAACCCAAAGAGGGGCCTTCAAGCAGATGCCGCTGAAGCTGATCGGCAAGACCAGCCGGGCCAAGCGGGGCGTATTGGTTTTGCGGACCCTGAAGACCAAGCCGCACCGGATCGTGGCCTTGAAGGCTTACGGGCAAAACCATGAGCTGATCTTGATCACTTCCAGCCTGCGCAAGCAGATCATCCGGACCAGCGACCACCCAGTCGGCGACCGGCAGAGCAACGGTTCCTTCGTCATTGATGTTAAGACAGACGGAGAGGCTAAGGAACTGCTCATGGGCCGGCCTTTACCGGACCAGGCCAGGGATGTCGGCCGCTTGCTCTAAAAAATCAAAAAGATTACGAAAAGATCGCGAAAAGATTGAACAAAGCGCTGATTTTCTAGTAGACTTAATTAGAGAGAATAATTTTAGCTAAATCTAGAAGGGAAAATTCCAAGATGGAAAAAGAACTGATTTTTGGTCACAGAAACCCAGATACTGACGCAATTGGCACGGCGATTGCCTACTCATACTTCCAAAACCAACATGGCTACAACACTGAAGCAGTTGCTTTGGGTGAAGCCAACGACGAAACTTCTTTTGCCTTGAAGAAGTTCGGCTTTGAAGCACCACGCGTGGTTAAGACTGTCGCAAATGAAGTCAAGGCCATCATGCTGGTTGACCACAACGAACCGCAACAAAGCGTTGAAGACCGGGACCAAGTCAAGGTTACCCACGTCATTGACCACCACCGGATCAGCAACTTCGCGACGATCGACCCCTTGTTCTACCGGGCTGAACCAGTAGGCTGCACTTCCACTGTTTTGTGGGAAATGTTCAAGGAACAAAACATGGAAATTCCAGCCAACATTGCTGGTATCATGCTCAGTGCCATTATTTCCGACACCTTGCTTTTGAAGTCACCAACCACTACTGACATCGACAAGGAAGCAGTTGAAGACCTGGCTAAGATTGCCGGCGTTGACTATAAGGAATACGGTTTGGAACTGCTTAAGGCCGGCACCAACATCGCCGCTAAGTCAGTTGAAGAACTGATCGACCTGGACGCCAAGAGCTTCGAACTGGGCTCAAAGACTGCCCGGATCGCTCAAGTCAACGTTGTTGACGTCTCAGAAGCCCTGGAACGCAAGGATGCCTTCCTGGCAGCCATGGAAAAGGATGCTAAGGCTAACGGCTACGACTTGTTCATGCTGGTAATTACCAACGTTTTGGACTCTGACTCAGAAGTTCTCTTCATCGGGGATGACGAAAGCAAGTCTGTCTTTGCCAAGGCCTTCGGCAAGGAACTGGTTGACTCAGAAGCCCACCTGCCAGGCGTTGTTTCCCGGAAGAAGCAAATCGTTCCGCCATTGACCCGGGCATTTGAAGCTTAATCAGCTAAATAACAAGGAAAAAGAATCCAGGAAACCTGGATTCTTTTTTTACTGCTTTTTAAACATCCTACTTGTTACTACAATTTTTCTTAAAAAAGAAAAAGCGCGGCCAAGCCGCGCCAAAAAAATACTGTTAACAAATAAATCCAAGGGAAAATTTTGTCAACAGTTATTTCTTTAGCTCTTTGTTTTTTACTCGCTTGCTTTATTTGCCAGCATATTGCTTAAGCTGGTCAAACTGATTCTTCAGTTCCAAGTCTAAGTAATATGGCTGCTTGACTGGCAGACTGCCTTGCCCATATAAGGCAAAAAGGTAGGTCAGTTCTTCCTTCCAGCGGCCGATTTCTTCATCCAGGCCATCCAGGCCCTCATTTAAAAGGGTGTGGAGGAAGTGGTTGGCCACGCCTACAAATTTGCCGCCTAGGGCCAGGCCCTTGAAGACGTCCAGCGGATTTCTGACCCCGCCAGAGACGATCAGCTGCTTGGTCAAAGGCGCTGCCAAAAGGGCAGCAAGGGCCGTTGGCAGGCCACAGTCGTTCAAATACGCCATGGGGTGGGGGTTGCGGGAATTTTCGATTTGGGCAAAATTGGTGCCGCCAGCTCCCCCGATATCGAACCAGCTAAAGCCAGCTGCCTGCAATTTTTGCAGGCTGACTGGATCCAGGCCGCTGCCGACTTCCTTGACGATGACTGGTACGCCAGCTGCTTCTTTAATCTCCAGCATCCGGTCCAGCCAGACAAAGTCCCGGTCGCCTTCAGGCATGGGGATCTCCTGGGCCACGTTAAGGTGGATCTGCAGGGCATCTGCTTGCAGATCCTTGACGATCTTGGCAGCCGCTTTAGCTGGAGTTAAAGGATTAACATTAGCAAATAAGAGGCCGTCTGGATTGGCTTCTCTAGCTACGTAAAAAGACTCCAGCTGGTCTTCTTCCTTGGTCAAGATGCTGGCTGAACCCAAGGCCAGGGCAATTTGCTGCTTATTGGCAATTTCACCCAGCTGCCGGTTGATCTGCCTGGATTTTTCCGACCCGCCAGTCATCGCGTTGATGAAGAAGGGGGCGGCTAACTCTTTGCCAAACCAGGTCGTCTTGACGGCGTTCAGGTTAACCTGGCTTTCAGGCAGGGCCGGGCGGAGCAGGTGGACCTGGTCAAAGGAATTCGTTTTTTGGGCATTAAAAAACATCTGTGTCAAAGCCAGATGTTCTTCTTTTCTTATAGATCTTTGTGACATCGCAATGCTCTTAGTAAGTTAATTCAGATTGGTGAATGTGAAATTCCAGGGGCAGGATGTTGTTCTTGACCCATTCCTTGCGGAGGCGGTCAATATCGGTGTCCTTGTTGACGATGACGATGCCGCAGTCGCCGTTGCCCGCGCCGCTGGTCTTAGCCGCGCCGCCAAACTTGTTGGCGATTTCGATCAGCTCAGTCAAGCGGGGAATTTCGATAGCAATATTGTTGATAGCGGCAAAATGCTGCAGCAAGCGGCGGTTGATGCCGATCTGCTTTTGAATCAAAGCGATGTTGGCTTCTTCAAAACCGCGGATCATCTGCAAAACGCACTTGCGTGAGTCTGCCAAAAACTTGGCGTACTCAGTCCGCAGGTTGTTCTTGTTGGCGTTAGTCTTGTCAACCAGGCGGGAAGTTGAAGCCGGCTGCTGGCTCCAGCCAATCAAGAGCTTCATGCCCTTCGGCGGAACCAGCTGCTGGATCTTCAGACCTGGCCAGGCTTCACCGACCACTGCTGACAGGGACTTGTTTGCCAGTTCTTCTTTCAGCCAGAGCTTGTTGAAGGTCTGGTAGGCGATCCAGCCGCCGTAGACGCTGGCCGCGATATCGCCGGCGCTGCCGTTGCCTTGGACTGAGTAGTGAGAAATTGTGGAGAGCTTGTAAATCAGGTCCTTGCTTGCCTGGACACCGTAAAAGCGCAAGATTGCCTTGACCGTCGCGACCGTGACCGCGGCTGAAGAACCCAGGCCATACTTCTTGCCATCTGCGGAATCCAGGTCAGAATTGACAAACAAGTCGTAAACGTCCATCTTGACCTTCTGTTCCAGGCAGTATCTTTCAGTGAAAGAAATTGCGGACAGAATGTATTCAAATGGATTGTCCCGGTTGTCGATCACTATCTTTGACCCCCGTCTGACCCAGTGAATGGAGTCCTGGGAGTATTGCTTGGAGTGAATCAAACCGGTGTCGCTGCTGCTTGGCTTGATTGAGACCCTGACGTATTGGTCAAGGGCGACCAGAATGGCTGGACAATCTTGTTCCAAGACAGCGTATTCCCCGGCAATGTAAAGTTTGCCTGGCGCTTTTTCAGTAATCACAAAAACTCTTCCTCTTATTCTTTTAATTTTTTCTTTTTATATTACGTCCTAAGACATTATAGACAATTAAATAAGCTTTAGTCCAACAGAGTGACTGCTGGACCAAAACCTGCCTCAATAATCTTAACACGATCAAAGGAGGACTCAAAGCAATTAATAATATCTTTAGAATTTTGTCCCTGGCAGAGGACCTTGACGTTCGGGCCGGCGTCAATGGTGTAGTAGCACTCCAGCCCTTGCTGGCGCAGGTCCTGGACCAGCTTGATGGCCTTGATGGTATTCGGTTCAAAATAGGTGAAGCCGGGGACAGCAGTGAAGGTTAAAGCATGCATCTCACTGGCATTTAATTCAGCCAGAGAACCCAATTTGCTAAAGTCAGCCTGCTTAATCGCTTCTTCCATCTCCTTGATCTCACTGTCATTTCTGTCCAGCCAGACCTGGTAGAAGGGGGAGCTCTTGCTCATTTCCATCCCCTTGGTTGAAGAAATCTTCTTTTCCTGGTCGTTGATTTCAACAGCCAAAAGGCGCAGGTCCATGTCCGGCTCTTCATCCAACGGGTAGGCGTAAGAAGTCTGGTCACTATCGCCTTTTTGCCAGACGGAAAAACCGCCGAAAACAGATCTTGAAGCTGAGCCCGATCCCATCCTGGCCATTCTGGACAATTCTTGCCGGTCAACGCCTAACTGGTAGTGGTCGGCAAAAGCCGCTGCCATGGAGGCGAAGGCAGAGCTGGAAGAGGCCAGGCCAGCCGCGGTTGGCACCTGGTTGACCGATTCAACCGCCAAATTTCCCTTGACTCCGAAGCGGTCCTGCATGGCCCGGAGGTAGGCGAAAACGCGGTCAGCGGCTGGACCGGAAACGGCTTGGCCGTTTAATTTAAAAGACATTTGCTCGCTGTCTGAGATTTTGGTGTCGCTATAGAAGGCATCCAGGGTCATGGACAGGCTGGACATGAGCGGCAGGCGCAATTTGGCGTCCTTCTTGCCCCAGTACTTGATCAAGGCGATATTGGTATGGGCGCGGGCAGTTTTACTCATCTGTTTCACATTCCTTTACTGTGTAATTCTGTTTTTAATAATTTTTGGGCAAAAATTAAATCTCTTCAATCCAGTAGTTACTGATTTCTGCTTGGCAAGCTTGGGCAATCTCTTCGCAGGAAGCGGCATCCTTGCAAAGGGCGATGACGATTCCGCCCAGGCCGCCGCCAGACAACTTGCAGCCTAAAGCCCCGCCTTTATCAGCAATCTGGCAGATCCGGTCGATCTTGCTTGTCGACAAGTTAAAGGAAGCTAAAAGCTCCTGGGCCTCATTGAAGAATTTACCAACGGTCTCCGGGTCTTGCTCAAGCCAGGCAGCTTTGACATCGTCAGCCAGTTGTCCCAGCTTGCGCATTCTAACTTGCGTGTCAGGTGACTCATTTAAAAGCTTGGCGACCATAGTGACGGCTTCTCTGGTATTGCCCAAATCACCCGTGTCCATGATCAAAAGGCTGGCACCTAATTTTGAGGAGAGCTTTTTTACGCCCTTTTGCTTATTAAAAAAGACCAGGTAATCGGAATTGACTGTGGCCGCGTCCAGGCCGGAAGCCTTGCCGTGGTTGATCGCTTCTGCCTGGTTGGTGATGTCCATAACTTCACTTGCACTTAACTTCAAGCCCAGGTATTGGCTCAAGGCCACGGTAGTACCGTAAGCGACGGTAGCTGAGGAGCCAAGTCCGCGCTCCATGGGAATTTCCCCGGTATAGGTAAGCTTGATCTGGGGATTTTTCCCGCTTCTAGTCAAAAGCTCCTTGACGACATACTTAAGGCCGTTATAGTCAGCAGGCGCGTCAAAAAAAGGACCCTGGTAGAGCTTGGTGTCCATCCAGACCGGGCCGGGATAATCACTGACGGTCGTCTTGATGTGCAGGGCCTGAATTGGCATAGCCAGGGCGTCATAGCCGTAAACAACGGAATGCTCGCCGATCAAAATTACTTTTCCATGAGCAGTACATGAAGTCTGCAAAAAGAATCACCTCAAAAAATTAATTTGTTAGTTCGGTTAACGTTTGCTTAGAATCAATGGCAATCAGTTCCCAAAAAGGAAAGAGATTGATAAAATTTAGATTGACCGATCAGTCAACAAAGGAGTGGAAGCAATGATCAAAATTATAACCGGCAGACAGTCCGATCCCCTGCAAACTGAGATCATCGGCCGGGCTGCCCGCAATTATCTGGCCCAGCCCGGCAAAGATACCTTTATTATTGTTCCAAACCATATCAAGTTTAACACAGAAGTTGCCGCAATAGGCAAAGTCGCCCAACTTCAAGGGCGGGAAGAGACCAGCGTCAAGAACCTGCACGTCCTGTCCTTCTCCCGTCTGGCCTGGTTTTTCTTTAAAAAGGCCGACCTGCTCATGCCTGAAAGCCTGGATGACGCTGCCGCGACCATGATTTTGGAGCAGATCATCGACAAGCGCAGAGATGAACTGCTGCTTTTCAAAAATTCCCACGCCAATTCCGGCATGATTAAGCAGGTCTACAGCACGATCCTGCAGGTTCATACCGGCCAGCTGGACCTGGGCAATCTTTTGGAGCGGGCAGCCGACCCGGCGGTGGCCTTGGACCTGGATAATGAGACCAGGGACAAGCTGCACGACCTGGACTTGATCTACCAGGACTTTTTAGAAATCGTCAGTGAAAAGCACTTCGCCACCAAGGATGAACTGAACATCCAGCTGAACCAACTTTTGGCCAGCCGGCCGGACCTGGTCAGCCAGGCCAGCTTCTACGTGACTGATTTCTCCCATTTTTCCATTCAGGAAAAAATGACCATGCAGCTGCTGGCAGCTTTTGCCAGCGAGATGACCTTCGCCTTCAAGACGGCTGACGGCAGCGTGATTGAGCCGGCCGCCGGGGAATACGATTATGTGGTTCAGAAGACGATCAAGGACTTGACCGGCTACTTTTCCGCCCATGACTTTGCCTGGGAGAGAGAAAAAATTGCCAGTCCAGTCAGTCCGGCCAGGGACTTGAACCAGGCCTGGCAGGGACAGGGACAGCCGGATTTAGATAACCTCCAGCTGGTTAAGGCAGATTCCCGCTACGCTGAAGCATATTTCGTGGCCCGGACCATCTATGACGAGGTGGCTTTAAAGGGCTGCCAGTACCGGGACTTTTTAGTCCTGGCCCCGAATTTGCAGGAGTATGAAACTTACCTGGCTCCGATTTTGCGGCAAAACCAGATTCCCTTCTTTGACGACCTGCAGCAGCAGATGAAGTACCACCCCTTGGTGCTTTTGCTGGAAAATTTGGGCAAGCTCCTCCAGCAGGCAGGAGACACGCCAGCTCTTTTGAGCATCATGAAGACCCGCCTCTTGATCCCTGACTGGTATTTAGAAGGGGATGCAGAAGCCGGGGAAGCCGCGTATTTGCGCGACGTCGACCAGCTGGAAAACTTTGCCCTGGCCCACGGAATCAAGTACAGCCTTTGGCAAAAGCCACTCAAGGACTTTACCAAAGCCCAGGTCATCGCCCTGGACCAGGAACAGTACCAAAAGTGGCTGGACCGCTTGGACAAGCTGCGGGACTTCTTTGTCAGCAAGATCTCCCGGCTTGCCAGCCAGCTGAAGAGTGAAAAAGACAGCATGACCGCCGTCAAGCTCTTTTTTGACTTCTTGGTCAAAAACGGGGTCAGCGACCGCCTGGAAGCCTGGCGCTTAAAGGCCAGCGAGAGCGGAGACCTGCAGCAGGCCCAGCAGCCGGAGCAGTGCTGGAATCTGCTTTTGTCTTTGCTCAAAGACTACCTCTTGGTCAACCCGGAAAACTTTGCCTGGGCTGACTTCTTTAAGATGCTGACGGCAGCCTTTTCCCAGGCCAATTTCGCGACGATTCCGGCCAGCCTGGACGCCGTCACCTTGTCAGAATACGGGATGGTGCAGACCAGCGGCTACAAGCAGGTCTTCATCATCGGAGCAGCCAATGGCAGCCTGCCGCAAATCAACGACCAGCCCAACTTTTTGACTACGGAAAACCTGGCCAGCCTGGCAGACTTTTTTGACCAGGAGGCCTACCTGGAAGACAGTCAGCAGCTGCGCAACCTGGACCAGGAATACCAATTTGGCAATGCCCTGGCCCTGGCCTCTGACCGGGTCTACATCTCCTATCCGGTGATCAATTCCAATAATGACCTGCTGGATCCTTCCATTTACTACAAGCGCCTGCTGAAGCTGGTTAACGGCCGGGAATACCGGCAAAGGGACCTGCCAGATACTGCTGAAAAAGACCGGACTGAATTTGCCCGTCAGCTTTTGCTCTTTTTGACCAGTCCAAAGGCCAGCTTAGGCTACCTGGCCTATGCTGAGGAAAATTCCGCCCAAAGCCCGCTGGTGGCCAAGCTGGTCGAACTCAGCCGGCAGTATGAGGAAGAAAAGGCTGAGGAAATCGCGGAAGGGATGGCCTATGACAATAACCCGCAAGACATCTCAGAAGACCTGGCTGAGCGCCTGTACGGCAAGGACCTGTTGTCTTCAGTCTCCCAGCTGGAAAGCTACTACCAGAATTCTTTTGAATACTTCCTTAACTATGGCCTCCGCCTGCGGCCCCGGGCAGAAAATGAGCTGAATGCCATCCAGTCCGGTAACTACTTCCACCGGACCTTTGAGCTTTTGCTCAAGGAAATGCAAAAGAAAAATATCGAAATTGACAAGCTCAGCGAGCTGGACCTGGAGCTTTTGCTCAAGCAAGTCAGAAGCAAGATCCTGCAAGAACCACTCTACCAGCAGTTCTTGCGCGATCCTTTCAATGAATATCTTTTCAAGGCCTTTGACAAGACGACCAGTAAGGTGGCCCAAAGCTACCGGCGCAAGCAGCAGGAAAACAAGATGCGGGCTACTTACGGGGAACTGGCCTTTGGCCCGGCTGAAAAGCTGGCCGGTCTGGTCTTGCCTTTGAAGAAGTTTGCCGGCCAGCGGAAGATCAGCCTCCGGGGCAAGATCGACCGGGTCGACCTCTTTAATGGGGACCAGCACGTTTTAGGCCAGCTGATCGACTACAAGTCTTCCGACCACAGCTTCAACCTGGCCCGTTTTGCCAGCGGGGTGGACCTGCAGATGATCGCCTATTTGGACGTTCTGGAGAAGAACCGGGACCTCCTGGCCGGCGGGCGGCAGTTTGACCTCCTGGGGGCCTTTTACCAATATGTCACCCGGAAGCTGAATTCCATCAACTCCTCATCAACTGGCTCCTTGTTTGATAGCAAGCTGCAGCTGAAAGAGAACCTTTTGGGCGGGGAAGACAAGTTGAAATTGTCCGGGGTCTTTGTCAGTGAGCCAGCCTGGTACCAGGAAGTCGACAAAGCCCTTGAGAAAAAGGCAAGCAGTCCGGTTTACCGGGGCCTCAAACTGAACAAGAGCGGCGGCTTTGGCAAAAAAGACAACTTCTTCAGCCAAGATGAGATGCAGGAGCTGCTGGAATACGTCGAAGCCTTGATTGAGGACGCGGCCAGCGAGATTTTAAGTGGGAAGATTGCCTTGAATCCTTTCCGGCAAGGCAACAATACCGGCCTGGCATTTAGCGACTACAAGGATATCTTCTACTTTGACCAGCAGCTGCCAACTAACTCTTACCGGGACCTGCCAAGCCTTAAAAAGGCAGATCTGCTGGCTTTGGTAGAAAAGCGGCTGCGGCAGAGGAGATAAGGAATGGTACATAGAAAGGAAATAGCATGGCTGTAAAATATACACCAGACCAGGCCAGGGCCATTGAAAGCCGGGGGCAGGACATTTTGGTTTCAGCCTCTGCCGGCTCAGGCAAAACCAGTGTTTTGGTTGAACGGGTCATCCGGGAAATCATGGACGACCACTTGGAGGTTAACCAGCTCCTGGTCATTACCTTTACCCGGGCGGCCGCCAGTGAAATGAAGCAGCGGATCAAGCAGCGCCTGCAGGACCGCCTGCAAGAAGAAACAGATGCCAGCCAGGCCGACTTTTTGCGCCGGCAGCTGGCTGAAATCGATACCGCGATTATTTCCACGATCGACTCTTTCTGTTTGGACGTCATCCGCCGCTTTTACTTCGCGATCGACATCGACCCGGACTTCAGCATTTTGACTGACGCCACCCAGATTGAGCTTTTAAAGGAAAGAGCCTTGAGGGATGTCGAAAACGACTACCTGCAAAATGAGAACCAAGCGAAAAAAGGCCGTTTCCTGGCCCTCTATGATGCCTTTGCCGGCGACAGCGACGCCAATTCAGCCAGAGACTTGCTTTTGGATTTATACCAGTTTGCCATGGCCCGGCCCAACTACCGGGCTTGGCTGCAAAAGCTGGCTGCCCCTTACCAGCTGGAGACCAGCGACGTCGTTGACAGCGCCCTATGGCAGGAGAAAATCAAGCCTTACCTGGAGGAAGAATTTTCCAACCTGGCGGACAAGCTGACGGCTTTGATGGCCGAAGCCGACTTTGACCATGAAAAGTTTGCCAAGTACCAGCCAGCTTTTACGGCTTTTGCCACCAGTCTGGCCAGCTACCGGGAGAGCCTGGCCACAGATGATCCCTTTGACCGGCAAAGAGAGCTGCTGGCGGCCTGCCAGTTTGACGGGACCCTGCGGACTAACAAGGAGATCGCCGACTTTGTCGAGGAGGCAAAGGAGGTTAAAGAAGCTGGCAAGCAGCTGGTCTTTAATGTCTATACCAGTTTTTACGCAAGCAGCAATGCTGACCAGCAGGCCCTCTTAGCCAAGGGGGCAGAAATCGCCTCCGCGGCAGCAGAAGTTGAACTGGCCTTTATTGACCGCTTTAACGAATTGAAGCGGGCTGACCGGGTCCTGGACTTCAGCGACATGGAGCAGTTGGCCTATGAAATTCTGACCCAAGACAGTTCAAACTCTGACCTGGCCCGGGCCTACTACCAAAGCCGCTTCAAGGAAATCATGGTCGATGAATACCAGGACACCAACGCCCTGCAAGACGGCTTGATCCAGCGGCTGAAAAAAGCGGGGAAGAACAACCTCTTCATGGTCGGGGACGTCAAGCAGTCAATCTACGGATTCCGCCAGGCGGAACCCAGCCTGTTTATCGCTAAATATGATGAATATGGCCAGGAAAATTCGGCTGGCAAGCAGCGGATTATTTTTGCCGAAAACTTCCGCTCCAGCCAGCCGGTCACCCAAGCTGTTAACTTGATCTTTGACAGCCTCTTAACCAAGGACTTCGGAGGGATTGACTACCAAAAAGAAGGGCAGCTGAAATTCGCGGCTGGCTATGACCCAGAGGCGGCCCTGCCGACTGAAACAGAAGTCCTCTACCAGGAAGATTCATCTGCAACAGATGATGACGGGGAATTGAACCAGGGCGATTTAGCCATGGTCATCAGCCGGATTCAGAAGCTGATCGATGACCAGACGCCAATTTTTGACCCGAAGACCGGGCAGACCCGGCCGGTCAGCTATGGGGACATCGCCATCTTAACCCGGTCCAAGACCAGCAACCTGGACATCAAGCAGGAATTTGACCGCTACGGGGTCCCGCTCTTTGTCATGGATGTCCAGAACTACTTCCAGACCTTTGAATTGACGGTCATCATGTCCTACTTGAAGATCATCGACAACCCGGACCAGGATATTCCCCTGGTGGCGGTTTTGCGGTCTCCGATTTTCAACTTCTCCAGTTCAGATCTGGCCGAAATCCGCTTGGTCAACAAGAGCGTCAGCTTCTACGCGGCTTTAAGAACTTATGCTAAAAAAGATACAGATCTGGCTGCCCGCTGCCGGGACTTTTTGGCCCAATTGCAGGACCTTCGCGACTTTTCCTTGAGCCACCGGATTTCAGAACTGCTCTGGACCATTTACGAGCGGACCAGCTTTTTGGAAATCGTGACGGCCATGACCAACGGCCAGCAGCGCCGGCTCAACTTGACTGCCTTGTACGAAAGAGCCAGCACCTACGAAAGTTCGGGCTTCAAGGACCTTTACCAGTTCATCAACTTTATTGCCAGAATGCGGAAGAGCCAGAAGGACCTGGCCCAGCCGATCCTGAGCGAAAATGCCGGCAACTCAGTCAAGCTGATGACCATCCATGCCTCAAAAGGGCTGGAATTCCCGGTCGTCTTTGTCTTGGGCCTGGAGCACCGCTACAATTACCAGCAAGACATTACCGGCAGCTATGTCTTAGATGCCAGCGGCCTGGGCCTGTCCTTTGCCTATCCCTTTGATGAAGCGGAATACCGGGCAGATACTTTGGTTAATGCCTGGCTGAAGATTGCCAAAAAGCAGAAGTTGCTGGAAGAAGAAGCCCGCCTGCTTTACGTAGCTTTGACCCGGGCTAAGCAGAAGCTGATTTTGGCGGCAAATATCAAGCTGCCAGCCAGAACCGACCTGGCGGGCTTGGAAGAGAAGTGGGCCAAGAAAATTTCTACTGGCCGCCTGCCCCTTTTGGATAAGATGAAGGTAGCCAAGCCCCTGGACTTTTTGGCCCCGGCTTTAGCCCGCGCCAAGCAGGTGAAGCGGCTGGGTGAAAAAACCGTCAGCGACCTGGCGACAGGCCAAGAAGGCAGTCTGGTCTTTGTCCACTTTGACCCCAAGAAAGACCAGGCCCGATTGCCGGATAGTGAGGCCGTGGCGGCCAGCGGGGCAGACTTGACGGAAGATGAAGCAGCCGTCTTTAAGCAGGTAGAAAAGCTCTATGCCTTCAGCCAGGGCGGCTATCCTTACTTGGATGCCAGCCGGACCACGGCCTACCAGGCGGTGTCTGAAATCAAGAAGGCTTTTGGCGACCCGATCGAAGACGAACTGGCTGACTCCCACATTTCGGAACTGCAGTCAGCCAACCGCTACCTGCAGCCGATCGATACTGAACCTGACTTCCTCTTCCAAAATACGGTCAGCTCAGCTGAACTGGGGACAGCCAGCCACCTGGTCTTGCAGTATTATGACTATGCCAAAGGCGACAAGGATGCCATTGACAGCTGCATTGCCGGCCTGGTGGAAAAGGGCCGGCTGAGCCAGACCTTGGCCAGCAAGCTGGACCGGGAAGCCTTGTCCTGGTTTGTCAAGAGCGACTTTGCCAAAGACTTTTACCGGCAGCCTGACCGCCTCCACCGGGAGGAAAATTTTGCCACCATCCTGTCGCCGAAGACTTTATTTAAGGATTTTAGCGATTTCCCAGGAAAAATTTTGGTTCACGGGACAATCGATGGCTATTATGAAGCGGAGAATGGTATCATTTTATTTGACTACAAGACTGACCACGTGAACCCGCGTAAGCAGGAGGAAGCAATTCAGAAGCTGAAAGAGAAGTACCAGGGCCAGTTGCGCCTTTATGAGCGTGCCTTGAATGAATCTGGCCGGCTGCCTGTTTTGAAAAAGTACCTGGTGCTTTTGAGCTGCCGGGAAATTGTTGAAGTTGATTAGAAGTTTTTAGGAGTGAAAGGAGCGGAAAATAGTGGATTTTTTTGCCGGCGAAAGCTTCGCGGTCGTTGACTTGGAAACGACCGGGACGCGCAAGGAAGAGGGGGACCGGATCATCCAGTTTGGCTGCGCCATAGTCAAAAATGGTGAAGTGGTTAAAACTTATTCCTTCATGATGAACCCCCACCGGAAAATTCCCCTGGCCGTGACCAATTTGACCGGTATCGACCAGAAGATGGTGGCCGGCCAGGCTGATTTCAAGCACTATGCCCCGAAGATCCGCGAGATCCTGCAGGATACGGTTTTCGTGGCCCATAACGTCAATTTCGACTTTCCTTTCTTGAACTACGAATTGACCAATGCCGGCTTTGAGGCCTTGACCTGCAAGGCGGTTGACACGGTTGAACTGGCCAAGATCGCCTTTCCGACCCTGCCTTCTTACAAGTTGCGGGACTTGACGGCCAGTCTGGAGATCAAGCACGCCAACCCCCACAAGGCGGATTCTGACGCCTATGGGACAGCCGTCTTGCTCTTGAAGATCATCGACAAGCTGGCTTCTTTGCCCCAGGCAACTTTGAATGTTCTGGGCTCTTTGGCCAGTGGCCTTATCCGGGACACGGGGGACGTGATCAAGGTGATTGCTGACCAGTCCCGGCAAAGCAGGCGCAAACTGCCCAAAGACAAGATGCAGGTCCGCAACCTGGTCTTAAAGAGGCAGGAGATTCCGGCGGTTGAACATGGGGAAAATGGGCATTTTCCAGTTAAAGACACGGACAAACGCAAGCTTTTTAAAGGCAAGATCAATTACCGGCAAGCCCAAGTGGACCTAATCGACCGCTTGCACGACTTTGTCGAAGATGCCGGGCAAAGGGTCATGCTGGCTGAAGCGCCAAACGGGACAGGGAAGACTTTTGCCTACCTTTTCGCCTACGCCTACCAGCTCTATTCCGGCAAAAAATTAGTAATTGCTACACCGACCAAGGTCCTCCAGCAGCAGCTCCTAGACCAGGAAATTCCCCAGCTCCTGCGGGTTACGGGTCTTGGCTTAAACGCGGAAATGGTCAAGTCCAGCAGCCACTACCTGGATTTAGACGGTTTTGCCCAGACTCTCTACCAGAATTCGCCCAACAAGGCGACCTTGCTCTTGCAGATGCAGATCCTGGTCTGGCTGACAGAAACGACAACTGGAGACATGGATGAATTGCAGCTGACCAGTCAGCAGCTGCCGATTTTTAACCAGCTCAAGCACCCGGGGGATGCCCGGGTGGCCAGCCAGTTTGCCAGCGTTGACTTCTGGAACCTGGCCCGCCGCCGGCAGGAGCAGGCCAACATTTTGGTGACTAACCACGCCTACCTGGTCAACCACTACATGGACTCCATCTGGGGGCAGAATCCTTACCTGGTAATTGACGAAGCCCACCGCTTCAGCGAAAACCTGCAGACGGCCCGGATGGACTCCCTGCGCCTGGAAGCAATTTGGGGCAGCATCAGCCACCTACGCAATTTGCTCTACTTTACGGACAATAACCTGCTCAGACAAAGTGAGGAAAATGTCCAGCTGCAGTTCATGCTGGACCTCTTGGACCAGGAAAGCCTGGACTTGATTCACAGCTTGAACCGGATGCAAAAGTACCTCTACCAGCACAAGGGGCAGGCGATCAGCCAGGTTGTTTTGCCCAACAAGAGCCTGCAGCTGACCATCCAGGGCCAGGATCTCTTCCCGGAAAACTCTCAGTTCCGGCCACTTCTTAGACAGTTCCAGCAGCAATTGGAGCAGGTCCGGATCCATACCAACCAGATCCGCTACTTGCTGGAGCAGGAAAAGGACCGCTTTTTAACTGATGAGGAATCTTTGCTGGAAGAATTGAATGACCAGGTCGACCTGCTGGAATTCTACACGGGAAAGAGCTACCAGCTATCTGACCTCTTGAACCAGCCGCTCTTGGATCATTTGGGCTTCGTGGTCAACGTGACCAACCCCGAAGATGCTCTCAGCAGCAACCTCCACTGGCTCAGCCTGGACAGTTCTGAAGAATTGCATAAAATTTACGACCGCTTTGACCATATCAGCATGATCAGTGCGACAATAACTAATGACGGCAATTTTGCCTTTGCCAAGCAGTTCCTGGCCCTGCCAAATTTGGGTGTCTCCTGCTACAAGGGCAAGGCCAGCTTCCCCATGGCTGACCATCTGGAGATTCTGGCCATGGACGAGGGGCAGCCGGAACCAGACAGCCCGCGTTTTTTGGAAGAATTGAAAAATATCCTGACCAAGGACTTAAGCGGGCAAAAGCACGTTTTGTGCCTGTTTACCAATCTGGACTTGATCAAGCAGCTATACTTTGAACTGCTGAATGATCCCCGGGTTAAGGACTACGAGCTCTTGGCCCAGGGCTTGACGGGGTCAAATGAGCGGATCACCCGCCGCTTTGTCATCGCTGAACGGTCAATCTTGCTGGGGGCGGATAGCTTCTGGGAAGGGGTGGACTTCCACAATTGCGGGATTGACCTGGTTATCGCGACCCGCCTGCCATTTGAGTCCCCGGACCTGCCGGAGGTTAGCCTCAGGCAGCACTACCTGGCCCAAAGAGGCTGGGATGTCTTTCAAGAGGACTCTTTGCCCCGGGCGGTTCTCCGCCTGCGGCAGGGATGCGGCCGCTTGATCCGGGGCGAGGATGATCATGGGCAGTTTTTGATCCTGGATCCCCGGATCTGGACCAAGAGCTATGGCCCGGCCTTTAGGTCCAGCCTGCCGGCTCCGGTGCAAAGGGTTAAAGCGAGTGAGTTAAAAAAGAAGTTGAAGTTCGAGAGGAAAAATGCTTAACGAAAGAGTCAAAAATGTCTTGCAGTATCTGGCCTGGCTGGTCTTCTTCCTGTTTTTGCTTTACGCGGGAACAGTGGCGGTTGTTGCTAAGGCAGCCAAGCCGTACAGTCAGCAGAAAGAGAAAGTCGCCAAGCTGGTCAAGCAGACTTCCATGAAGCAAATTGACAAGTACTACCATTTGAGCCGGGGCGTCAAGTCATATTCAGCCAGCGGGAAAACCAGTAAGGGTAAGGCGGCTTACTTCATCTACCTGCCGGGTAAACATAAGGCCTACTATTATTCAGCTAGTGACGGCGTCAGCGAAAGCACGGTCAAATCCAGCTTTCAGAAGTCTTACCCAAAAAAGGCCATCAAGGAAGTCAACCTAGGCTGGTATCAAAAGCAGGCCGTCTGGGAAGTCACGGCAGTCAACGCAGACGGCAGCTACTGCTATGCCATCTACAAGTTCAAGGATGGCCAGCTCCTGTCTCTGGTCGATAAGTTATAGAAGATCAGGCAAAAATCTGCTATCATGGATAGAGTTATAAAAATAAGGTGGAATTAAAAGAATGACAGAATTGATTTCAATCAGAGAATCAGCCAAGCACGTTGACGAAGAAGTCAGAATGCACGTCTGGCTGACCGACAAGCGGTCCAGCGGGAAGATCGTCTTCCTGCAATTAAGAGACGGCACGGCCTTCTTCCAAGGCGTTGTCCGCAAGAACGATGTCAGTGAGGAAGTTTTTGAAGCAGCCAAGGGCCTGCGCCAGGAAGCAAGCTTCTACCTCACCGGGACCATCCATGAAGACGCCCGGTCCCACTTTGGCTACGAAATCCAGATCAGCGACCTGGAAGTCGTCTCAAACAACGAAGGCTACCCGATCACCAACAAGGAACACGGGATCGACTTCCTTTTGGACCACCGTCACCTCTGGCTGAGAAGCCGGCGGCCATTCGCCATCATGCAGATCAGAAACCGGATCTTCAAGGCTACGGTCGACTTCTTTGAAAACGAAGGCTTCGTGAAGTTTGACGCCCCGCTTCTGATGCACTCAGCGCCAGAAGGGACCACGGAACTCTTCCATATCGACTACTTCGACCACGACGCTTACCTGTCACAATCCGGCCAGCTTTACGGGGAAGTCGGGGCAGAAGCCTTCGGCAAGATCTTTACCTTCGGGCCAACCTTTCGGGCGGAAGCTTCCAAGACCCGCCGGCACTTGACTGAATTCTGGATGATGGAACCGGAAATGGCCTGGATGCACCAAGATGAATCCCTGGACCTGCAGGAACGCTTCCTGTCTTACGTGGTTGGCCAGGTTTTGGAACACTGCGAATACGAATTAAGCATCCTGGGCCGGGACTTAGACAAATTGCGTCCAGCCGCTGAAGGCAATTACACCCGCCTGTCCTACGATGACGCGGTTAAGATGCTGCAAGAAGCTGGCAAGGACTTCAAGTGGGGCGACGACTTTGGCGCGCCAGATGAAGCCTTCTTGTCAGAGCAATTTGACCGGCCATTCTTCATCGTTAACTACCCAGTAGCAATCAAGCCATTCTACATGAAGAAGAACCCGGAAAACCCATTGACTTACCTCTGCGCCGACGTGGAAGCGCCAGAAGGCTACGGGGAAATCATGGGCGGGTCAGAACGTGAAGCTGACTACGACACCTTGAAGGCGCAAATCGAAGAAGCGGGCCTCAACCTGGACGACTACTCCTGGTACCTGGACCTGAGAAAGTACGGCAGCGTGCCACACTCCGGCTTCGGGATGGGCTTTGAACGGGTTATTGCCTGGATCTGCAAGCTGGACCACGTTCGTGAAGCTGTCCCATTCCCAAGAATGATCAATAGAATGCAGCCATAAGCGCATTAGTTGTTTTTTAACAAGAATAAAAGCTAAAATAAAAGAGTGAGTTAGCTCACTCTTTTATTTTTTGTGAAAGAACGTGAGAAAATGGCAAGTTACAATTTTTACCGGCAGCTGGGGGTGACCAGCATCAGCAATGGCCTGATTGCCTACTATGCCCGCCTGGGCTTGACTGAAGCGGAACTGGCCTTGGTCTTGCAGCTGGAAGCTTTCTTTCAAAGGGGAAATTACTTCCCCAGCAATGAAAAAATCGCGGCCAATACCAACTTCAGCGTCAGTGACGTCACCCTCTTGATCCAGAGCCTGCTGGACAAGGGCTGCCTGTCTCTTAGGCAGGCCAAGGACGCCAGCGGGAAGATCAGTAGCTGCTACAGTCTGGATGAGCTCTATGACAAGCTGGACCAGTATTTAGACCAGCATGTCCAGGTCAAGGGCATGAACGGGGAAGTGCTAGAAGAAGCTAAAGACAGCTTGAATAACGATCCAATGAGTGACCTGGCCCGGGAGTTTGAGATTGAATTTGGCCGCTACCTGACCCCGATTGAGCGGGAGGAAATCCAAGACTGGCTGAATTTGGACCACTACGCCCCGGAGATTATCAAGTTGGCCCTGCGGGAAGCAGTCTTGTCCCGGGCGATGAGCTTCAAGTATGTTGACCGGATCCTGCTGAACTGGCAAAGAATGAATTTGAAGACCGCCAGCGAGGTCCATCAGTATCTGGAGAGAAACCGTTAATAAATTTTTGGGAGGATTTTAATGGAAAAAGACGAAAAGCTCTTGAGTGATGAAGAAGCAAGAAATGTTTTGAAGCAGATTGACGCCATGTTTCCGGAAGCAAAAGGGGAGCTGAACTGGGACAACCGCTTCCAGCTTTTGTGCGCGGTCCTGCTCAGCGCGCAGACGACAGACAAGATGGTCAACAAAGTGACCCCCCAGCTCTTCGCGGATTTTCCGACCCCGGAAGCTATGGCGGCGGCCAGCCAGGAGGAGATCGAGGCAGATATTTCCCACCTGGGCCTCTATCATTCTAAAGCCAAGCACCTCAAGGAAATGGCCCAGACCCTGGTCGCTGAATATGGCGGCCAGGTGCCGGGCAAGAAGGAAGACCTGGTCAAATTAGCCGGGGTTGGCAACAAGACGGCCAATGTCGTTCTGGCTGAAGGCTGGGGAGTTCCGGCAATCGCGGTCGACACCCACGTGTCCCGGATCGCCAAGAAGTTCAAGATCGTGCCGGAGAAGGCAACGCCTTTGCAGGTGGAAAAGCGGCTGGAGGAGCTGCTGCCAAAGGATGAGTGGGTCCATACCCACCATGCCATGATCTTCTTTGGCCGCTACAAGATGCCTGCCCGGGCCAAGAACCCGGATCCCTACAGTTATTTAGATTAAGCTGAGAAAAGCAAAAATTTTGCAGGAGATAGCCATGATAAAATTGATTGCCTTCGATATGGATGAAAGCTTCATGCCGCGGAAGGGATTTTATGAACGTGAGCGCTGGGCACGCGATTTTGACCTGCTGCGCGCAAAAGGCATCCGCGTCTTGCCTATTTCGGGAGACCAGTACCAGCAAGTAGCGGACTTATTCCCGATGAAGGATGAAATGACGATTGGCGGCTTGAATGGTTCGGTGATTTTTGAAAAGGGCCAGCTGATTAAAGCAGACGAGATTGACCGGTCCATGGCTCAAAAAATAATGCAAATAATTGCGGAAAACGGCCTGGCACAACGGACCATGCTCTGCGGGATCAACTATTGTTATTTCTTGGAACAGGCTGATCCGGCTTTTCGCGAAAGAATGAATTTTTATTTCTCGCATAATCAGAATGTATCTAGCTTCCTGCCTTTGCCTGATGACAAATTCACAGAAATCGTGATAGTGCCAGGCACTGGCCGCATGGACGAAACTGAGGAGAAGCTTAAGGCAGTCTGCGCGGAAAAACTGCAGATTTTTAACTCGGGAGTAGCCAGCATCGACGTTCTGCAGCCCGAAGTGTCAAAAGGTAATTCGCTTAAATGGCTGGCAAGCCGCTATGATCTTTCGCCTGAGGAAATCATGGCTTTTGGTGATGGCCTTAACGACATTGAAATGCTGAAATTCGCGGGCCATTCCTACGCGATGAAAAATGCCCGCGAAGAGGTCAAGGAAGCAGCCAAGTTCGTAACAAAACTGCCGGCTGCGGAGAATGGCGTCCTGGACACGATTGAAAAAGAAGTTTTGGGAATGTAAAAAGACCGCCGGAGAAGGCGGTCTTTTTTAGGTTCAGTATAAAAACTTGTGTAAATGACTGAGAGACTTAGGAAGCTTTCCGCGATAGTTCC
>ENA-ORUR01000299-ORUR01000299.1-human-gut-metagenome-genome-assembly--contig:-NODE-299-length-30378-cov-147.852_pt1 | contig 30378 bp, 28 predicted proteins | sample MGYA00242086_ERZ509223 | MGnify/ENA primary metagenome ERZ509223 (study PRJEB26280, sample SAMEA2338820) | human gut metagenome | biome: human gut; feature: human-associated habitat; material: faeces... | reverse complement strand
ACATAATTAATATATTATTTTTCCTTTCTTGTATACATTATATGACATAATGTCATTTATGAAAATAAAAATAAAAGCGCTTTAAAAAACTTAACAAATAAAAAATTATGGTACTAACGCAAATCAAAAAAATGTCAATCCTTGTATTTAATTTTGAGTCCACTATACTAGATAGCGATGCTTTTTAAATAAAAGAGCGGATAAGGCACAATATATAGTATATTGTGAACCTAAAATAAAAAGGGAGTAGTTTGTATATATGGAAAGACATGAGAATTATTTTGTTTGGCTGTTTAATCAATTAAAGGGGTGGCCAGTACAAAACTATTGTTTATGGTTTTTCGCATTTGGTTTTCAATTAGCGTTACTTATTCAAGCAAAGGTTACTAGCGTAACTTTGATCACTTTCATTGGTACTCTTTTGGGTACGCTTTGTGTATTGGCAATTAATGCCACTAAGGCAATTAATGGATGGTTAGGATTGATTTCAGCAGCATGTTTCATCTATGCTGGTTGGTCAGCCAAGAATTATCTTTCTATTTTTGAACAAATTGCTTATATCGCAACTTTGGATTTGCCAGTTATCTTGTCAGTAAGATCATGGAATGATGATACTAAGAACCACTTGAGAAAGTTTGGTGGTAGAGAATGGGTCATCGCCATCGTTGGTACATTGGCCGTTTACTTGGTATCAGGCTTCTTAATTGGTAAGTTTACTAATGACCCACGTCCTTGGGTTGACGCTATCAGTTTTGCTATTTCACTTACTGCTGGTATCATGTGCTTCATGCGTTACAACAACCAATACTTCTGGTGGACTGCAAGTGGTATTTTCCAATTGATTCTTTGGGGTATCACTTATGCGCAAGGGGATGCCAACTTGGCAATGGCTATCAACTCATTGATTTACGTCATTAACGATGTTTTGGCATTTACTGTTTCACCATGGTTCAACATGGGCCGTCGTAAATCTGGACTTAAGGAAATTAGTAAATAAAACAATAGAGTATTAAATGAAACGAGTCGTCGAAAATTTCGGCGGCTCTTTTTCGTAGCTAAGAAGTGACACTGTGTTACTATTCAAATATAATTAAAGTATATAGATTCAGATATATATGTATTTTATGGAGGCTGAAAAATGACTCACCAGAAAAAGAAGATGATAAAAAGAAATCATAAGAAGTTAAGCCCCAGAAGTAAGAAAATCACTATGGGGGCTGCTTCCGTATTGCTTGGAACTGGATTAATGATGGGAATTAATGCTCGTCCCGTTAAGGCTAAGAATGGAGTTGGTGAGGTTGAAATCGTATTGGACGATGCTAATAATCAACTGCCTAGTGAGGTTCAATCATTGTATAGATGATGTTAAGATTGGATCTGCTTATGATGATTTTTATAGGAATATGCCAGAAAAGCCTAAATTGACAGTCCCATCTCAAGATGACTTTAGTGCTAGTTATAATAAGAGAAAAATGGCTCGAGTTGTTGAAAGTGACATATCATCAGATGGTAAACTGCATTACTTCGTTTACCTAAAGCACGATACTGAAAAAGAAAGTTATCAAAAAGTTGAAGTATTAATTCATCACACAGATGAACATGGCAACAAAGTTGGTGAAGATGAGAAGCTTACGCTGAACTTTGATCAAACTAATACTCACGATAAAACAAATGGTAATCTAATTGGAACGGAATTGATTTTGACAAATCCTGAAGTTTTGAAAGTATTAGGTGATGCAAAGATAAAAGAATTATTTGGTGACATCAAATTGAATGGTGGAGCTGTTGCCGTAACTGAGGACATTTTCAAAAAGATTAGCAATTCAAACGAAGTGACCATAGTCCACGTATCAACTCCTACCGTTGACTCGGATACTTCAAGTACGCATGTTATAGATTCTGGTCAAAATAATTCAAACGTGATAACACCAGAACCAGAAGTTAAACCGATTGTAGAAGCAGTCAAAAACGAAGCAAGAGATTCCGAAGATGAAGATGGTGGCTCCACTGAAGTATTCAGCACATACCCACATCAACCAGAATTTGATGAGGATGAAACTGAAGAAAACATAACGCCACACGCTCAAAAAGAAGTAGAGAGGTCTGCTAAAGCCACGCGTGGCAACAAAGTTGAGCTGATTCAAAATGTGGCGAGGGATGCAGATACGGCACCTGAAACAGTTTCGGCACGATCTACCGAGGTGGAAACAGAGTCGAACACAACTAGACATGCCGCTGAAGCTACTCTTCCAAAAACCGGTGAAGAACAGAGCGAGCTTGCCACGATCTTCAGTATGCTTGTAGCCGCCTTAGGAGTAACAGGTTTAGTTGTAACTTCAAGAAAACGCAGAGTAACTGTGAAACGTGACAGAAAAGATAAAAAGAACGGTAAATAATTTTAGAAAGTAGTGCGAAAGCACTGCTTTTTTCTGTGCAAAGAAAGCAGGTTATAATAATATTAACGATGTCTTTTTAATGCATTAAAAATAGGAAAAGAGAATCATAATGACAGATTTAACTAAGGTAAAAGAATGGCTGAAAGATGCTGATGCCGTGATCGTCACTGCTGGTAATGGCATGGCTAAAGAGGAAGGCCTCGACATTTTAAGCGAGGAAAACTTCGATGATGAATATGGCAAGGTTGCTGACAAGTACGATGTGCATACAATCGGGGATGCCCTCGACAAGAAGTTTGACACTTGGGATGAACAATGGGCTTTCTGGAGTCAACTGGTCAACGAATATTCGCTTGAATATGAGCCAAGTGAAACTATGTTGGCTTTAAAGGAGCTGCTCAAAGATAAGCAATACTTCATCGCTACTAGCACTTTCGGTCACTTCTTTGAAAATGCTGGTTTTAACGAAAAACGCATCTTCAATGCCTTCGGTGACTGGACCAGAATGCAATGTTCTAGCGGCGTGAACCATGGTCAAAAGGATGATCGTGAAGTCGTTAAGAAGTATTTAGAAGGAAAAGGTGAAGTGCCAAAGTGTGAGGATTGTAATTCTCCAATGGAATTGCACATGCCACTTAACGCCAACTTCTTCCCAGACACCGATGCCAATACGCGCTTCCGTTGGTTCTTAACCGGTAACGAAGACAAGAAGGTCGTTGTCTTAGAACTCGGCGTTGATGAAACCAGTCCACAACTGCTTGATCCAATGGTTAAGCTAGTTGAACAGTTCCCTAATTGGCATTACGTTGCTGCAGATTTAGCCGATAATGATTTACCAGACGATATTCAAAAGAGATCAGCTGGTTTTGCCACAGATTCACACGATATGATGATGAAATTAACTAAATAGGTGAGAAATGAGTATTTACGTAAAAAACGGGATTCTGCATGTTCCCGGTGCCCAAGATAAGTTGCGGCAAAAAGGGCAAGAAATACCTGACTTTTTGTCTAATTACACCATGCTGGATATTGAAACGACTGGCCTGAGTCCATACAGAGACCGCATTACAGAACTTGGTGCAGTGAAGGTCAGAAACGGCCAAATCGTTGACCAATATACTAATTTGATCAAGTTCCCTAAGAACAATAAGGTGCCTGCTTTTATTACCAAATTGAATGGCATTACTGAAGAACAAATCGTTAATGAGGGGATTCCTGCTGAACAAGCGATTAAGGAATTCCGTGAGTTCATCGATGACGACATTATCATTGGTTATAACGTCAACTTTGACCTGAACTTTTTATATGATTTAAGTCAAAAGTACAAGTTGCCAATCTTAAATAATGATTACGTCGATGTGTTACGCTTAGCTAGAGCGTACTATCCACGCGAACGCCACAATCGTTTGATTGACTGCATGCAGCGTGCTGGTATCGCGCAAGTAGAGGAGCACCACGGTTTAGCCGACTCGCTTGATACGATCAAGGTCTATAACGACTTTAGTGCGCACTTCACCGATGATTTGCTTGAAGCGACACGTAACAAGATCAAGAACGTTGATTTAACTGGCGACGATGTCGATTACATTGATCTCGGTTTTAGAAATCCGGTCCAAAATAAAAACATCGTTTTATCAGGTCACATTCATATGGATGAACAAGACGCCGACAAGATGATTGGCAACATGGGTGGTAAGGTCGAAGATAAGGTTAACCCAATGACCAATTATCTGATTATGGGTGACCATGATTTCTTTAGAAAAGACAACGAAGATTTGAATACGGCACGTGATTTGATTAAAGATGGTGCCAAGATTAAGCGTTTGTCAGAAAGCTTCTTTTTAGGGATGCTTGATGACTGGGCACGAAGTTAGAGGATTTTTATGGCAAGAAGAAGACGACGCAGAAAACAGAGTACTGTTTTTTCATCGATTATTGTAATTATCGCTATTGCCTGGGGAGTATTTACTAAAGCTGGCAGCGATCCTAATGGTAGCCAATTTATTAAAAATGTAACTGGCAATAGCAATGACCAAGTAACCAATACTATCAAGAGTGCTTCAAAAAGCAATAAGGTCTATGGCGGGCTATCGCAAAGCGATTATAAAAAGCTAGCTGATTTGAATTTCAAGAGTGGCTCTAGGGCATATACCGAAGTGAACCATAATCGTTCGACCTTAGTTAAAAGCTCTTGGAAGATCAACCGAGTAATTTATTCAAACCTTGATTCGCTGAATAGAACTTCACGTTCCAATACTGCCTTTTTGGAGCGGCGCAACGTGGCTAATGATAGTTTGCGTGTGCGGCAGTTCGTAGAACCGACTGGTTGGCATTACAACCACAGAAACGGCACGCAGATTTATAACCGTGGTCACCTGATCGCTTATTCGGTTTCCGCTGGTATCGACCAAAGCGGTAACTACGATCCAAGCAACCAATCCGGGGACCAGAACAACCCTAAGAACCTGTTTACCCAATCGGCTTTTTCTAACCAACGAATTCAAACCATTTTTGAAGCTAAAGTTAGAAAAGCTCTGAGAGAAAATAAACGCGTGATTTATCAAGCCACTGCTGTATTCAGAGGCAATGAACTAATGGCGCGCGGAGTTAACCTGCAGGCCGTTTCAACTGATGGCACGCTGGACTTCAATGTTTATCTGTATAATATTCAACCTGGCTATCAATTTAACTATAATAATGGTAGAGCTAAAGTTGATCGCCAAATGCAGGTCAATGAAGAGTAAAATGTAGATATAAATTTTTAAAAGGGAGTACATATTAATGAAAAAAGATAACTGTACCGCAATGCTTGTCGGTAAAGATGCTTCAATCGATGGCTCAACTATGATCGCTCGTGACGAAGACGGTTACGGCGGCATTAACGAAAAGCTGTTTGTCGTAAACAAGGCTCGTCACTACGATGAAGATTATGTTTCAAAATACAACGGCTTCAAGATGCACCTTGAAGGTGATGGCTGCAAGTGGACTGCTGCTCCAACTGCTGATGATTCAGAAGGTCGTTGGGACGAACAAGGTATCAACGAATATAACGTCGCTATGTCAGCTACCGAAACTGAAGCAACCAACGCTCGCTGCCTAGGTCACGACCCACTCGTTGAAGACGGTATTAACGAAGATTCAATGGTTTACATCACTTTGCCATTCGTTAAGACTGCACGTGAAGGTGTTAAGCGTTTAGGTCGTTTAATTGAAAAGTATGGTACTGGTGAAAGCAACGGTATCGCATTTTCAGACAACAAAGAAGTTTGGTACCTTGAAACTGGTGCAGGTCACCAATGGGTAGCAGCTCGTGTTCCTGATGATTCATATGCAATTTGTCCTAACATTATGGTGATCCAAAACGTTGACTTTAATGATCCAGACAACTTCATGTACAGCGAAGGTATTCAAGAATTCGTTGAAAAGAATCATTTGAACAATAGCACTGATGGTAGTTTTTCATTCAGAGACATCTTTGGTACTAAGGATGAAGCTGATGCTTTCTACAACACCCCAAGAACTTGGTACGGTCAAAAGTTGTTTAACCCAAGTATTGAACAAGATCCAACTAGCCAAGAAATGCCATTTGCTCGCGTTCCTGAAAAGAAGATTGGCGTTGAAGACGTGCAAAGATTTTTGACTAGTCACTACAACGGCACTCCATATGATCCAATGGATACTTTCTCATCCGGCACTGAAAAAGAACAAAAGATGTTCCGTTCAATCGCATTAGACAGAAACCAAGAATCAAGCATCTTGCAAATCAGAAACGATGTTCCAGCTAAGATGGCTGCTATTCAATGGATCAACATGGGCTTTTACGCATACTCACCATACGTTCCTTTCTACACCAACATCGAAGATACGCCACTTAACTACAAGGTTGCTGATCACATGGTTGATCCAGACAGCAGTGCTTACTGGCTTTACAAGACTTTGCAAGTAATCGTTGAACCACGTTACCACCAATACATTTATCAAGTAAATGCCTACCGTGACGATTGCCAAAGCTACGGTATCGGCCGCATCGATGAAATTGATGAAAAGGCAGAGGATCTCGATGGCACCGAATTGATCAAGTACTTGACTAACGCTAACGACGTTACTGCCGGCGTAATTACCAAGAAGACTAAGAAGTTAATGAGCGATTTGGTAAGACAAGCTTTGAATAGTTCTAAGTACCAATTCGAACGCGGTGACAATTTATAAAAAATATAATAATTTAGAAAAAATAGGTCATGGAAATTAATTTCATGATCTATTTTTTGGTATGTACCACAATATCTAGTAAACCCGAACGAAAAGATAAAATATTATAACTAAAAGGTTTGGATACGAACAAAATCCGAATACTGAGAGAAATTTATTTCATCAACACTGAGAAACCACGAATTTTTTAACTGAATCATTTGTGCTTTTTGCCCTTTTAGCTTAGAATTAATAGAGAAATTTATAAACTTAAATCAATATATAGTGGTGTGTGAAACTTATGAATGATGACAAATTTGTTGAAGTAAAGAACCTTAAAAAGGTTTACGACAATGGTCATGAAGCAATCAAGGACGTTAGCTTCTCAGTTAAGAAAGGCGACCTTGTTTGTTTGCTTGGCCCTTCAGGTTGTGGTAAGACAACCATTTTGAACATGCTTGCTGGTTTACTTAACCCAACCAGCGGCGATATTCTCTTTGATGGCAAGTCTGTCGTAAACGTAGCACCTAAAGATCGTCAAATCGGCTACGTTTTCCAGAACTACGCTTTATACCCACACATGACAGTCCTTCAAAATGTTATGTTTCCTTTAACTGTGGGCAAGCAAAAGATGCCTAAAGACAAGGCTAAGGAGATTGCAGAAAAGTACATGGAAACCACGCAAATCACTGAACTTGCCGACCAGAAGCCAGGTAACTTGTCAGGTGGTCAACAACAGCGTGTCGCAATTGCTCGTGCCTTAGTGCAACAACCTAAGATTTTACTCATGGACGAACCATTGAGTAACCTTGATGCACGTCTTCGCTTGAAGATTCGTGAAGAAATCCGTAACTTGGTTAAGAAAGTGGGCATCACTACTTTATTTGTTACCCACGACCAAGAAGAAGCCTTATCCATTGGTGATAAAATCATCCTCTTCAACAATGGTGTGATCCAACAAGACGATATGGGTCAAAACTTCTACCTTGAACCAAATAACTACTTCGTTGCTAACTTCGTTGGTAACCCAGTAATCGATAACTTCAAGGTTAATGTCAAAGACGGCAAGATTACCGGTTCAGACTTTGAAATTAATGTAGATGATTTAGATAAAAGTCGCTTCAAGCGTGACTTGACTGATGGCGAATACACATTAGCTGTTCGCCCTGAAAATATTTTGCCAGCCGAAACTGGCCATGTTTCAGCTAAGATCGACGACGTTGAATTGATCGGCCGTGAACGTATTTTGAAATTTACTCATGATGGCGTTCAAGCTCGTTCACTTGTTGATCTTGAAACCCCAATTAAGAGGGGAGACAACGTTAACTTAAAGATGCGCCTTGATCGCGTATTCCTCTTTACTAAGGAAGGAGAGCGTGTCTACTAATGAGGAGCAATCAAAAGAAGGCTTGGCTCTTTTTAGCGCCAACAATCATTTTTGTTACTTTCTTTAGTATTTACCCAATTTTACGGGCATTTGTAATGAGTTTCCAAAGCGGTCCATTAATCAATTTGAACTGGACTGGCTTTAGCAACTATCAATACATCTTTAGTGATCCCGAATTTTGGCGCGCAATTAGAAACACCATTCTTTATGCGCTAATTTCGGTGCCTGTAGCATTAGCTATTTCAATCATGCTCGCATGGTTTATTTTCAGTAAGGTAAAGCACAAGTCATTCTTTGAAACGACTTTCTTTATGCCTTACGTTACTTCAACCATTGCGATTGGTATCGTGTTCCGTTACATCTTTAATGGTGAATACGGGATGCTTAACTTCCTATTAAGAGCACTTCATTTGCCAGCTCCTAACTGGATTGATGATCCATCAATGTCACTGACAACCATCATTATCTTTGGTGTTTGGACATCACTTGCCTTTAACATCGTTATCTTGATGGGTGCTCTTCGTAACATTGATCCAAACTACTACACTATTGCCGATATGTACGGCGCAACCGGTACTGAAAAGTTCTGGCGTATTACTATGCCACAACTTGTACCAACGATCGCCTTCTTATTGACGATGAACATTATTGCGGCATTCAAGATTTATACTTCCGTATATGCATTGTTCAACGGACAAGCAGGTGTCGGAAACTCAGCTACAACGGCAGTGTTCTACATTTATAACAAATTTCAAATTGTAGGTACGCCAGGTGTAGCGATGGCCGCAACGGTAATTTTATTCCTCATCATTATGTTCGTAACCTTCTTACAACGTAAGATGATGAAAAAGATTGGGGGACGGTAAAAAATGAAGAAGATTCGTTGGGGTGCTTTGGTTGCTTACATCGTTTTAGCAATCTTTGCGATTATTACTGTCTTTCCATTCGTTTACATGATTTTGGGCGGACTAATGAGTTTTAGAGAAACGACAACGATTCCGCCAACATTAATTCCTAAGCACTTTGAATGGTCAAACTATGCTAAGGTCTTTGCCCAAGCACCATTTGCTCGTTACTTCTTAAACACCTTTATTACGGCTAGTGTAACGACTATCGTAAGTTTGTTTAACGCACTTCTTGGTGCTTTTGCCATGGTTAACTTGAAGTTCAAGGGTAAGGGCGTTGTACAAGTCGTTCTTTTGTCACTCTTGATGGTGCCAGGTGAAGCAATCATCTTCACTAACTACAACACCATTGCCAGAATGGGCTTACTTAACACCTACATCGGTTTGGTATTACCATTCTTGACTTCAATTTTCTACATGTACTACTTACAAAGCTACTTCGGCTCAATCTCACAAACCATCTACAAGGCTGCGATGATTGACGGGGCTAGCGACTGGGAATACATCTGGAGAATTTTGGTACCAATGTCTAAAGGTGGTTTGTTCACTGTGGCGCTTTTGAGCTTCATTTCAGGTTGGAATTCATTCCTATGGCCATTATTGGTAACCAATGAAGACAGCATGAGACTGTTGAACAACGGTTTAACTTCATTTGCCTCAGATGCAGGTAGTGAAACGCAATTGCAATTAGCAGCTGCTACATTAACCGTTTTGCCAATCTTGATCTTATACTTCATCTTTAGAAAGCAAATTATTCGAGGAGTAGTACGTAATGACCTTAAAGGATAAAACAACCGTTACCTTTTATAACGGTTTAACCACAATTGGTGGACCAATGATCGAAGTGGCTTATAACAAGTCACACGTTCTGTTTGACTTAGGCGAAGTATATCGTCCTGAGTTAAAGCTGCCAGATGAAAGTTACCAAACTTTGATTAAAAATCAGTTGATTGGGGATGTGCCTGATTTTTACGATCCAAAAATTACGGGCAAGCCAATCGATACTGAACGCTGGGAACACTCTGCAGCTTACATTTCACACTTACACTTGGACCACAGCAAGGTCCTAAACTTGCTTGCACCTGAAATTCCACTTTATGCAGGTCCAATTACTGCTCATTTACTTCCTGCTTTGAATGAAAATGGCGACTTTCTTTTACCAGCCGCTGGGCACGAGAAGAACTACACTCGTCCAATCATTGCGGCTGAGTATAAGAAGCCGATCAAGGTGGGAGATATTACCCTGGAAATATATCCTAGTGACCACGATGCTTACGGTGCAACTGGCTTACTAGTTAAGACACCGGACAAGCAAATCGCCTACACTGGTGATATTCGTTTGCATGGCTACCACCCAGATTTGGTTCGTGCCTTCATGCAAGCGGCCAAAGGTAGCGATATGTTGATCATTGAAGGTACTGGCGTTTCTTGGCCAGAAGAAAAGCACGATGAAAACAGCGAAGAATTCACTGGTCCTAAGAACGAAGTGGAGTTAACTGAAGAAATCGTGCGCTTGCAAAACGCCAACCCTGATCGCCAAATCACCTTTAACACTTACCCAACTAACGTGGAGCGTTTGCTTAGAATTGTTTCTGATTCTCCACGTAAGGTGGTTTTGCATGCTAAGCGTGCGCATTTGATTAAGGACAGTCTTAACGAAGATTATCCATATTACTACTTGCCAGAAGACAAGAAGTATTCTGATTTGAATCCAGAGCTTGAAGTCAGCTACGACGAGCTTTTGGCGGATAATCATAAATACTTATGGCAAGCTGTAAGCGATTATGATAAGCTTCAAATGGGCGGTCTTTACATCCATTCAAATGCCGAGCCATTGGGTGACTTCGACCCTACCTACAAGCCATTTGTAGAGCAATTCGCTAAAAATAAAATTGAGTTCATTGCATTGCGTTGCTCAGGCCACGCCGATGAAAAAGAACTCAAAGAAATAATTGGTGGGATTCAGCCAGCTATTTTGGTACCGGTGCACACATTGCATCCGGAGCTGGAAGAGAATCCATTTGGAGAACGTATTTTACCTAAACGTGGTCAAACAGCCACGCTTTAGTAAAATTAAAGATTATTGTTGTTTAGCTTTATTTTTTAGGAGGATTTATCCAAATGAAGTTTAGTAAGAAACTTGCTATGGCTGCCGTTGCTGCTTTAGCCTTAGTAGGAACTGCTGCTTGTTCAAATGGCGGTAGCAACTCTTCATCAAGTTCATCAGAAAAGATTCCATCAAAGATTACTAAGAAGACTACAGTTGTCTTTTGGAACGCTATGCCTGGTGTACAAGGTTCTACTTTGAAGCAATTGACTAACGAATTCGAAAAGAAGAACCCTAAGATTAACGTTAAGTTGGAAAACCAAGGTACTTACAATGATTTGCAAGCTAAGATCAACTCAACTTTGCAATCACCAAACAACTTGCCAACTATTACCCAAGCATATCCAGGCTGGCTTTGGAATGCTGCACAAAACAAGATGCTTGTAAACATGACTCCATACATCAACAACAAGAATGTTGGTTGGGGTAGCGCTAAGGCATCTGGTATTAGAACCGAACTTCTTGACGGTGCTAAGATCAAGGGTACCCAATATGGTATTCCATTTAACAAGTCAATCGAAACTTTGACTTACAACGCTGACATGTTCAAGAAGTATGGCATTAAGAAAGTTCCAACCACTATGGAAGAACTTAAGCAAGTGTCAGAAACTATTTACAAGAAGAGTAACCACAAGGTTGTAGGTGCTGGTTTTGACTCACTTTCGAACTACTACACTCTTGGCTTGAAGAACGAAGGTGTTAACTTCTCAGACAAGGTTAACTTCAGTGGTGCTGCTTCAAAGAAAGTTATTAACTACTACGCAGATGGTATCAAGAAGGGTTACTTCAGAGTGGCTGGTTCAGAACACTACCTTTCAGGTCCATTTGCTAACGAAAAAGTTGCTATGTTCATCGGTACTTCAGCAGGTGAAGGTTTCGTTAAGCAAGGTGTAGGCAACAAGTTCACTTACGACGTTGCTCCACGTCCTGGCAAGTACACTATGCAACAAGGTACTGACATTTACATGTTCAACCACGCAACTGCTGATCAAAAGGCAGCCGCATTTAAGTACATTAAGTTCTTGGTATCTAAGTCAAGTCAACTTAAGTGGGCTAACGCTACTGGTTACATTCCAGTTAACGAAAGCGTTGTAACTTCAAGCGAATACAAGAACAACAAGAGCACCAAGCTTCCTGCTAAACTTGAAGACTCAATGAAGCACTTGTACAGTGTTCCTGTTTCAAAGAACTCAAATGCTGCATACCAACAATTGAACAGCATTATGCAAAACATTTTGTCCGCAGCACAAAAGGGTCAAAATGTTAACAGCCAAATTAACGCTGGTAAGCAAAAGTTTGATGCTGCTTGGAAGCAATAAAACTAAATAGCAATTAATGTTAAAAGCAGACCGTGCTGGGTCTGCTTTTTTTATGGAAAAATGGTAACATTTATAGGTAAATAAAAATGCAGAGGTGAGCCAGTTGATAAGACAACAAAATTTCCCGGTGGAAACAAAATATAAATGGTACGACATCAACAATTTAAGCGAGGAAGACAGCGATAAGTTGCAAAGTGAGTTCAATTTTACGCCGGATATTATTTCATATATTTCCGACCGTCACGAACGTCCTCACTACGACTATGACTTGCATACCAAGAGTCACTTGCTAGTTTATGATGTACCAATCTGGCCCACCAATACGATTAAGCACTTCACTTCCCACCCAATTACATTCTTGGTTGTCGGTGAAAATGTCTTCACTTTCCATACCGAATCAACCAGTTATGTTTTTGACGAATTCAACGACGAACATATGCGGGAAAGATTATCTGAAGCAAAGGATGTAACGGAACTGTTGATGTTGTTCTTCCTTTACTCTTCACAATATTTCCAGCGTGCCGTTACGCAGCTTGATGTTGAGCGTAACAGCTTGGATCAAAAATTGTCTGATGACATTAACAACAAGGATTTGGTCGAGCTTTCTAATATTGAAAAAAGTTTGGTTTATTTGTCCAGTTCTATTCAAACTGATCTGATCATGTTGCACAGCTTGGACCACAGTAAATTGAACTTCACTAAGGAAGCTAAAGAACGACTCGATGACGTGTTAATTGAATCAAGCCAGTCAGCAGAAATGGTTAGGATTTCACAACAAGTTACGAAGACTTTGTCAGCAACATCCAACAACATGATGAACAATAACCTGAACGACACGATGCAGTTCTTAACTGTGTGGTCATTGGTTTTGACGATTCCAACTATTTTGACTGGGTTCTATGGGATGAACGTTTCTTTGCCAATCTTGAAAAACTCTTTTGACTGGATTTTGATTATCCTATTGATGGTGGTTTTGATGATCTGGCTAGTAATTCTGATGAAGCGACACCATTTCTTCTAAGATTGAGGCAAATAAATGAAACATAAAGTATTAATAGGTGCAATTATTACGACCTTGGTGGCCTTTCTTTTGTACACGACTAACTTAAAACGCGTGGATAACGCCAAATTAAAGGTTGTGGGACCAACAACCAGCAAGGTTAATAAGACGAAAAAAGCCAAGGAACCAAAGGTCAAGACGCTGAAGGAACCTAAGGTTAACTCAATTGAATATACCAACCACGTTAAGGCTAAGAGCGGTAGCAACAAGAAGCTGGTTAAGATCATTAAGAAGACGATGGGCGTTGATGACAGCTACCAAGTTGCCGTCCAAGATTTGACCAATTCTAGCCGTTATGCCGTAGTCGCTAATACGCAAAAAGCACATGATGCTAAAAAGGCGATGAAGCTGTTCTTGCTTATTGCGCTATATGAACAAGAACAAAACGGTAAGATTAATTCTAGAACCGCGATTAAGATTAAGAAGTCAGACAAGGCCAAGGGCGATAAGATGTTCCAGGTTAATATGGCTTATGGCATTGCTTACTTGCGTGAAGGGATGCTTAAAGGCAATAAGACTGCATCAAACGCTTTGCTTAGAAAAGTTGGCGTAAATAATGTTGACTCTGTAGCTAAGAGAATGGGTGCAACGCAAACGTCGATCGCCAAGAACTTTAACGGTGATTCATATGGTAAGACGACTGCTAACGATTTGACTAAGACGATGGTCGGTCTTTACCAAGGTAGAGTGCTTAACCGGCAACATGCTAGTCGTGTGCTTAGCACAATTGCTAGCTCACGTCCTTTGCCAAGCATGGTGAACGGCATCAGCGGCGGCGTTTATGCGATCGGTGATGATGATTTTGCGACAGCAATCGTCCAAGGCAACGGCCATGCTTACAGCATGTCTGTTTGGGGCAGCAACAATAAGAACTTTAATAAGCTAGGCAAACAAGTTAATAATTGGTTTAGTAAAAGAAAATAAATAGGCATAAATAATAAGGCGTTTCGCCTTATTATTTTTTTGCATTATTTACACTATGTAGATTGTATTCTTCACTTTGTAGTGATATATTATTTATTATGCTAGGAGAAGGAGGGATGAGAATGGCACAAAAAAGAAATCTTGATCTGGACAAGATCATCGATCAGGCAACTGAGCTGATTTGTGAGAAGGGCTTAGATAAGATGACGATGCCAGCTTTGGCTAAGTCATTAGATGTTCGCTCGCAATCACTTTATCACTATGTTTCAGGCCGAAAGCAGTTATTATCCTTAATTGGTGCAAGACAAGTGAAGATCTTACGGCACAAGTTAATGGATGATTTGATTGGGATCTCCGGTAAGGGGGCCTTGCTTAAGTTTGCGGACACGGTGCGTGACTTTTTGTTGAGTGATCGGGCTTTGTCCAGTATCGTGTATCATTTGAACGAATATCCAAAGGATGCTGAGATTAGTCAGGAGATTTTTAATCTGATAAAATTAGGTGAAAAGCTTAATTTTAGAAAAGAGAGTGTCATTTCATTCCATGCTTTAATTGGTGCTGTATTGGGTTATGTGTTTTTAGACAATTCATCTTCTTTTGTTGATGAAACTAAGGATGAATCTAATCGTAATTATCACGAAATGATTCTGCGTCTCGTAGAACCAGAGCCTGATTTACAAAAACTAGGGAGGAAATAGGAAAGTGCAGAAATTTCTGAAAAATCATGTTTTTTCTTTAATTGCATGGGTTTTGATATTGATTATTTCCGTTTTTGCTTTGCCTAATATCACTGAGCTAACTAACGCTCACTCAGATATTACATTGCCAAGCAATGTTGAAAGCAACGTCGCACAATCAATTGAAAACAACTGGGGTGCAAAGAAGAAAAACACCTATGCGATAGCACTTGTTTTTAACAAGGAACATGGCAAGCTGACTGATGCTGATAAACAAGCTATCAACAATACGCTTGACAAGTTTACTAATGATAAAAGCAAGTACGGAATTAAGGACACGTTGCTTCCTGATTCCAATATTGCTACTAGAAAGAAGCTTCAATCAAAGGACGGTACGACTTGGGTAGCACAATTCAACGTATCTAAGAAGGACCGTACGGTTGAACAAGTTTATAACCAAATGAATAGGGATGTTAAAACGCAAGGCCTTCGCACTTATGTAACTGGTGCTGACGTTTTGCAACATGACTTCTCTGCTTCAATTCAGGAGGGAATTAAGAAGACTGAGGCAATTACAGTTGTCTTCATCTTTATCGTCTTAATTATCGTATTTAAGTCACCAATTGTGCCATTAATTTCATTATTGACTGTTGGTGTATCATTCCTTACTTCCTTCTCAATTGTTACGAACTTAGTAGAACATGCTAATTTCCCATTCTCAAACTTTACTCAGGTGTTCATGGTTATCGTGCTATTTGGTATCGGTACCGACTACAACATCCTGCTGTATGACAAGTTTAAAGAGGATCTGGGGAAAGGGATGGACAAGTACAAGGCGATGCACGATGCGCTTCGTAACGCTGGTAAGACCATCCTTTACTCAGGTTCATCTATCTTAATCGGTTTTACAGCTTTAAGTTTGGCTAAATTCTCTATTTACAGATCAGCTGTTGGTGTTGCTGTTGGTGTTGCCGTACTTCTGGTAGTACTTTTAACACTCAACCCATTCTTTATGGCTGTTCTTGGTAAGAAGATGTTCTGGCCAGTTAAGAAGTTCACTGGCGAAAGTGATGATAAGCTTTGGCATGGAATTTCAGCTTCAACTTTGAAACACCCAATCATTTACTTGGCTGTTTTAGCCGTGGTTACAGTTCCATTTATGTTGATGTACTCAGGCCACTTGAATTACGACGATACTGATGAAATTGCTGATTCAGTTCCATCTAAGCAAGGTTTGTTGGTAGTTCAAAAGCACTTCTCAAAGGGTATGGCTGAGCCATCATACTTGTACATCCAAAGTAAACATAGATTAGATAACGAAGAAAACTTGAAGTTGATTGATCAATTGACCAGACAACTTCAACAATCAAAAGACGTTTCATTTGCAACATCTGTAACCCAACCTTACGGTCAACCAATTGATATGCTTTATGTAAACAATCAATTGAACACTGTTAACGATGGGGTAGATCAAGCTCGTTCCGGTTTAGGTAAGTTAAGCAAAGGTGCTAATAAAGTAGCAAACGGTGCTAACAGATTAAGAGACGGTGCTGATCAACTTCAAGATGGTACGGGTCGTCTTCAAAGTGGTGCCCAACAATTAGTTGGTGGTACTAGTCGTTTGCAAAGCGGTGCCCAACAATTGCAAAGTGGTGCTACTCGTTTACAAAACGGCTCAAGTCAATTAGTAAGCGGTGCTGATCGTTTGCAAAGTGGATCAAGCCAACTTCAAAGCGGTGCGGTTCGTTTGCAAACAGGTGCTGGTCGTTTAGCTAGTGGTACTCATGCTTTGGTTACTGGTGCAAGCAGCCTTCAAAGTGGTGCCAACCGTTTGCAAAGTGGTGCTAATAGCTTACGTAGCGGTACGCAATCATTGCAAAACGGTACCCAACAAATGGTTAACCAATTACAACAATTGAGTTCACAACTTTCAACTCAATTGAGTGGTTCTAACAGACAGCAACTTGCTGCATTGCAAACTGCTTTGCCACAAATTAATAGTGGTATTCAGCAGTTGAATTCAGCTTTGGGTGGCACTGCTGATACTTCATCATTGACTAATAGTTTAAGTACAGTTCAAAAACAAGCTGCTGAACTTGAAAATAGTTTGAAAGCTTTAGAAGGAGCTGGTTCAGGCTCAATCAATGAATCAGATGTTCAATCAGCTATTTCATCAGCTGTTTCGTCAGCTGTCTCATCAGTACCAGCTGATCAAAAACAAGCTGCACAAGAAGCAGCAACTAAAGCTGCTACTCAAGCGGTTCAATCTGTAGTTTCGAAGGCCAAAGCTGGTGCTAATGCCGATAATAAGCTTCAATCAGCTATGGCTGCTGCTCAAGGCCTTCAAAATTCAATGGCAGCTTTGCAACAAAGTAATACTTTAGCTCAAATTCAATCCTTAAAACGAACAGTAGCTCAATTAGCTCAAGCTTCAAACCGTGCACTTCCAGGTGCCGCAACTGCTTTGAACCAATTAAGCTCTGGTTTATCTCAAGTTCAATCAGCTGCTAGTCAAGGGGTTGCAGGTGCACAAAGACTTAACTCAGGTGCCGCAGCACTTAATAGCGGTGCTGGTCGTCTTAACTCAGGTCTTGGCTCATTAAGTGCAGGTGCCGGTCGTCTTAGCGCTGGTGCTGGTCAACTTGATAGTGGTGCCGGCCAACTTCAAAGCGGTCTTGGTACTCTTGCAAATGGTGCTGGTCAACTTAACACTGGTCTTGGTACTTTAGCTAACGGTGCTGGTCAACTTAACACTGGTCTTGGTACTTTAGCTAACGGTGCTGGTCAACTTAACAACGGTGTTGGTCAATTAGCTAGCCAAGCTCCACAACTTATCTCAGGTATCGGCCAACTTAACAGCGGTGCCGGTCAACTTGCAAGTGGTGCTGGCAAGTTAGCTTCTAGAGTTCCACAACTTACTACTGGTATTGATACTGTAAATAGTGGTTTAGGCCAAGGTGAAACTTACCTTAAAGGTTTAGGTTCATCAGCCGCTGCTGATACTTTCTACATTCCAAAAGAATTCTTAAAGAATGATATGTTTAAGAAATCAATGGATGTATACCTCAGCCCAGACAAGAAGTCAGCCCAAATTATCGTTGTCTTCAACTCAAACCCAAGTGCAACTGAAGCTACTGACGAATCACAAGAATTGAGCGCAATGGCTAAGAAGAGCTTCCAAGGTACTGCTTTGAAGAATGCAACTGTTGCTATGGGTGGTCAAAGTTCAAAGATCAAGGATACTAAGTCAGTTGCTAGTGGCGACTTCATCAGAACTGCCGCAATCATGTTAATTGGTATCGGTATTGCTTTGATGTTCGTAACTCGTTCACTTCTTCAACCTGTTTACATTCTTGGTACTTTGCTTATTGCTTACCTCTGCTCACTTTCAATCAACCAATGGATTGTTAAGGCAGTTCTTGGCAGAAGCATGCTTACTTGGAATACACCATTCTTCAGCTTTATCATGTTGATTGCCTTAGGTGTTGACTACAGTATCTTCCTCATGACTCGTTACAACGAGCTTAAAGAAGCGGGCTTTACTACTCCAAGTTCAAGAATCTTGAAGGCATGTGCCATCATTGGTACGGTTGTTATCTCAGCCGCAATCATCTTGGGTGGTACTTTCGCAGCCCTCATTCCATCAGGCATTCCAACCTTGATCGAAGTTGCCTTGACTGTGGACGTTGGTTTGTTAATCTTGGTATTCATTTTGCCAATTACCTTATCAGCTGCAGTTAAGTTAACTTATGAAGGTATTGACTTTGGTAAGTACTTCAAGAGAAATAAAACTAACAACTAGTTAGATAAAAAGATAAAGAGCAGTCCTATGATGTCGTAGGACCGCTCTTTTTTTGCTCTCGTCTTTTTGCTTGTATAAGCATGGTATAATAATACAAAAAAGAAGGGACTTTTGAATATGACTACATGCCCAAACTGCGGACACGAGATTAGTGATACAGATGACATCTGTCCAAACTGCGGCTTTAACCTGAAAAAGTATCGTGATGACTTTTTCACGGATCAACACAAGCAGGCTAAGTATGAACAACCCGATGAAGGAAAGAAGATAGCTAGCCGTGCCGCATACCGCGAAGAATTTTATCCAGAAAAGCAAAATTCCACTGTACAAAGAATGATTGCCTGGGTTAGACAGAATGCAACCATCGTCTTTTTGCTTGGCGTCTTTTTACTGATTCTGATGAGTTTTTCTAGAGCAGCTGGTTGGATTTGCTTCCTAGCTTTGATGGTCTGGCTCTTCATCGTCTGCGATCGGAAAGATAAAGTTGAGCAATATACTGCTGATAAGCGATTAACGGAAAAGATTAATCAGGTAGGTTCGAATATATTTAACCGCGTTGATGAACGTGAAGATAAGGTGAGAACACGCAGTAAGGAATTTGCGGAGAAGCACCCTAAGGTAGAAAGCCAAGTTAGAGAGATTAAAAAGCAACGCAGTCACCGTTACAGCTATGTTCAACTATCTGTAATCTTGACGGCTTTGATCAGTTTGATCGTTTTATTCACCGACTCTGGTGCTTCCGTTTCGGCTGTAAGTTATACACAAAAGATGTCCATTTCGAATGTGATCTTTAGTTTGGCTGGTCGACTTTTATCAACCAATTCACTTCAAGCACTTATTTTGTACATTGTATGGCTACTTCTGTTGTTGTTTCCAATCTTCATCATTTACAACGTTTTGAAGAATACGAAAAGTAGTCAGATTTTGGCATTTATTTTGTCACTAATTGAAACGATCTTCTTGATTTACATCGTTTATATGATGTCTAGTTCAGTCCATGCATCAAATGGTGTTGTGGCACAGATTACTAGTCAGTTGATTTCATATGCTGTTTCAATTGGAACTTCTGCATACTTCTTATTGTTGGCCAGTGTTTTAACCACAGGTCTTTCAGGATTCAACATTTTTAAGCACAAAGATAATCAATAATACTTTTTGAAGCACAGTTTGACACACGTCAGGCTGTGTTTTTGTTTTGCAATAAAAAAGCACCTAAAAACTACGGTGCTCTTTTTTAAGACTTTAATATCTTATTTATCGAACCATTACATAGATTTTAGGGATGTTACAATAGCAAATTGCCAGATTTTAAAAAATAAAATTATTTCAATTTTTTAAAATGACACTAAAAAAACTTTGAATATAAAAATAGCTGAAACCTCTACAGGAATAGCACTTTTTGCAAAATATACGTTATTTTAACGCCTACAAAGCCCTCTACACCGCATATACTGACAATTGTTAGGACTAATAGGGAGGATAGGAAGATGTTATCCAAAAATAATTTCAAAGAAAGATTAAGAAAAATGGAGCCTCGTAAAGAGCGCTTCTCAATTCGTAAGTTTTCTGTAGGGGCAGCATCCGTTTTAATTGGCTTTTTCTTTATGGGGATGGATCAAGGCCAAACTGTTAGAGCTGCTGATACTACACAAAATGATGTGAATGTAGAGCAATCAAGTTCAACTCAGAAAGAGAATGCTAATAAATATCAACCGGAATATGGTGAAAAGACTGTTACTCAAGGTTCTAGTGTAGATGATCCAGCAACTTGGTCAACTGCAGATGGTAACCAAGGTAACCCAGTGGACCATGGTAGCAGTGCAAAATTTAAGTCGATGACTGGCACACCTGAATGGGCAACTGGTGCCACTGATGGTACGATTACTTTAGCACCAACTACCTCTGTTGAAGCAGGTACTTATGTCATCCCAGTACTAGTAACTTATGGAGATGGTACTTCAGAAAAGGCTTATGCTCCTGTAACCATTACTGGTGTTAAGCACGATGACGACAATAATATCTGGGTTTATGGTCAAAATACTCAGAGTTCATTCAGAATAGGTACGTTTGACACTCACAAGACTAATGATGGTAGTGCCAACGCTATGGAGATTGTTGCAGCACCAAAGCTTGATCTGATTAAGTTTACCAATCAAGCTTATAATAAGGACACTCATCAATATAAAGATGTTTCATCAGTCACATACACTTTAAATCCTGATAAGACACAGTATGTTGCAACCTTAGTAACTATCAATGGTCAAACTTTCACTGGTAATGCCATAACACGTGATCTACTTTGTCAAGTTAAGAGTAGTGCAGTATTATCCTTTGATGTTGATCAAGTACAAACTTCTTGGATGCCGGTTTCAGATCAATGGGCACAAGGCAAGGATCATCATGCCAACACTGATGCTTCTAACTTTGCTTCTGGTACTGGTACATCACTTGCTAACTCACAATATGGTGATCCTAACGGTGATCAACGCTCTAAATCACCAGAACAATTAGCTGGTAACTCACGTGCAAATATTAACTTGAGTGGTGATGCTGCTGGCTGACAATCAACTTAACCGAATTAGTTCGCAATAGTTTGCTTTGATAGTGGTTATTGTTGATCGGGCTCAGCGAATTGAGCAGCGCAATATCGATTTCACCATTTTCCAATTTGGCACTCAAATCATTAGAACCTGCCTCAGTAATTTCAATATTGTGGTTCAAGTTTTCTTGATCAAGTTCAGTCAATATTTGGGCTAAATAAACTTTACCCACAATCGGCGACACACCCCCACGCAACTGTGGATAATTTGCCTCCGCTACCTCATTTTTCGTCATTTCAAATAGATTCAAGATTTCACTGCTGCGGTCGTAGAGAATCTTCCCCGCGGGCGTCACGATAAAGCGCCCTCGCGGCGTTTTCTGAGTAATTAGTGTAGTTCTGAACTCTTTAGATAATCGCTTAACAGCCGCTGAAATAGAAGGCTGGCTCAAGTTGAAGAATTCTGCTGTTTTAGTATAGCTGTGCGTTGCAACTAATTTTTGATAATATTCTAGATCCTTGATGTTCATTTTTATCCCTCGTTTTACTTAGTATAGTTAAATTTTCTCCTTTTATAAAAATAACTTATAAAAAATATTTTTATCTGTGGAAAAACAGTGAATTTGTTGCCCTTAATCATTAATTTTATTAATCAAAAGGCCGTTCACAAAATTGTCTGCTGTGAAAACTAGCGTTTTAATGAAGATAGTTAGTAGACAAATGAAGGGAAAAACAATGGCATCATCATTAATTAATTCAGAATTATTCAAAGATCAATACAGTACAAAAGAAATGCGCGCCGTATTTAGCGGACGCGCTCAAATTCAAAGTTGGCTCGATTGCTGGGTAGCTTTAGCCAAGGCCGAAGCAAAGAACGGCGTTATCCCAGAAAGTGCCGCTGAAGAAATCGCCCAAAAAGCACACGCCGAAGACATCGATATGGATTATGTGCGTGAAGGTTTTAAAAAGACCTCGCATCCCCTAATGCCACAAATTCGTGCTTTTACCAAGCTTTGCTCACCCGAAGCCGGCGGCTACATTCACTGGGGCGCCACCACGCAAGACATCACCGACACAGGGATGATTTTGCAATTAAGAAATGCCCAAGACATTTTAGAAAAACAATTAGAGCACTTATTAAATCAAGTTTTAGACAAAGCCGAAAAATACAAGGCTCTGCCAGAGGCTGGTAGAACGCATGCTCAGCACGCCGTCCCAATTACCTTGGGTTATAAGTTTGCCATTTGGGCAGACGAACTGGGTCGCGATCTCGAAAGACTGCAACATGATCGCAAGACTTACTTTGCTGGCAACTTCGGTGGGGCAGCCGGAACCTTGGCTTCTCTTTTTGATAAAGGCATTGCCGTTAGAAATGATTTTTGTAAAAATCTCGGTTTAGCTATTCCAACGATTACCTGGCACGTTTCAAGAGATCGCTTGGCTAACTTCTCCAGCGATATTGCGATTGCTGCAAGCACGATTGGCAAGATGGCTAACGAAATCATTAACCTGCAAAGAACCGAAATCGAAGAGGTCGAAGAAGGATTCCAAATGGGCAAGGTTGGTTCCAGCACGATGCCACAGAAGCGGAATCCAATGATCTGCGAAAACATCTATGCTAATGTCCGTTTGGTTAAAAATAATGCCAACTTAGGCCTTGAAGCAATGGTGCAAGAGCACGAACGCGACATGTCCTTCTGGCAAACTGAATGGATGTACTTGTCAGAAATGTGCTTAGTCTTTAGTGCCGCCATTAAAATGATGAGCCAAGTAATGGATCAAATGATCGTTCATGAAGATAACATCAAACGCAATTTGAACATGACGCATGGACTGATCGTTTCAGAACGCGTGATGCTCGATCTTGGCCGTTACATCGGTCGACAAAACGCCCACGAAGTCATTTACGAGGATGCGCAAAAAGCGTTTAACGACGGCATTGATTTTCTTGATGTGCTTTTAGCTGACGAGCGAGTAACCAAGGATGTCGATGAGGCTACTTTAAGAGAAATGCTTGATCCAGCCCGTTATGTTGGTTCATGCGTGCAAATGGTCGACGACGTAGTAAAGAAATGGCGCAAGTAAAAAAGATTGGTTTTTAGCCAATCTTTTTCTTTTTATACAGTTAAAGTAATTAACTATTGATTATTTTTAGTAACGTCGATAACTAAGTGTTCGTTAACAAATGCCATCATACCAAGTTCGCTTAATTCACAACCATAGCCTGACTTCTTCACACCACCAAATGGCAATTCACCAGAAGTGATCCAGCGACCGTTGATGACCGTCATTCCAGTTTCGATTTGAGCGGCAATCTTTTGTGCACGTTCGATATCGCTGCTGATTACTGATGAACCCAAGCCATAGCTTGAATCGTTTGCCAATTGAATAGCGTCATCGTCATCGTTAACCACGAAGACTTCGGCAACAGGGCCAAACAATTCTTCATCGAAGATTGGGTTGTCCTTGTCAATATTGGTCAAAACGATTGGTCTAAAGAAGGCACCCTTAGAGTCAATTTCTGGGTATTGGTAGAAGACCTTAGCACCTGCGTCAGTGGCTTTCTTTACTTGAGCTTCAAGCTTTTCCTTAGCTCTTTCGGAGTTCATTGGTGGCAAAGTAGTGTCGTCTTCAAGTGGATCACCAGCCTTCAAGCTTGAGAAGACGTTCTTCAATTCGTGCAATACTTCGTCGTAACGGGACTTTTCAACGATGATGCGCTTAGATGAAGTACATACTTGACCATCGTTATAAGTTCTAGCATCCCCTAAAACGTTACGGAGTAGTTGTGGATCTGCGTCATCCAAAACGATAAAGGCATCGTTACCACCAAGCCCCATCGTTGACTTCTTCAAGTTTTTACCAGCAGCTTCAGCAACAGCAGAACCGCCACGTTCAGAACCAGTTAATGCAACGCCTTGGATGCGTGGATCGGCAATAATATCGCCTAATTGATCATAGCTTGGGTAAAGGTTGATTAAACTGCCTTCAGGAGCACCAGCACGTTTGATGATCTTAGCGGTGAGTGCGGCAGAACCTGGAACGTTATGAGCATGTTTAAGCAAAACTGGGTTACCCACGATGAAGTTAGGTGCAAAGACACGAATAACTTGGTAAAGTGGGAAGTTCCATGGTTCACAAGCCATGATGACACCAGTTGATTGCTTCAAGTAGTAGGCGTTACCTAAGCCGGTATTTAATGGGGTAGGCTTAAGCATTACTGGACCATTTTTAGCATAGTAATCACAGATTGAAGCACATAATTCAACTTCTTCTCTTGATTCGCGTAAAAGTTTACCCATTTCAAGGGTCATCATTTTAGCTAATTCATCTTCATGTTCATGCAAAGCATCGGCAACGTCGTGTAAAATTTTTGCACGACTTTCAGGCGTTTCATGACGCCACTTTTTATAAAGTGCATAGGCTAAGTTGATGGAATCTTCGATTTGCTTAGCAGTTGGATTATCATAACTAGCAAATTCTTCATTGGTATATGGATTGATTGACTGATATCTAGACAAAGTGTTTCCCCCATTCATAAATTTTTATTCTTCAAGTCACATAATTTATTATAAAGCGTTTGCAAATAAAACACATCGATTTGTACTTTTAGTTAGTAAAAATGCATGATAAACTTTTTATATGTAATTAATGAATTGAAAATCATGGGGGATTTTTATGACTAAGCAAGTTTCCACCGCAACTATTTATTTGGGTACGCCTTTTTACAATGACGACCAACGCGCACGTGTTAAGAAGGCAATGGCATTACTCGAAAAGAACCCAACTGTTGTGAGAGTTCATTTTCCATTTGACCAAAACTTCGTTGATCCAGAAGAAAAGAATCCAGAAATCGGCGGCATCCGTAGCATGACTTGGCGTCTTGCGACATACAACAACGATATCACCGGTTTGGTTAACGCAAGCTGCGGCGTCTTTTTATACGACATGGACAACATTGATGATGGTAGTGCCTTTGAAATCGGCTTTATGCGTGCACTCCACAAGCCAGTAATTTTGGTACCATTCACTAATGATCCAAATAAAGAAAAAGAAATGAACTTGATGCTGGCACAAGGCGTAACGACAATCATTGACGGTAACACTGATTTTGAAAAATTAGCTACTTATGATTTCAACACCACACCTGCTAATCCAGTTGTTGGTTACAAGATCATCTAACAAAAATACCCGGGGAATAATTCCTCGGGTATTTCTTTATGCATTCAATTGTTTAAGTAGTTTCCGCGCCTTTTCTAGCGTGATCCGGTTTCTGTTGATTCTTGCAAAAGCACAGGCGTCATGCAGGTGCTGACTCGTGATTTCCTTTTTCTTAGCCTGTTCCATATCGTTTATGCCTTGGCGCAAAAGGATGCGGGCCATATAGAAGATGGCGTGTTGTTCGATCCCAATCTTGTAGCCGTAGCGAAGCAAGGAATTCGATTCTTTGTACATCTTGCGTTCGCCGTAGAATTCACCGGCATCGCATAAGATAGCCAAGATGTGCATCGTGGTTAAAACATTGGTAATATCAACGTCCATAATGCTTTTCAGGATCTGATCGTAGTAGTGCTGTGCCTTTTCGGTTTCGCCTTGCTTAGCGTAGATTTGACTACAGCCGTTTAAAGCGAGCAGACGGTAAATGTCGTTTTTCGGCAAATTATCCGTTGTCAAAATGTTGTTGAAGTAAAATAGTGCACTCATTTGGTTACGATCGCTTTTCAGTGCATATTGACCGCGCAAAAAGTGGTAGTGTACTTTATCTTCATCCCGCTTAAGATTTTGCGGATTGATCTGCGATAAAATGTTCAAAATCTTGGCGTAGTCGAAATTGATAAATGAAAAATCAGCTTCAAATAGCAAGCGTGCGACTTTCTTTTCATCGCTACTGGTCATAATATCGCCAACTTCGATGTTTAACCGATCGCAGAGCTGCTTCAAAATTTTAAAAGACGGTACCTGACCATTATTTTCGAATTTACTTAAAGTAGATTGCGTACAAATACCATGACAGAGGTCGGTTTGTGAAAGCTTTTGGTCTTTACGAATTTGTACGAATTTTTCTATATTGATCATAATTATTTTTGTCTCTTAATTGTTTGGAATAAAAAGTCGAGTGATTCATCGATGTAGTCGTTGCCGTAGTCCATTGCATGACCATGTCCTGGAATGACGAGTAGTTGCACACCGTGATTTTGTTTAGCTAAAAAGTTGACGAAGTCGAGAACTGAATCAAGTGGGGTCAGTTCGCCTGCTGAATTGATCATCATTACTTTGTCTAATTTGCTTAAGTCGTATGATTTTGCATCAAGTTTAGCTAAAACCTTTGGGTCTTCAGTGCCGGTATAAGTTAAAGTAAAGTACTTGTAGAAAGACTGTCTGATTTGTTCAGGATCAGTGATGCCCAAGTCTTTTGCGGCTGCTGGGGATGCCTTAACGTCTTGGTGTTCTTTGATCCAGTTTGAATACTCAACTGGTGCAGACCAAGTTACCGTTGGGAAACCATATTTGCCGGCAACGTATAACGCCATTGTTCCACCAACGCTGGCCCCGATTTGCACGATATTCTTGAGATCGTCTTGATCAGTGTAATCAGATTTTAAAAGCCATTCGACAAAATGCAATGCATCTTCATGTGCAGCTGGAAAATGTGCTGCAGGAGCGAGGCTATATTCAGGAATGAAAGTCATAAAACCGGCATTAGCTAAATCAACGCCGACGCTCTTAACGCTTTCCTTGTTGCCACGGAACCAGCCACCACCATGCCAAAAGATTAAGATTTTGGTCTTAGAAGTTGTATTATTGGGGTAGTAAACATCGGCCCCTAATTTCTTATTTGTGTCGTAGATAACATTATTTTTTATTACAACCATGAAATGCATTCCTTTCTTAGATCTTTCATCGCTTATTATATATTAACTATAGGAACAGAAGAAATTAATAAGAATATTTTTAGTTTTTCTATAATAAGGTGAAACATCGGTTAAATAGTGTTATTTTTGATAAAATTGACGTACTAGTCCTATGAGGGAAGGCGAAAAAATGCAACATTTATCAGCTAAAGCAAGTCGCAAACTAATTAACATTGCTACAGTGGTTTGTGGAATAATCATTATTTTGCTAGTGATCTATTGGTATCGGCTAGGCATTTTTACTGATCAAGCAAAAATGCGGGCTTATTTAGCTAATAAACAAATTGTTGGTCCGATCATTTTTGTACTGATTCAAATAGTACAGGTAGTTGTACCGATTATACCCGGGGGCGTTTCGCTTCTCGGCGGTGTGGTATTTTTCGGACCGATTGCCGGTTTTATCTATAATTACGTCGGCATTTGCATTGGTTCAATTATCAACTTTTTCTTAGCCAGACATTACGGGCAACCATTTATTTTGCATATTGTCTCTGAAGAAACGCTAGATAAATATATGAAGTGGACGAAGAATCAAAAGAAATTCAACTGGTTCTTCGCGCTGTGTATCTTGGCGCCGGCGGCACCCGATGATGTGCTTTGCTTACTGGCTGGTTTAACCAAGATGAAGTTTTCTACGTATTTCTGGATTATTATTTTGTGTAAGCCTTGGACAATTGCGGCCTACAGCTTTGGTCTGCAATATGGTGCAAGATGGCTGTTGAAGTTGATGGGTAACTGATGCTTGAATCAAAGAGAATATATTTAAGACGATTTGAAGAAGGGGATGCACCTCTTTTACTAAGATGGGGACAAAACGCGCGCTATCATGACATGGCCGGTTTTGAAAAGATCGAAAATATGGATCAAGCGGTAAAGAGCGTGCATCAATATATGACTAGACCCGAAAGCTATGTCATCTGTCTGCGTAATAGTGATGAAACGATTGGTTTAATCGAATTATATGAGCGCGGCATGGACGAGCAGAGTGGTTTATTAAAGACAAAAGAAATAGGCTTTTTACTGGATCAAACTTTTGAAGGCCATGGCTATATGAACGAAGCGGTCCATTTAATTTTGGCCTATGCTTTTAAGCATAAAAGACAAACGGAAATCTGGGCTGGCACCTTTGCCAATAATGAAAAGTCGCAAAAACTGTTGCAGAGATTAGGTTTTCACTACGTTTATACCGTCGATTACAGCCAAGTTAGTGCACTTTTTTCTTTTAAAGAAAAATATTATTTGCTCAAAAAAGAAGAATGGCTTAAAATAGACGCAAACACGAAATCCTAAGACTGCTTCAGAGAGTTCACGGTTGGTGCGAGTGAATGAATAGTCGTTTCCAGATTTCAGTAATGTGGGCAATTAATAGTTGCACGGTTTGGCGTCGTTATTCGCCTGTTAAAGAGGTGCAGTCTATTTTAGACTGAAGATGGGTGGTACCGCGAAACCGTGTAAGAGCCGATTCGTCCCAAAGATAGGGATAATCGGCTCTTTTTTATGCATGGAGGTTTTATATGCTTGATATTAAAGTGATTCGTGAGAATCTTGATTGGTCAAAGAAGAAGCTTGCTACACGTGGCATTAAGCCAGAAGAATTGGACGAATTAGTTGAAATCGACACTAAGCGTCGTAAGGATTTGACTAAGAGTGAACAATTAAAGGCTAAGCGTAACGATGTTTCAAAGCAAATTGCTGAAAAGAAGCGTAACAAGGAAGACGCTAGCGATGCCATAGCTGCTATGCGTGAAGTAGGTAAGGAAATCAAGGACTTAGATAAAGAAGTTGATGAATTAACTGAAAAGCAAAACTACATTTTGCTTAGATTGCCTAACTTCCCAGCAGACTCAGACCCAGTTGGACCAGACGACAGCTACAACGAAGAAGTTCGTAAGTGGGAAGAACCAACTAAGTTTGACTTTAAGCCAAAGGCTCACTGGGACATCGGTACTGATTTGGGTATTTTGGACTGGGACCGTGCTGCTAAGGTTTCAGGTGCACGTTTTGTTTACTACATTGGTGCAGGTGCACTTTTGGAACGTGCCGTATTCAACTTCTTCCTTGATGAAAACACCAAGGATGGCTACACCGAAGTTATCCCACCTTACTTGGTAAACGATGCTTCAATGCAAGGTACTGGTCAATTCCCTAAGTTCCACGAAGACGTTTATACTATCGTTGATAACGACGATCCAGATAAGCCACGTGACTTAACTTTGATTCCAACTGCCGAAGTTCCTTTGGTAAACTACTTCAGAAATGAAATTATCCACGGCGACAAGCTCCCAATTAACGTAACTGCTTTATCACCAGCATTCAGAAGTGAAGCAGGTTCAGCTGGTCGTGATACTCGTGGTTTAATTAGAATGCACGAATTCCGTAAGGTTGAAATGGTTAAGGTATGTAAGCCAGACGAATCATGGGATGAACTTGAAAAGTTGACACACAACGCAGAACACTTATTGCAAAAGTTAGGCTTGCCATACCACGTAGTTGCTTTGTCAACTGGGGATGCAAGTTTCACTAGTGCTAAGACTTACGACCTTGAAGTTTGGATGCCTGCACAAGACAAGTACCGTGAAATTTCAAGTTGTTCAAACTGTACTGACTTCCAAGCACGTCGCGCACAAATTCGTTACCGTGACGAAGACGGCAAGCTTCACTTGGCTCACACTTTGAACGGTTCAGGTTTGGCAGTTGGTCGTTGTGTAGCCGCAATTTTGGAAAACTACCAAAACGAAGACGGTTCAGTAACTGTTCCAGATGTACTTGTTCCATACATGAACGGTATGAAGAAAATCACTAAGGAATCAAGTTTAATCTAATTAAATAGATTTAATAAGAAGACATTCGCTGTAAAAAGCGGGTGTCTTTTTTTGCTTTTTGATAAATAAAAAAGTTTTTAAAAAATTTTTTGACGAAAAATAAGTGAATTTTGAGCAAATTTCGAACGATTAGTTGCGTCAAACTTTTAGTGTTAAGAAAATGATTGTCGAATGAGGGACACAATTTTAGAAGTGGTTACAACTAAACCACGCGTTTCATAAGTAAAGCGAACGAAGGGGCAAACTTGCAAGAAGAGCAGAAATAGGGTAAATTAATAAAGTCGCTTCGAGAGATGCGGCACAGCTTGAATAAGAAGCCTGAGCAAAGGAAAAATCAATA